>ENA-ORTU01003550-ORTU01003550.1-human-gut-metagenome-genome-assembly--contig:-NODE-3550-length-12709-cov-2.277462_pt1 | contig 12709 bp, 10 predicted proteins | sample MGYA00241910_ERZ509184 | MGnify/ENA primary metagenome ERZ509184 (study PRJEB26280, sample SAMEA2338847) | human gut metagenome | biome: human gut; feature: human-associated habitat; material: faeces... | reverse complement strand
AGGGCCACTTCTGCTACGGCTGTGCAAGATATGGGCTGGGATGTGTCAGACCGTGTTACAGGGACGCGGAGAGGAAATAAAGTGTGTTGTTATTATGCTGCTATTATGCTATAATAACGTACAAAGGAGGCGACGCATATGCCGCTTATACGTCCCATTACGGATTTGCGCAACACAAATGAGATCTCGGACTTCTGCCATGCGCAGCGCGAGCCTGTGTTCATCACCAAAAACGGCTACGGCGACTTGGTGCTGATGAGCATGGAGACCTACGAGGATATGTTTGAAACTGCCCGCACCGACGCCGCAATAGCGGCTTCCGAGGCGGAGTACAAGAGGAACGGACGGCTCCACGACGTGAAGGACACCTTTGACGAGTTGAGGAGCAAGTACCTTGGATGAGAATGCTGCCTACACTGTTGGGCTGACCGACGAAGCCCGGCGGAATCTTGAGGGCATCTTCGCTTATGTGTCGAGGAACCTCCAGGAACCCGGCACCGCAGCAGCCCTTATTGACGAACTTGAGGTCGGTATCCTCTCGCTTGGCAATATGCCTCACCGCTGCCCCGAGCGGCGCAAAGGCATCTATGCCTGCAAGGGCTACCGCCAGCTGCTGGTGAAGAACTACACAATAATATACAGCATCGACGAGCTGAACCGGAGGGTCGTAATACTGACCATCCGGTATTCACGAAGCAGCTTCTGAGATGCCGATACAACGCCGAGAGGCCAGCGAGAGCTGGCCTCTCGGCTGCGTCAGCCCATGTTTCAAAGAATAAGCTGTTGCACATCTGGCATAATTCTGATAATATAATGCCAGATAGGAGGCTGAGACTATGTTGAACATTCGTCCGGTTTCCGACCTTCGGAACAAGTTCTCGGAGATCGAGGAGACCGTCAAACGCGGGCAGCCCGTGTATCTCACGAAAAACGGCTATGGCTCCATGGTCGTTATGAGCCTTGAACAGTATTCGGCCCTGACCGAGAACGTGGAGGCCAAGCTGGACGAGGCTGACCGCGCCGCCGCCGAGAACACGCGCCGCTTTTCGTCCGACGAGGTGTTCTCGCGTGTGAGGGAGCGCATTGATGGACATAGGAAGGTATAAGCTGCGGATACTTCCTCTGTTTGAGGAAGACTTGAACGAGATAGTGGATTATTTCTCGCTACAGCTTGAGAACCCCGTCGCCGCGCTCGCGCTCGTGGACGACGTCGAACTCGCCATCAAGGAGCGCACCCCCTGCGCCGAGGCATTTGAGCCGTACAGGTCGGCTAAGGAGCGCAAGTACCCATACTACCGCATCTATGTGCGCAACTACGTCATCTTCTATGTCGTCATCGACGACGTGATGGAAGTCCGGCGCATATTGTACAACAGGCGGGACTTGCAGTCCCTCATATAAACCAAACACAACGCCGAGAGGCCAGCGAGAGCTGACCTCTTTTATTTTGCACGAGCTGCGTGCGGCCATGCTACAGGGACGCGGAGAGGAAATGAAACGACAGGTGCCGCCCACACTGGCGGCACCTGTTATAGCTATTGAAGTTTGTCTAAAACTTTTTGAACCTCCGGCAAATCCTCGCTTATTATCTCCCAAACGAGACGGAGATTCACGCCTTCATAGTCGTGGACTATGCGGTTTCTCAAGCCATACATCTCATGCCACGGCAGCTCCGGGTGCGCAGCTTTGTAATCCTCGTCGGCTATACGGCAAAGCTCCCCGAGCTGGCTCAAATTGAACACGCAGGCTTCGACCGGCTTGCTGTCCGCGATGAAACCGTCGTAAGTGCGACCCTCACAGTAGCCCAACACCTTTGAAACGTAGACGGTCATCTTGCGGACTATAACTTCATTTCTCATAAATCGTCACCCCTGTGGCACGTATCTCGCGGTCTATCAGCGAGCCCTGCTCTATGTGTGACGGCGCGAACACATCCACCGGCATACCGGCTGCGGAACGGATGTCCTCCATCATGCCGACAAAGCGCAGCCCGCGTAAATTGCTGTCCACGAGCAGGTCAAGGTCGCTTTTATCAGTTGCAGTCCCTTTCGCTACGGAACCAAAAAGCACAGCGCGGTTCACACCATGCGCACGGAACACCGGCGCAAGCGTCGTGCGTATTGCATCTATACTCGGCATGAGAACACCACCTTTCATAAATAGTATATATCATTTTGGGGACGGAATAAAGACCTATTTTGTAAACGCAGAAGGAGAAATACATATTGAAAACACTCATAATAACCGAAAAGCCCTCCGTAGCACAGGCAATAGCCGCGGTAGTCGGGGCGCTGGCGCGTAAAGACGGATACTTCGAGGGCGGCGGGTATCTCGTCGGCTGGTGCCTTGGGCATCTGGCACAGCTCGTAAGCGCCGAGGCCTACGACCCGCAGCTCAGCCGCTGGCGCGTCTCCGACCTGCCCATACTGCCCCAGGACTGGCGCTGCAGAGTGCCGCAGGACAAGCGAAAACAGTTCGGCATCCTGCGCGGCCTGATGCTCAGAGACGACGTCTCCCAGGTCATAAACGCCTGCGATGCCGGACGCGAGGGCGAGCTTATCTTCCGCAACCTCTACGAACTCACGGGCTGCACAAAGCCCACGCTGCGCCTCTGGCTCAACTCGATGGAAGAGGTCGAGATACGCCGCGCCCTCGGCGAACTGCGCCCCGGCTCGGACTATGACAGGCTATTTGCCGCCGCCCGCTGCCGGGAACGCGCTGACTGGCTAGTCGGCATCAACGCCACGCGCCTGCTCTCCGTCACCTACCACCGCACCCTGAACACTGGCCGCGTCGTCTCGCCCACGCTCGCGCTGCTCACTCAGCGCGAGGCGGACATTGCGGGCTTTGTACCTGAGTCCTTCTACACCGCCCAGCTGCACCTTGGCTCCTTTTCCGCTGAGAGCAAGCGGTTCAGTGACCGGGCCGAGGCTGAGGAAGCTGTGGTCTCGGCTGGCGGCAAGTGCATCGTTACCGCTGTCAGCACCAAGGAGAAATCCGAGAGCGCCCCTGCGCTCTACGACCTGACCACTCTCCAGCGCGAGGTCAACCGCGTCCTCGGTTACACCGCCCAGCAGACGCTGGACTATCTTCAATCTCTCTATGAAAAGCGCCTGTGTACCTACCCACGCACGGACAGCCGTTTCCTCACGGATGGAATGGCAGACGGCGTAAAGTCCCTCGTCCTCTGCGCGGCGGGCATCTGCGGCCTTGAGCCGCCGTTTGCCGTCTACGCTGAACAGGTCTGCGACAGCGCCAAGGTCTCCGACCACCACGCTCTTGTTCCCACCATGAGCGCCGCGGACTGCGAGCTTGACGCCCTGCCTGCGGGCGAGCGCGAGCTGCTCCGGCTCATGGCGGCGCAGGTGCTCCGGGCCGTTTCCGCGCCCCACCGCTGGCTGGAGACGAGCGTCGAGCTTGTCTGCGGCGGCGTCACATACAGCGTCAAGGGTAAGACCGTCCTCGACCCCGGCTGGCGTGTCTACGACAGCGCCGAGCGCCGGGACAGCTCCCTGCCCGAGCTGCACGAGGGCGACGAGCTGCCCGTCCTGAGCGCCGAGGTCAAGGAGGGCCAGACCTCGCCCCCGGCGCATTTCACAGAGGGCAGTCTGCTCGCTGCCATGGAGAACGCCGGGGATACGCCCGACGACGCCGAGCGCAAGGGCCTGGGTACGCCCGCGACGCGGGCCGGCATCATAGAGAAGCTGGTGGCTGCGGGCTTCATAGAGCGAAAGAAGGCAAAGAAGAACGTGTCTCTCATCCCTACGCAGACGGGCGCGGCGCTCACGGCCGTGCTGCCGGAGCAGCTCGCCTCAGCGGAACTCACGTCCGAGTGGGAACAGAAGCTCATCCAGGTCGAGCGCGGCGAGCTTTCGCCGGAGGCGTTCATGGCGGGCATAGAGGGCATGGTGCGCGAGCTGTGCGGCAATTACACACCGAAGCTGGCCACGCCGCAGTTTCCCACACAGGGCGAGGTCATAGGCAAATGCCCGCGCTGCGGCTGCAACGTGGTCAAGGGCAAACACGGCTATTTCTGCGAGAGCAGCGTCTGCCGCTTTGCACTCTGGACAGACAACAAGTTCCTCGCCGCCAAGCGCATCCGCCTGAGCAAGTCTCAGGCCGCCCAGCTCCTGCGAGACGGACGGATACATATAAACGAGGTCTACTCCGCCAAGCACGACACCTACTACCCCGCCGACCTCATCCTCAAGGACGACGGCGAGAGGGTGATCTACTGGCTGGATTTTGGGAGGAAGGAAGCCGTTGCAACTTACGCAAATCGTGATATAATAATATCATAATTAAGATAAGGAGATGGAGCTATGCAGATTCGACCTTCGTCGGCATTGCGCAATGATTACAGCGCCATATCTGACCTGGCCAGGAAAACCGGTGAGCCGGTGTTTATAACAAACAAGGGCGAGGGCGACGGCGTTTTTATGAGTGTCGAGGCATTCGAGGAGCGTGAAAAGATGTTTCATCACCGCGATGCCATCTATGCAGCTGAGCTGAGTCGCCTTAGCGGAGAGCCGGTGTACTCTCAGTCCGAGCTGGATGAGCGTATGGAGGCGATCTTCAATGCCGCCGAAAGCTGAGATTACCTATCTCCGCCCAGCGCTGGACGACATGGAGGAAATAGTCAAGTTCCACATCAATGAGGTCGGTCCTGCCTCGGCGCGGAAGATATATTCAGATATGCGGCATGCGCTTGGACTTCTCGCGGATTTCCCGCTGATGGGCCAGACGCATCCTGACCCTATCCTCGCTCAGGCAGGTTTCCGCAAGCTGGTTCTGACGCGCACCTATGTCGCTGTCTACCGGATAATTGACGGTGTCGTGACCATTTACCGTGTTGTAAACGGCAGGACGGACTATCCCCGACTGCTCAAGTAATATGGATATTGTATGAAGCGGCCTTCGGGCCGCTTTTTTATTATGCAAAGAAAGGAGGCCTGACTACGTCAGACAAACTCAACAGCATCACCGCACTTGCCAATGACGCGCTCAGCCAGTCCACGGACGGCTATACCGAGTGGGCATCGCTGCTTGGCACGATATCGCGGCTATACAAGTACCCGTTTTACGACCAGCTTATGATCCACGCTCAGCGGCCGGGGGCCACGGCCTGTGCAAGCTACGAGGTGTGGAACGACACCATGCGCCGCTATGTCCGGCGCGGCGCGAAGGGCATCGCGCTCGTGGACAACTCCGGCGACGCGCCGAGGCTCCGCTATGTCTTCGACATCGCCGACACCGGCACCCGGCGCAGCTCGCGTCCATTCTCGCCGTGGCAAATAGACACTGGGAACATCGAGGCGGTCTCGTCGGCGCTCGAGGACAGCTTCGGCGCAGAGCGAGGCGTGAGCCTCGCTTCTCAGCTTGAGGCCGCAGCCGCGCTGCTTGTGGACGAGTATTGGATGGGCAACAGCCGGGACATCCTCGACATCGTTGACGGTTCCTCGCTTGAGGAGTACGATGACTTCAACATAGGAGTGTCCTTCCGCAATGCCGCCACCGTCAGCATAGCCCACACGCTGCTCCGGCGCTGCGGCTTCGAGCCGGAAAACTACTTAGAGCCGCAGGACTACGAGGCGGTCTTCGAGTGGGAAACGCCCGAAGCCGTGACCGCCCTCGGCACGGCGGTCAGCGAGATAAGCGGAATAGTATTAAGACAGATAGAGCGCACGGTGAGGCGCGAAGAAAGGAGCAGAACACATGGAACTGAATTATATGATGAAGGACGAAGTATTGCTGCCCGAGCTGAGCCTGCCAGAGACGGAGCCAATAGGCCGCTACGGGAGGATGCGCCAGAAGTATCTGCGGGAGCACAGGCTCATACTGTGGAACCAGATGGTACTGAACGGGACGCTGTGGCCGCACCTGCACGAGATAGAGGAAGCAGCGCAGAGCCGCATCGACCTGATGCTGCCGAAGCTGGCGGCGGAAGCGGGCGCGACGGAGGAACTGAAAGCAGCCGACCCGATGAAGTGGACGGGACTTATCAACAGCTGCAAGGCCCAGGCCGAAGAAGTAGTTCTGAACGAATTGATCTACAACTGAATCTCTTCGACGAAGCGGAGGACGCACAAGCGCCCTCCGCTTTCTCTTTTCCGCAGGAGGTCATGGACGACGTGCTCCGGCTCGGCGGCAACACGGACGGGCTGCGTATGCGCGTCGTCGCGGAGTTAGAAAAGCGTCGCTCGATAGATGAAATAGCCGCTTTCCTACCGACGGTCTACCGAGGCGGCAACGGCTTTACCGTTAATGGAGATAAATACGCCGTGTGGTACACCGATGACGGCATCCGCATTGCCCAGGGCGAGCAGGCGCGTTACGAGCGCGGGGCACAGCTCATACCGTGGGCGGAGGCCGCTGTGCGCATAGGCGAGCTGCTGGATGCCGGGCGCTACGCCACAAAGGACGAAGTCGCCGGGGCTGAGGACTACGAGCACGAGCTGATCGCACAGAAGCTCTGGCACCTGTGCCGAGACCTCAGCGAAGGCAACGAGGGCCTGTTCCCGAGCCTTGCGGATGTGGGCGGCGGCTACCCGGAGGCCGTGCAGCAGATAGCTGCCAAGCTCGCAGACCCGGAGGGCCGTGAGGCGGTCTTGGGCGATTATCTCGACTTCCGCGAGGCTTACAAGGCTGATCCCGATGTGTTGTACGCCCACTACCACGACGTTGACGGCATCTTCGTCTCCCTCGCCGCCCAGCTGCTCGAACGGCGCAAGTTTGCGTCGGACATGGAGCGCCTGCCCAATGCCTATGGTTTAATCACGCAGGACGAGATAGACAAGGTACTTTGCCGAGGCGGCGGACGCGCAGGCAGCAAGTGGCGCATTTTCAGGTATTTCACCGAGGAACACTCAAGGAGCGAGAAGGCCGCTGCGCTCAAAGAGCTTTACGGCACCGGCGGGCGAGGTCACGCGCTCTCAGGTGCATCGGGAAGCAACGAGTCGTATGACGCCAAAGGCATCCGCCTCGAAAAGCGCGGCTGCGAGGACGTAAACCTGACGTGGAGCGCCGTTGCAAGGCGCATAGACGAGCTCATAGCCTCTGACCGCTACATGACGGAGACGGAGCTGGCAGAGTACGACCTGCACACCGCAGCTTACGCCAAGTACAGGGACGTCAAGGCCAGCAACTCCGATGCCATTGTGCTCGTCGAGCATAGCGGAAGCTATTATGCCTACAGGCCGGACGCTGAGGAAATCTCGCGTACGCTTGACCTGCGGGTAAAGCACGCGGGCGGGCTGGATTACGTCGTCATTCCCGGTGAGCAGCTCGACGACGCCCTTGAAAAGCTGCGCTGGCGCAGAGCCGTGAGCTATGCGGACGAGGCGGGTGCAGCGCACACGCTTCCATTCGTCATCTCGGACGCAGAGCGCGAGCAGTATGAGAAGCAGCTCGTGGAGGCGCTTGTGAACGACAGCGCCTATGTCAACGCGGTGCGCAACTCGGACCGGCAGAACGCCATAGACGAGGGCTTTGCCGCTATCCGGCGCATAGCTGCCGCGAGCACGGATATGCGTTTCCTGAAGCTCTACCACGACAACGCCGAGTTCCGCAACGGCCTGCGCAACGACGTTCTGACGGCAGCGTACAAGGAGGTTTCCCAGCGAGAAAATATTGACGTGGAACAGAGCGAGCCTTCACAAGAGCAGCTGTCCGCCGTATACATCCCTTTGGACGGCGAGTGGCCGGGCTTTCCGAACGTAGAGACGGCTCAGAATGCGGCGCTGGAGGAGTTCCGCAAGGAGACGCGGCGTGGGGCGCGGAACTTCCGCATCACCGACGACCATCTCGGCGAGGGCGGGGCGAAGGCAAAATGCCGGGCAAACATTGAGGCCATACGCCTGCTCAAATACCTTGAGGAAAACGTCTTTCAGGCCTCGCCTGAGCAGCAGGAAGTGCTCTCCCGCTACGTCGGCTGGGGCGGTATCCCCGAGGTGTTCGACGAGAGCAAGAGCGAGTGGTCGAAGGAATACGCAGAGCTGAAAGCCCTGCTCACGCCGGAAGAATACGATGCCGCACGAGGTTCGACGCTCAACGCGCACTATACCTCGCCCGCGGTCATCCGCGCCATTTATGAGGCCGTGGGCGGCATGGGCTTCGAGGGCGGGCGCATACTTGAGCCGTCGATGGGCGTCGGCAACTTCTTCGGCCTGCTGCCGGAAAACATGGCAAATAGCCAACTCTACGGCGTGGAGCTGGACAGCATCACCGGGCGCATAGCAAAGCAGCTCTACCCCGAGGCGGACATCACCGTCGCGGGCTTTGAGACGACCAACCGCCCCGGCTTTTATGACCTCGCCGTCGGCAACGTGCCTTTCGGCCAGTACCAGGTCCATGACCCGGAGTATGACCGGCTCGGCTTCTCCATCCACAACTACTTTGCCGCCAAGATGCTCGACCAGGTGCGTCCGGGCGGCCTCGTGGCCTTCGTCACCTCGCGCTACACGCTCGATGCCAAGGACGAGAGCGTGCGCCGCTACCTTGCCGAGCGCGGTGAGCTGCTCGGCGCGATCAGGCTCCCCAACAACGCCTTTCGAGCCAACGCCGGGACGGACGTCGTCTCGGACATCATATTTCTCCAAAGACGCGAGGTCCCGGCTACGGAGCTGCCGGATTGGGTACACGTCGACACGACGCCTGAGGGCTTCACGGTCAACCGCTATTTCATCGACCACCCGGACATGGTGCTCGGCACGCCCACCGCCGAGAGCACGCAGTACGGGCGGCAGGACTACACCGTCGCACCCATCGAGGGCGCGGACTTGTCCGAGCAGCTTCACGAGGCCATTCAGAACATACACGGCGAGTACACCGAGCGCGAGATAGAGGAAGCAGAGCGCTCGGACATCCTGCCCGCCGACCCGGACGTGCGCAATTACAGCTTCACCCTTGTGGACGGCGAGGTGTATTACCGCGAGGGCGGCATAATGGCGCGCCAGGACGTGAGCGCCGCCATGACGGATCGAATTAAGGGTCTGATGGAGCTGCGGGACTGCACCCGGCGGCTCATACAGCTTCAGACCGAGGACGCGAGCGACGTCGAAATAGCCGCCGAGCAGCAGCGGCTGAATACCCTATACGACGCCTACACCGCCAAGCACGGCCTAATCTCAAGCCGCGAGAATAAGCGGGCGTTCTCGGACGACAGTTCGTATTACCTCCTCTGCTCGCTCGAAATTCTCGACGAGGACGGGAAACTTGCGCGCAAGGCAGATATGTTCACGCGCCGCACCATTCAGCCGCACCGCCCGGTGGAGCACACCGAGACAGCGGCGGAGGCGCTGGCCGTCTCGCTCAATGAGCTGGGCCGAGTAGATATTGCATATATGTCGCGGCTCTGCGGCAGGGACACATCATCGGTAAATGAAAAGAGCCAGCCGCGGCGAAGCACAAACCCGTCACCGGGAGCTGCCAGTTATACCGCGACTGACTCTAACAGCAGTATACCCGCTGAAAACAAAGACGTCAACAGCATTGCCGCCGAGCTTTCCGGCGTCATCTTCCGCGTCCCAGGCGAGGAACGTTACGCCACTGCCGACGAATATCTTTCCGGCAATGTGCGGGAAAAGCTCCGCGAGGCAGAAGCTGCGGCGAAATCCGAACCGTCCTTTAATGTTAATGTAGAGGCACTGCGCGCCGCACAGCCTCGGGAGCTGACCGCGAGTGAGATAGACGTGCGCCTCGGCGCGACCTGGATAGAGCCGCGGTACATCGAGCAGTTCATGGTCGAGACCTTTCAGCCCACATACTGGGCCTCGCGCAGCATGGACGTGAGCTACTCGCCATACACCTCCGAGTGGCACATAGACGGCAAGAGCGCCGTCGGCGCAAACGATGTGAACGCCTGCTCCACCTACGGCACCTCGCGCATGAACGCCTACAAGATACTCGAAAACACCCTGAACCTCCGCGACGTGCGAATCTACGACAAGATCGAGGATGCGGACGGCACCGAGCGCCGTGTGCTCAACGTCAAGGAGACCACCCTAGCCCAGCAGAAGCAGCAGGTCATCAAGGATGCCTTCCGTGACTGGCTGTGGAAAGACCCGAAGCGCCGCGAGACGCTTGTCGCCAAGTACAACGAGCTGTTCAACTCGACGCGCCCGCGCGAGTACGACGGAAGCCATCTCACATTCCCCGGTATGAACCCGGAGATAGAGCTGCGCGAGCACCAGCGCAGCGCCATCGCCCGCATCCTCTACGGCGGGAACACGCTTCTGGCTCACGAGGTGGGCGCAGGGAAAACCTTCACGATGGCCGCGGCAGCTATGGAGGCCAAGCGCCTCGGATTGTGCCGCAAGCCCATGTTCGCGGTGCCGAACCACCTCACTGAACAGTGGGCCAGCGAATTTCTGCGGCTGTACCCGTCCGCAAACGTGCTAGTGGCCACGAAGAAGGACTTTGAACCGGCAAACCGAAAGAAGTTCTGCGCCAGGATAGCCACCGGCGACTACGACGCGGTCATCATCGGCCACTCGCAGTTCGAGCGCATACCTGTTTCGCAGGAGCGCCAGGAGCGTTTGCTCAGGAGCGAGATAGAGGACATAACCGAGGGCATAAACCAGCTCAAGCGCAGCAGCGGCGAGCGTTTTTCGATCAAGGCGATGGAAAAGACGAAGAAATCCCTTGAGGCGAAGCTCAAGAAGCTGCTGGACAGTCCCAAGGATGACGTCGTCACCTTCGAGGAGCTGGGCGTTGACCGCCTGTTCGTTGACGAGGCGCATTCGTACAAGAACCGTGCGAGGCGTTGCGCATAAGTCACAGTTGACAACTGTGGCGAAAAGCGCCATGCGAATGCACTTAGAAATAAGAAGCGTTCGCATAGAACTCAAATCCTGAAATCAGGGGTGAAAGTCCCCTGCCGTACGGAATCGAGGCCGGAAAGGAGGCTTCATTGACGCAGTGCGTCACACCGTGTAGGCAGTACGCGAGCTAATACTCCACTGTGCTGTATTCCTCTGCAAAGGAATATGGTACAAAGCGTGGTGAAGTCGTAACCTGAAAACCTAAACCATCCATGGATGGCATGGACAATAATGGTGCGGGCTTCCGAAACCTATGGCTACCCGTTAGGGAAAGCTATGCAGCATCGTGAGAGCTGACGGCATCCGAAAGGATGAAAATTGGGAAAAGCGTATGTGGCTGGTTTTTCTGCATATGCCCTGTGGATTGAAATATCCATACGGAATCATGCACTAACTGCGATTCAAAGCATGATTAGTTTTCCCCGGTGTAAGGTAGCAGCCTAAGGGTTTCAACTGTCGCAAGACAACAAGGATAAGGATTTGGGAACGTCTGAGAGCCTGTAAGGGGAGCGATGCAGCGCTGTGAACTTTACAGGAAGTCAGCCGTGCCATAGTAGTCTGCGGTTGGGTAATGCCAACTACACGAGGCTGAAATGCTTCACGGCGAAGGGCACGAGTCAAGTTGATCTACAAATTTCACAAAAACGAAAATCCATAACTCTCTGAAATATGAGTGACGAACCGCGAGGTGAAACCTTGTGCATTTAAACGTCAGATTTTCCAAAGAGTCAGACCTTAAAAGAATACAAGACCTGTTGTATGAGAAATCAGGCCAGAAGGTGTCCTTTACCGGGCTGTTGGAGGCAATGGTCAATGAAGTGACCATAGTTACGGCTATTCACAACATCAAGTCTAACAAAGGCAGCAAAACCGCCGGCGTAGACAAAATGAAAATCAACCGCTACCTTCAAATGCCAAAAGAGGAACTAATTCAGTTGATTCAGTCAAGTTTTCAGAATTATAAGCCAAAACCTGCCCGCAGGGTCTACATCCCCAAAAGCAACGGCAAACAGCGCCCCCTTGGCATACCCACAATGCTGGACAGGATAATCCAGGAATGCGTGAGAATCATCATTGAGCCAATATGTGAAGCCAAGTTCTACCCTCACAGTTATGGGTTCAGGCCATATCGGGCGCAAAAACACGCAATTCGGGATATAGTCAATGTCATTACTGCCGGATGCAGATCTCCGGATCAGCCTGTATGGGCAGTTGAAGGGGATATAAAGGGATGTTTTGACCATATTGACCACCGGCTGTTATTGCGGAAATTATGGCGCATGGGTATACACGATAAACGGGTGCTCAAAATTGTCTGCCAAATGCTCAAAGCCGGATATGTTGAAAGCGACTTGTATTATGCAACACGGGAAGGCACGCCGCAAGGCGGTATATTGTCGCCGTTATTATCTAATGTATATCTGAACGACTTTGACTGGTATGTGGGGCGCAAATACATGGAGCCCTATAGGCAATGTAAGCATAAGTGCAACGACACAAGGCGGCTTAAATGGGCTGGTGTGACGCCCAAATACAATTTCCGCTATGCGGATGATTGGGTGTTGCTGACCTCTACGGAGCAGGAAGCGCTTCGTATGAAACGTGAACTGACAAAGTATTTTCATGTGAAAATGAAATTGGAGCTTTCTCAGGAAAAGACCAAAATCACGGACTTGCGCAAAGGTGGAATCCATTTCCTTGGATTTGTAGTGAAGGCCGAAAAGAAGCGCAAAACTCCCGACCCTAAGACATGGACGGAATATCTGGTAGGTAAACCGTTCCCGGACATGGAGAGGCTGGCAGTTAAAATTCGCAACCTTTCAAATGAGGTCAGGAATATATCTCTGTATACGCTTCCCAATACACGGGCGGCCCAGATACAGTATGTG
>ENA-ORTU01003540-ORTU01003540.1-human-gut-metagenome-genome-assembly--contig:-NODE-3540-length-12729-cov-2.559729_pt1 | contig 12729 bp, 5 predicted proteins | sample MGYA00241910_ERZ509184 | MGnify/ENA primary metagenome ERZ509184 (study PRJEB26280, sample SAMEA2338847) | human gut metagenome | biome: human gut; feature: human-associated habitat; material: faeces... | reverse complement strand
ATGCTTGGTATTAAAATCTTGTAATTAAAAATTTATATAGAGTTTTTATAAGTTATTTTTATTAATTTAATTCTACTTGTCTCTCCCCCCTACTCTACTGTTTTTATAGAATAAAATAGATTAGTTATATTTCAAACTAATCTATAATTTATTGTTATGATTTTCTTCCATATATTTCATACGTTTTGCTCGTCGTATCTCTGATTTTTCTTTTGTATTCAAGCTATATAAGTAAATTATTAATATTAGTAATATTATAATTAATAGTATTACTTGATTCTCCATTGCAGATACAATTTGTCCTAAATAAGGAATTCTTAAAATTTCAACTCCTTCGATTTGTTCAAAAGATATCTTTTGTAAGTCGGGGACATTATTATTATCCCCTTTAGTTATATATCTTTTTACTCCATTTGTGTCACTTATATCTACAATCCTATGTGTAATTATTTGCCCATCATTTTTAAAAGAAATAACATCACCAATTTTAATTTTTTCCTCTGTGGTACGCGGCAGCCGTGCAAAGTCGCGCACAATATCGCGGTAATTTTGCTTTATAGGCTCCATGCTATTAGTTGTAATATTATAAGCTTTGTAGCCAAAAATCCCATTAAAATCCTGTCTGCTTATATAAGAAATTCCAACTAATATTATATTGTAAATTAAGATAATTAAAATTACATATAATATTTTTTTTACATTATTCATTCTATTCTTTCGCTTTTTTATCGAGTCTTTATCGTATCTCATTTGTATCCTCTCTATTTAATAATAATATATTCGTATGCATCACCTATAAATTCGTAGTTATTTTGATTATCTACATTTTTTACATCATATAGCTTAAATGTCAGTCTATAAGTACCTGTTGTTAAATGTTGTTTTATAGTATATGTAAAGTCCATATTCGCTGTTGGATTATCAGAAAATAAATATTCTAATTTATCCGAATTATCAACTTCAAAATTAAATTTAGTTAAACTGTCTGTTACATAGTCTGCTAAATCTACAACCTCATAATTTTGGTCATATACAGAATCATATTTTCTTCTTTCTAAAGATACTGTAATTATAGGATGAGATAGACCAGAAGAATATTCCACATTACCTTTCAAAAGATTTTGATTATTTTGATTAAGACCTGTATCTTTTTGTAATATTTTATATTCATCAGTAGTAGTAACTTTAATACCATATATTGAATTTATTATTGTTAGATCTACTTCTATACTATCTGACGAGTTTAATCCATAATAGACACCATCAGGTGAACCATATGTTTCTATTCTTATTGTGTAATCACCTGTTGCAAGCGTTGTATTATTTGACGTATTAATTGTTATGTTAGAAAGTACATTTGATACTTTATCAGCTATTTTTATTCTTGTTGTTCCATCTATTCTTGGATAATAATTAACTCCATCTAAGGTAAAGTATATACCAAGTAAACTATCATTTTGTAATGCATTGCCATTTCCATCTAAGAAAGTTAATTTAATACCCATTTTTTTGTCAAAATATTGTGTATCAAATATAACTCTAGAATCCAAAATTTGTTGCGTAAATTCAGTAGATACATCTAAACCTATATCATTTCCTAAATAGTTAACTGAGTCTACAGTTGCATCAACACCAATTGTTGAGTCTCTATTTTGATATACACTATATCTCATAACATCCCTATGTATACCTAAAACACCAAGTATCGTTTCATCATCTTTATTTCTTAATTCCATTAACATTGTATTATTTACAAGGTCAGTATTTAAATTTGTGTCCTTAAAATTAAATTGGAAAATATAATTTTCGTATATTAAATCTTGATCTTTATCATAATATATATCTCCCATTTCACTTTCTGGATATTTTCTATCAGTACTACCCATATATGTAAAATCAGATAAATGATATATATATTTATTGTTTCTAACATCATCTGCATTAACTATATAGTAATAATATTCATTTGTTACCATATCTAACATTGTAATATTTGTTCCTTCAGGAAGAATATATGGACTACCATCAGACGTATTAGAAATTAATACTCTTTCATAATTGTCATAATCTCTTACATAATCAGTACTAGAAAATTCATTTACATATAAAGAATAATATGTAGAAAATGAGCTCTTATTTGTTATAACTGTTTCTGTAGAAGTAAACAAATTAAATTGATCTCCAGGCGTTATTGCAGCTTCTATATAATCATCTTGATATTCCTTGGATGTAATCGTAACTACAATCATTATTCTTTTAGGTAGAACATTTTGTTCATCCACAGGAACAAGTGCGGTCATATTTATTGTTATACTACCAATTGTTCTTTCACCAGAAATATTTTGCGCATGATACAAACAGAAATATAACGAAGGTGTGTATGCAGAGTTATCAGAAGAATACATAGAATCACCAGTATATGATGTATTTCCGTTCTGTGCTAAGAATGTAGTCTCACTTGGATTTGACCAACCATTATTTCCTGCTTCCATTGTTAATCCAAACATTTTGTTTGCATCTTCTGCTGTTTCTGCAATAGAAGGTACTTCATCTGGATCTAATAATATTTCATTATTTCTAAATCCTGATGTAACATTATCTATACTAAATTTTATGTTTGGATCAGAAAATCCAACTAAAGACAATTCGTCAGTACCAAATGTTGCATATTTAGAAGCGATTAGACTTACATCAAATCTTGTGATTTCTCCTGTTTTTCCAACATTCCAAATATAATAAACATCTTCTGCAGGTGTTACCCCAACATAATCTACTTTTATTGTTCCATCATTATCATAATTTGTATAGAACCCATCTACCTTTATATCGTGTTCTGGGTCACGTTTATGTTCTCCTCTTACATAGGAGCTTAAAGTAAACATATCAGGGATTGTTATTGCATCACCATTATTAAAGTTTGGCCCATATATTCCTGTACTAGAAGCCGGAACGATTGTATTAGTAAATATACCAAAGAAAGTCATTCCATTTATTTTACCAAAAGCTGTAAGTCCTTCGTTTGTTGCAACATCTAAGTTTTTACCTTCTGCCATATATATTCTGTTATCAACATTTTTTATTGTATTACCATTTTCATCAATTGTTACTGTAGCTTTTTCTTCCTTGCTATTTACGTCTACAAGACTGTCAAATTGTCTTAATAGGTTTGCACCATAGTTTAAATATAATGTTGAATTATTTTTTAGTTTAATATTGTCAACCCTACTTAGACTATAATAAGTATCGGCATATTCATTTGTTCTATCTGTAGCTCCATCCAAGGCAATTGCTGAATTAGAAATTGTACATGTATTTGTTCTCTGAATTGATACATTATATTTTGGATTTTGTATAGTTCCATAATCTTTTATATCAATAATACTAGTTCCACTAGTACTAGATGCGTTACCAGAACCAAATATACTACCGTCTATATTAAGTACATTGTATGAATTTCCATTTAAGTATATTTCTATTCCTTTTGTAACACTTATAAAAGAGAAATCATATATTGGCGAACCAGATGCGTTTGCTTCTCCCCCACCAAATACTGTTCCAAATATATGGATATCTCCTTGCTCGAGATTATTATTTGAAAGGGCATCATATCCAATTGTCGTCGTAGTTGTACCATAAACGACTGCTGTGTTTGCTCCACCATATACATTTCCACCAATTTCTCCTCCAGCTATATTTACAGTACTAGATGAATTGTTTATATTTTCTTCCCCTGTGTTGGCTTTATTACCACCACCAAATGCATGATTTTCGATTTGTGTTGTTGTTCCATCGATTGTTAGAATTGTATTTCCTTGTACTATGGCTGTAACACCATTACCACCGCCATATACACTATTATCCAATTTCGAATTTTTTATATGTACATTTGTATTTTCTATTACAATTCCTTCATTTCCTCCACCATATACATTGTCTACAACATGTGCTCCTTCTACTAAAACATCTGTAGAAGTTTCTATACCGGCTTTATTACCACCACCATACACACATTCTGTTACTGTTCCATTTATTATTACTCTAGTTTCTGTTGTTATGGCTTCGTTGCCTCCACCATAAACATTTGCTACAGAACCATTCTCGTGAATTGTAATATTAGCAGTAATTGTATTACCACCAGCATTATTTCCACCATATGATTCGTTTACGTGACCATCATATATGTGTACAGTACTTGTAGCAACTGTTCCATTTGTATTAGAACCACCAAATACATAATTAATATTACCATTATTTATTGTTACATTTGATGTGATAACATTTGCAGCATATCCTCCACCATATACTTCTGGTATTTGACCAAGTACATTATTTACTGTTACATTGCTAGTATTTGTAGCAACCTGATTTCCACCACCATAAATTGCTTTATTTATGGTTCCAGAATTAATAGTAACATTTGATGCATCATTAGTTCCACCCATGTTATTACCACCATATATTGTATCAAAAGTACCAGAATCTATAATAATTTCTGTTACAGGTACATTCCCTGCTTGGTTAGCTCCGCCATAGACATTCTCTGTTTGTCCACCTTGTCCATATACATGTGTTTCATTTGCTCCAGCATTATTTCCTGCACCAAATACATTTGGTATTTTATTACCACAATTAATTAAATATATTTTTGTTTTTGTAGTATCAACTTGGTTGCCACCACCATATAAGGTTTCTGTAACAATTCCACCATTAATTGTAATTTTAGCATTTGCTGTATTACCACCAATGTTATTTCCTCCATACATTGTGTTTACGATACCAGCAGTAGAAGTTATATTACTTGAATTTATATCACCTCTTTGGTTTGATCCACCATATAAATTTGTAGTATTACCGCCCATGACAAATACATTTGTTGTTTCTACATCTGCAGAGTTTCCTCCTGCAAATACGTCTATATTTGTTCCATTATTTATATTAACAGTTGATGTAGTAACTTTCGCTTGGTTACCTCCACCATATACTAATGTTTGTGTTCCACCATTAATATTTACAGTAGAAGTTCCTTGTATTTCTCCAATATTACCTCCACCGTAAATAGCAGATGTATGTGTTCCATTTATAATATTTATATTAGTATTTCCTTCTACTTTTGCGACATTACCTCCACCATATATTTCTGTATCTAAATCTGTAGAAATATTAACAGTAGAAGTTCCAATTAATTTTGCCATTTCAGTATATCCAGAGACTCCATTACCAGCTCCAAATATTGTTCCATTTAAATCTGGTGTACCTGATATATTTATTATAGAATTTCCTTCCATTTGAGCAATTTCTTGCTTATTTCTGTAATTATAACCACAACCTGAAGCATATATATTTCCATTTATTACAGGAGATTCTGATATATTTATTGTACTATCACCATAAAGTGTTCCACCATCTACTGCTGTAACATTTTGGTTTAGATATTCTGTATATCCATATCCACCACCAAATATATCTCCTTCAATTGTTCCACCTGTAATATTTATTTCTACACCAGTATCAAATTCTTGTCCATAATTCTTATATGGGTCAGATGAATTTGGACTATATCCTGTAACTCCACCAGCTCCTGCACCATATATATTACTTTCTATTCTACCACCAGAAATATTTATATTAACAGTACCATAAAAATATGAATCACAGGTATTTCCAGATGCGTAAGAACTTCCTACTACATCCATATTTCTTCCTAAGCAACCACCATATAGTTCATCTATACTACCACCTGTAACATTTATTGTAGCTGTACCTAGGAAAGTATTTTCTGGATAATTCCAGTTTCTTGGTCTATATGCTGAGTCCCCTATACTTCCACCTATTAAACGACCAACCGAACCATTTTTTATGTTTTGTACAACATTTGAATAATTATTACCAGCAGCGGAGCCACCAGTTAATAGGTTTACATCATAATCATATTGGTTAGATGTTGTACTATTTTGTATATCTATTGTAATTGTAATATTAAATGAGTCGCTTTTAGAAGAACCCATAAAATCGTGAGAAATTTGTTGTCCTTGTCCAGATGAAGTTCCTGGACTTCCTCCACCAACAATTCTTCCATATGTACCACTTTTTATAATTACTTCTGCATCTTTTCTTGGCAAAGTACTATAATTATATTGGTTCCAACCACAAAATATATGGAATGCTGGTGCATTTCCACCAAGTAATCCTTGGTTAGTATTAGATGTCGCATAATTTTGCATAGTAACGTTTTCACCAATCGTTAAGCTATACCCCTGTAAATAAAAATACATTTGATCCCTATTACCATAAAAAATCATGTTTTGGAAAGTTGTATCTTCTGCCATATACCTATATGTTCCACTACCACTATAAAAATATAACTCAGCATTATAATCTATTCCATTATATTTTCCAGTAAGTGTCGCTTTCTTAGCATATGTGTCGTCATTACTATTACCTTCTTTATAATTATAAATACTATTACTGCTATATGTTCCCATAATAACAATAATATTAGAACTTCTTGTACCATCTTCTTTTAATTTTTCGTATGCAGTACTAAGTGTCTTAACAGGTCTTTCTGGAGAAAACCCATTATTTCTCCTATCATCACCATTCCTATAATCACAATATATAACAGTTCTATCTGCTAAATTATATCGACCTGAAACTGTTAAAGAAGATATTGCATTATTGGTTGCAACTAATTCATATTCTGCACCATCTTCTAGATTTCCCAAAGTTTTGTCTACTGCACCTTCGATAATATCACTATCTTCACCAGTTACATCCAATATATACCATTGGTAAGTATAATCATCCAAATTTATATATGGCACTGCATTTCCTGCTAAATTACCAGTTATTGTTCCATTTGCTATATCCTCTGTAAATTCTATATATAATGAAAGTTTCTCTATTTTAATTTGAGCTACATAATAATATTTTCCATCAAATATTACAACATCGTATAAATATTCTCTGTCAAAAGCTTGTTCTTGTGTTATTTGCGTTTGATTTTGTAAATTTGTAATTACGTCTCCATCTAAATACCATGTATATGTATATGGTCCAGAAGTATAACTATTGTTTACAATAACTTTGTACGTAGGTTGTGTAGAACTATCTACAGAAGCTTCAAATCTTGGACGTAAATTAAATTCTCCTCCAGAATATTCCCATTGTATATTACCTTGTGCATTCGTATTAAAAGTATTTAACATAGAAGATTCATCATTTGTATATAAACCTTTATTAACACCTTGTGCATATTCTAAATCTTCTGGCTCATCCCACCAAGACGAATCATCTGCAATGTAAGAAGAAGAGTCTCCTGATTCTTCATTTGATGTAAATCCTGTACCATTTACATAAAAGTTTATATAATAGCTATTCATTGTTAAATTTCCAGCATCATTACCATTCCAAAGAGTCCCATAATTACCTGTATTTGTAAAGCTTGTCCTATTCATTACTGCTGCAAATATTGGACCAATAAAACCATTAGAATCTATTTGTCCATTATATAAACAATTTGTTGGCCATACAGGTTGGCTTCTAATCGTTCCAATAATTCCGCCTGCATGATATTGAGCTTCTCCAGTATATGTTTTATTAAACCATCCTCCTGATTCATATCTATTAGCTTCAATATTTATATTTCCTTTTACATAGCAATTAGAAATTAAATATCTTCTATTATTCCCTGGATCTGTTGTGTTATTTGCATTATTTGTTGCATAACCCGCAATTCCTCCTATAGCTAGTTGAGTATAATTCGTTCTTAATGTAACTCCATTACCACCTGTAATATTCATATTCTTAACAATACAATTTTGAACAGTTGAATTATTATACATCGTTCCAACAATACTGCCAATATGCCAACCCTTATCTGTATTATTATTTGCTGTTGTGCCATTTGAATCAAGTAAGATTGTGGAATTTCTTAGTTCTATATTGCTAATTAACGTTCTATTACTACTATCACCAATAGTTCCAAATAAACCGTAATTTTCTATTGAGTTCGTAGGAATTGAATTTATTGCTATATTCATGTTAGAAATATAATGCCCTGCTCCATCAAATATTCCTTTAAAAGGATTATTAGTGTTTCCAATTGGTGTCCAATTTTTATTATCTAAATTTAAATTCATCGCTAATTGAAAAAAAGTATTCTCATATGTAATTCCATTATTAACTTGAGTTGCTAAATAGCTAAGTTCTGCACTATTAGTTATTAAATATGGTTCTGTCTCTGTACCATTTCCATATTTAAATGCTGAAGAAGTTATACCATCCCACACGTCTTCCATTACTTCACTATTTGTAACAACAGTTCTTCCTTGCATTGATGACATTGCTAAAGAATTTGCATTAGCCCCAGATTGGATTATTATATTTTTTAATATAGCAAAAATACCTAAGTTTGATGTATTAAAATATATTTTATTTTGTTCAATTGTAAAATCTGTAATCTCTATTAAATTATTACCAGTTGAATCTGCTTTTACAATTTTATATGTATTATCAATTAATGTTTCTGTTTCATTACTTTTAAAAGTTATTTTTATGTCTTCTGTTGGCTTAAATTCTTTTCCATTTTGTTGTATTAATACTTTATATGCTACATCAAATGTTGTAGTATACAAAAATTTGTCTATATCATTATTAAGAGTTTCTTTATCCGTTGTTTCTATAATTAAATTAGAATCTAATGGAAAATAACCTTCAACTTCTATATTAAATTTATTACTATTTGCAATTAATTTTTGGTTATATAAGTCATCCTTCTTATCATATTCTATAGATAAATCTAATTTTTTTAATTCTAATTCTTCATCTGTTAAATAAATTTTGTCTCCTGGCAACATCGCTACTTTTTCTGCATTTTCCAAAGTTTCATTACTTCCAGTTGTTTCATTTATTGTTTTTTGAGTTACAAAATATTTAGTAACTTTTTTATTATTTACCATATCTGGAAGAATAACAGTATATCCACTTTCGGCCTCGCTTTTTGCATCTATAGTTTCTTTAATTACAGAAACCTTTTCTGCAGTATCTGTAAATGTTGCAATTATTGGTATTATTTTTTCTGCTCTAGAATTTCTAAAAGCTACCAATTCGAATATAATTAGAGTTAATAATACTATTAATATAATTATTTTTCCTTTTTTTAGTTTTTTCATCTATAACTCTCTCCAATATTATTTTATAATTTCGTATAACTCTATAATTTCACTAATTTTATTAATGTCCATATTGGCTTTTTCTAAATTAATATCAAATTTTAATTTTTTAAGGATTTGATATAATGTATCTATATTGTCTTCTTGAACATCTTCTTTCGTTATATTAAATTTTAATAAAGCATATCTATCTTTTATTATTAATGAAATGTTCTTTGTTTCTTGAATAAGTATATTATTAATTATTTGTATATTTGGTGTTTTTACAAATCTATCAAAATCGATAATTAATTCGTCAATTTCTTCTGGCATAATTGTAGGAATATTTTCTATTGCAATATCTCTAACATATGGTTTGAATGAATTGGCAAATTTAAACACATCATATATTGTTGAATTGTCATTAATATATTCACTAATTTTATTATATACTTTTTCTTTATCTAATTGTTTATACATATCCTGTATATTTTTTATTAAATCAGCATATTGTATATTTATATCATCATTTTTCTTTTTGAATAAAAAGAATTTTTTAGTTTTTTCATCATTTAATTTTGATAACTTCTTCTCTTCTGTACGAATTTTCTTTAATAAATCGTCATAAGTTTTTTTATTTCTATCTTTTTCTAGGTAGTGTTTTTTTATATCCTCAAAAATAAATTTGAACTTTAAGTAATTTTTAAATTCACAAATATTATTATAGAATTTAAGAATATTATCTTTAATCTCGTCATCTTCTTGTAATAGCTCTATATCAATTATTTTGGCATATTCTTTTTGTATTTTATTTGGTAAATAATCTTTATAATTAACTTCTTTATTTAAGAATTTATCAAGAATTAATTTTGGGCTAGTATCTAACATGTTTTGTAAATTATCTTTTAATTCTAGATATCTATTAAAAACATCTTGTTCTGTGTCATTTCCTTTAAGAATATCAAACTTAGCTTGTGTATAATATTTTTCTGCTTTTGATTCATTTTGTAAATACAAATATCTTATATTTAATTCCAAATGTGTTATAAGTTCTGGACATTTCCAATAAATGTTTTCAAAAGTTTCTTTTAATTTTTTAGATGTTATATCTTCTATTTCTTCGAAAAATACATTCATATATGCTTGTGTAAATTTATTATAATTAAAATCTTTAGCTGTTAAATTAATTCCAACGACAGAAAATGCATTAATACATTGCAATATTTCATTATTTACATTTTCCAAATTATCTTTATAAAATTTTCTTAAACGCCAAATATTTTCGTCTATGCCCATTTTTTCATAAGCTGTCTTTATAGAATTAACAAGATATAAAGAATCTCCCATTTGTTCTAATAATCTTTTGGAATTATTGATTTCTGGGTTTAATACAAATTTTTCTGTTTTTTCGCTATATCTTCGTTTAATCTCATTAAACAATTCATTTTTTATGTTTATATATTCGTCTTTTAATTCTTCTATATTCTTTTTATATGACACCTTATTTTTCTTATTATTCTTTGGCATATTTTCTAATATTTCTTTACTAACTGATATCTTATCTAAAAACTTCATGATAACTCCTATTCCTCTACATTTTTTTCTTCTACTTCTAGGTATTTTATAAAATCATTAACCTTTTTATAGGCATCCAGTAATTCTTGAGTAGAAATTTCTGTGATTTTTTTCATTTTTTTCATCCTTTCAACTCATAAATATTCTTGTATATTATATCATATACAAATAAAACATATCCATATTTTTTACAAAAATGTTATAATTATTTAGTAAAATATAAGCGTTTTGTACGCAAAAAAAGCATTAGCAATTTGCTAGTGCTTTTTATATATAATATTTATTATTCAGTTGCTTTTGTTATTTGAACATTGAATGATATGTCTGTACCAGATGCATTGTTTTCGCAGTCAACATCTTGTCCTTCTACCCACATATAAATTCTAACTTTAGTAATACCTGCTTTTAGATTTAATAATGTTTGTTGTGTATCAAAATCTTTTACTGTAGAAATTGTAGGTGTTACTGTTTGAAAATATTGAGAAAATGTATTTGTATTCTTTAATGTTACACCTTCTGTGTCTGCGAATTCTGCTTTAATACCTTGGTAAGATAATTGTGTAGCACCTGTTGTAGTAGTATCAAGTCCATATATTTCTTTTGCATTTGCAACACCAGCTGCTGTATGTACATCATAATTTGGTTCCCAAATTATAGAAGTTGTTCCACCTTTTAAAGCCTGTGCACCAGTAGAATCACCAACATCTGCAATATTTCCTTCATCTATAAATGCAACTCTTGCAGCATTTTGTAAACCTTTATCTGCAGCACCTTCTTTTGTTATAATATTAGAAGCAGTTGTTAAATATACTGGTGTAGTTTGGTCTACTCTCAAGAATATATCAAATGCAATATATCTACCCTCTGCTCCCCTTGTATCTACTTCTTTATCACTTGCTAATGAATAACCTGTACCATCATCTAGAGCATCTACTGTTCCAAAGTACATATCCATATATCCTGTATCTGTATCTACAATACCTGCTGAAGAAACTGGTTGCATTTCATCAGGTACTTGGTTTACACTACTTGTATATGTAGCAGAAGCTCCTGTTATATCTGCTTTTTGTAAAATAGTTTTCCAGTTAATTGCATCTGCAGAAATCTGCAAACCGTTAGATGTTTGTACATTAACATCTAATGTGCTGATTGTAACTGTTTGGTTCGCTGTGAACCATGCATATGTAGATACCATTAAAAACACTAATAATAATAATAATAACAATAATGAGTATCTTAAATTATTTTTTCGTCTTTCGTTTTTCTTTACCATAGCTTTATCCTTCCTTTATTTCAAATTTAATTAGTATAACTTTATAATACAACAATTTTTAAAATTTGTCAACTTTTGCTATTTTTTTCTAAAATAAAACTATCTCAGTTATACTTGTGTTTCATCTACATTGTTTTCTCCCTCGTTGATATGTTCCTCTGTTATATCCATATGCATCTTCATTTCTCCACCAATTAACTCATCAGTACAATCTGGGTCATCACCTTCTAAAAATATTACTATTGTAAATTTATCTATATCCCCAGATTTCATCCCTTGTCTTTGCTTTAAGACTAGATCTTTACTATTATTAAATTTTTCTGTAGGTTCTGCAGTTCCGCCCTCGTTTTCTCCAGTTATTTCATTTGGCTTTGCATATATTGTTTGTTCGTCATTTCTAATTACCATTATTCTTATTGCCCTATCTACATTTTTTACAACATCGTCAGAGACTATTCTATACCAATAATTAATAGTTTCTGATCCTTGATTTTCTAAATAAAAAGAATATGCTAAATAATTTGTACCATTATGACTTCCTTCTCCTTCTGAAAGATTAGATGGAAGCCAAGATACACAGATATTATCCATATATTCTACTCTTTCTGCTTTTAATATTTGTTTATTTTGCTTATCCGATAAATGCTCATACATGACAAGACCACTTTTTTCCTCTAGTTGTGGATCTAACGATACTGTAAAATCTCCTAATTCATAAACAACTCTTAAAAT
>ENA-ORTU01003532-ORTU01003532.1-human-gut-metagenome-genome-assembly--contig:-NODE-3532-length-12750-cov-18.332887_pt1 | contig 12750 bp, 10 predicted proteins | sample MGYA00241910_ERZ509184 | MGnify/ENA primary metagenome ERZ509184 (study PRJEB26280, sample SAMEA2338847) | human gut metagenome | biome: human gut; feature: human-associated habitat; material: faeces... | reverse complement strand
CATTGGGACATTTTTGCAAGTTAACACTTAAGACATTATCACAAATTAATCATAAATAATATAAGTGAAGAAAATATTTTATTGACAAAATTATAAAATATTAGTATAAGTATATAGAGTTAAGGAGGCGTTTCATGTCAAAGAATTTAGTGATTGTCGAAAGCCCAAGTAAAAGTAAAACCATCGAGAAATACTTAGGCAAAGATTATAAAGTTGTTTCTTCTAAGGGACATATTCGTGATTTAGCAACAACTGGACAATATGGTCTTGGTGTTGATATTGAGCATGGGTTTGCACCTAATTATGTTCCTATCAAAGGAAAAGGTAGCATTATTAAAGAATTAAAGAAAGATGTTAAAGATAGTGATATGGTGTATCTTGCTAGCGACCCTGATCGTGAAGGAGAAGCTATTGCGTGGCATTTAAAAGATGCTTTGGGTATCAAGGATAATCAATATAAGAGAATTTTATTTCATGAAATTACGCATGATAAAGTATTAGATGCTATCAAACATCCTACAGTAATAGATGATAATTTAGTTAAAAGTCAAGAAACTCGTAGAATTTTAGATCGAATTATTGGTTTTCGTCTTTCTAAGTTATTGCAAAGCAAAATAGGTGCTAAAAGTGCAGGCCGTGTACAAAGTGTAGCATTAAAACTAATTGTTGATCGTGAAAGAGAAATAGATGCTTTTCATCCTGAAGAATATTGGACGATAACTGCAATATTTCCAGATTATGAAGCAGTGTTATTTAAATATAAAACTCGCGATATTGAGTTAAAGTGTGAAGAAGATGCTAATCGTGTTCTTGAGGCACTTGGTGATATCTATATTGTAGAATCAATTGAAAAAAAGGAAAAGTCTAAGAAAAGTAAATTTCCATTTATTACTTCTACATTACAACAAGAAGCTTCAACAAAGTTAGGTTTTCCAGCAAAGAAAACTATGAGTATTGCTCAAAAATTATATGAAGGTATAGATTTGGAGAATGAGACAGTTGGTTTAATTACTTATATGAGAACAGATTCTACACGTTTATCTGATGATTTTGTTATACCTGCTAGAAAATATATTGAAGAAGTTTATGGCAAAAATTATGTGGGCTTTGTTAAACAAAGCAAGAAAAAGGATAATGTACAAGATGCACATGAAGCGATTCGTCCTACTAGTGTAATGCGTACACCAGAGAAAGTTAAACTATTTTTAAAACCAGATGAATTTAAATTATATTCTTTGATTTATAAACGTACACTTGCATCCCTTATGGCAGACGCTAAAGTAAATCAAACTACTATTATTTTTGATAATAACGATTATAAATTTAAAACTACAGGACAGCTTTTGTTATTTGAAGGTTATTTAAAGGTATATAAAGATTATGAGTCTAGTGAAGACAAGATTCTTCCTGAAATTAATGATAAACAAGAATGTGTTGCGACAGATGTTTCTAGTGAACAACATTTTACTAAACCACCAGCAAGATATACAGAAGCTAAACTTATTAAAGAACTAGAAGAGTTAGGCATTGGTCGTCCTTCTACATATGCAAAGATTATTGATACAATTAAAGAACGTAATTATGTAGAAATGGTGGATAAGAAATTTAAACCTACGGAGATGGGAATTGAAACTACCGATAAATTACAAGAGTTCTTTAGTGACTTGATTAATGTAGAGTATACTCGTGATATGGAAGAGGATTTGGATAAAGTTGCTGAAGGAAAAGAAGTGTGGAATGAGTTATTAGCTAATTTTTATCAGCTATTCGAACCTCGTGTTAAGAATGCTTTTTCTGATATGGAGAAGAAGGCTCCAGAAGAAACTGGTGAAGTTTGCCCAGAATGTGGTAGTCCATTAGTTGTTCGTAATGGCCGTTATGGGGAGTTTGTGGCATGTTCTAATTATCCAACATGTAAATATATTAAAAAAGAAAAAGCAGAAGAAGTAGTCATTATGGATTGTCCTAATTGCGATGGTAAAATTGTTGAAAAGAAAACACGTAGGGGAAAAGTATTTTATGGATGTAGTAATTATCCTAAGTGTAAATTTGCCTCATGGGATAAACCTGTTCCTGGAAAATGTCCAGAATGTGGTAATTATTTGATAGATAAAAATGGCAGAATAAAATGTAGTAATTGTTCTTATGAAGAGAGTCAATCTTAGTTAGATTGATTTTTTTCGTTTTTTCTGTTATAATAAAGTCAAATTAGGGGGGATATTATGGCTGGTGGAAATATTCAATACTTTTTAGTTGGGCAAAACAAATTTAATCATCAATTTCAAATTATCGAGTTTTATCCTGAAGATTATTTATACGATACACATAGAAAATTAGAACAGTTAGATTTATTTTCTAGTAGTTTTCAAAATGAAGAAGAGTTAGTGCAGTTTTTATATGATAAGGGTAGACTTCCTAATTGTGATTATCATATGTCTATTGCTTTTTTGAAGGACAGAGATGTTAAATTTTATAATCCTATATATAATGATGGGCATAATAAACATTTAAGTGAATTACGTGAGAGTGCTCAAGAGTCTTTACAAGATACTAGAAAAAGTATTAAACAAGGAAAAAAGATTATTAAGGATTTTTTTCAAAAAGTTAAAACTGAAGATAAATTATATAGTATGATTGTTTCTAATACTACTAATATTTACGGTAAGTTTTTAGATTATTTTAAGACTAAGGGTAAATTTGAAAACTTTTCTGATTTACAGAGTATGGATGGTGCTTGGTTTTTACGTTCTTATACTTTACTTCGAAATATTGTAGATGTTGAAAGTCATTATGAAAGATTAAGTAAGTCTTCTTCTGATTTTTACCGTGCTATGATTGAAGAAAAACAAGTAGATGATAGAAGAAAGTTAAAGGGAAAAAATATATTGCGCAAAGAGATATTAGAAAAAGTAGATCCTTTAGTTTTACCAGGACAATTAAGTTTGTTTGATTTTAATATGGACTCTGGGCAATATTCTTTTTCTAAGAAATCTCCTACAGGTGTTATTTTAAAAAATGATATTAAAGAACCAAAACAAATTGTTCCTGTCGGAGCAACTAAGAAAAAGAAAACTACGATTCCTGATTATTCAGAAATTAGTGATTCTAAAAAAAGAGCTGCTATTTTTTCTACATTAAGATTAATTACTAAAAATCCTTTTAGAATTGGAGAGTATAACAATGTAGAATTTAATCCTAATTGTTTTCCTTTCCCAATTTCTTCTGAACAACAGGAAAAACTTGAAAAGTATATGGATCGAAAGACACAAAAGAATTGTTACTATTATATACGCTATAATAGTATGATAGAAGAAGAAAATAAGAAAGGATTTTCCGTTTGTTATGAACTATATGAAGATAGGGATGCAGAAGCAAGAAGTCTTAGAACAAAATTTAAAAATCCTGTTACTTTAAACAAGGCTTATGCTTGGTGTGTTGCTTATAATGAATGTTTAGTTCAACAACAAGAATATAACGAAGATCAATCATCTAATGATCCTTTTGAGAATGGTGGAAGTGGAGCTTATGTTAAAAAAAGAAACGGAGAAAATAATTCATAATTATTTGGATTATTTGAAGTATCAAAAGAATTATTCTGATTATACAATTGAGAATTATAATAGAGATATATTAGAATTTTTAGATTATTTAGATAGGGAAGTATTGGATTATAAAAGCGTTGTCTATAGTGATTTACGCTTTTTTCTCATGTATTTAAAAGACGAGAAAAAAGACAAGAATTCTTCTATTGATAGAAAGTTAAGTTCTTTACGGGGTTTTTATCAGTATTTAGCTAATGAGGGTATTGTTTCCAATAATGTTTTTTCTTTACTAAATGGTCCTAAGAAAGAGAAAAAACTTCCTAGATATTTCGAATATAATGAGTTAGAATCTTTATTTGAGGCTTGTGACTTATCTGGTGCCTTGGGTCAAAGAGATCGTTTGATTTTAGAGATGCTTTATGCTACAGGTGTTCGTGTTGGAGAACTTGTTTCTATTAAAGTTTCTGATATTAATTTTAGTAGTCGTACTATTCTGATTTTAGGAAAGGGCAATAAAGAAAGAATTGTTCCTTATGGAGATTATTGTGAGGAAATTTTAAACTTATATTTGAAAGATGGTTATTTATCTTTAAATACACAAAACAGTTCTTATTTGTTTTTGAATGCTAGGGGAGGGAAGCTTACTGAACGTGGTGTAAGGTATTTACTGGAAGAGACTATTAAGAAGACTAGTGTACAGAAAAACATTTCTCCTCATATGATTCGTCATAGTTTTGCAACTCATTTATTAAATCAAGGTTGTGATTTGATAACTGTACAAAAATTACTTGGACATGAGAGTATTAAAGCAACTCAAATTTATACTCATGTTACAACCGACAGACTTCGTAGTGTATATCAGAGTAGTTTTCCCAGAGCAAGGATTGATTCTGATGATCAGTAATGTGATAAAAAGAAAAGCAATAAGTTAGATAATATGATGAATATTATCTTTTTTCTTTGTTTTCCTTTTCAAATTCGTTATATTTGCGATATAATGTTATTAGTTTGGTAGGTGATGTTATGGAGTTAGAATTTTCTTCTCAAGAAGAATTGTACAAACGAGTACAACCGGCTTTAAGAGCAAAACTTGCTGAATTACATCGTTTAGGTTATCCATATATCCAAGTAATCGATATCTGGAATTATTTAATCTATTCCAAATGGACCAAGGCGAAAGATTTAACATTGTCTGATATTGTTAGTGATATTTTACATGTTGATAATCGAAGATTGGATGAATTTTTAAAAGGAAAGTTGGCCAAAACGAGAAGAAGTCAAGATGATATAGAGACGATTTAGAGAGGTGGATAGGTATGAAAAAAAATAATAAAGGAAAAGGAAAAGTTATACGTACCGCTATTTTATTAGTTTTGTTTGTTGTTGTATTATGTTTCCTTTGTGTTCCTTTATTTAAAAATTTAAAATTTGGATTAGACTTACAAGGAGGATTTGAAATTCTTTATAAAGTTGAGTCTATTGATGGTTCTAAAATGAATCATGATAAAATTATGGCTACTTATAAAACATTAACCAAACGTATTGATAGTTTGGGTGTTACAGAGCCAGAAATTACTATTGAAGGCAATGATAAGATTCGTGTAAAACTTGCTGGTGTTACTAATCCGGAAGAGGCAAGACAACAGTTATCGACTGTTGCAACACTATCATTTAGAGATGCTGATGATAATTTGCTGATGAGTAGTGATGTTTTAGTATCTGGAGGTGCTAAAGTGAGCCAAGATTCTTCTGGTAATCCTGCGGTTTCTTTATCCGTTAAAGATAAAGATGAGTTTTATAAGGTTACGAATAAGGTAAAGGATTATGACCAGAATTTAATTGTTATTTGGTTGGATTATAATGAAGAAGAAGATAGTTATGCTAGTGAAGGAAGTTTATGTGGGACAGATGGCTCTAATTGTTTAAGTGCCGCAACGGTTTCTCAAGGATTTGCTAGTGATGTTATTATTCAAGGTAATTTTACAGAAGATCAAGTAGAAAATTTAGTTGATTTAATTAATAGTGGATCTTTACCAAGTAAATTAACGGAAATATCCTCTCAAACTGTAGGAGCATCTTTTGGTGATAATACATTACAGACTACCTTTTTAGCAGGGGTTATTGGTATAGCATTAATTATTTTATTCTTGATTGTTGTTTATCGTTTTGCTGGATTTATTTCTGCTATATCTATGTTAATTTATACATTCTTAGTATTCTTAGTTTTCTGGGTAGTTGGAGGTGTTTTAACTCTTCCTGGAATTGCTGCTTTGATTCTTGGTATTGGTACAGCAGTCGATTCAAGTATTATTACTTTTGCTAGAATTAAAGATGAATTATATCGTGGTAAGAGTTTACCGATGGCATTTAAGGAAGGAACTAAGGAAAGCTTTAGTGCTATTTTAGATGCTAATGTTATAGTTTTACTAGTTTCTATCATTATGTTTATTTTTGGTGAATCCAGTATTAAGGGATTTGCTACTATGCAAATTATTACAGTTGCTATTATTATGGTAACTATGGTTGGTCTTAATAGATTGTTATTAAGGTTATTTATTAAAACTAATTATTTTAATGATAAGACAAAACTATTTATTAACGTAAAACCTGAAGATATTCCAGATGTTTCTAAGAATGAAGAGGTTAAGGTTGTTCCTTTAAAGAATTTTAATTTCTTTAAATATACAAAACAATTTGTTGGTTTATCTATTGTTATCTTAGTATTAGGTGTTGTAATGTTTTTTGTACAGGGACTTAATTTAAGTGTTGAATATCAATCTGGTAGTGATATTGCTATTGTTACAGAAGAAAAATTAACAGAGAAAGCACTTAATAAAGATTTAAAAGAATTAGGTTTAGAAAAATGTGATATTGAAATTACAAAAGATGAAACTAATATCTTAGTTAATGATGTTTTAGAAGGGGACGAAGTTGATAAAGTTACTAATTACTTTGAAGAAAAATATGATGCTCAAACAAATATTGGAGTTGTTTCTAATATTGTTCAACAAGAACTTGTTAAAAATGCAATTCTTTCTATATTGCTTTCATTACTAGGAATTATTCTTTATATTTCTATTCGTTTTAAATTTAGTTATGCCGTAGGCGGAGTTGTTTCATTGCTTCATGATGTATTGTTTATCTTTGCATTGTTTATTGTATTCCGTTTACAAATTTCTACTATGTTTATTGCAGCTATCTTAGCTATTATTGGTTATTCTATTAATGATACAATTGTTACTTTTGATAGAATTCGTGAGGAACTTTCTAATGTTCCTGAAAAGAGGCTTTCTAAAGAAGTGGTTTGGAAAGTTACTAATCGTGCTATTTGTGAAACATTTGTTAGAACAGTTCATACATTCTTATCAACATTGATTCCAATTGTAATATTAATATTCTTAGGATCAAAAGAAATATTAACATTTAATTTAGCAATGTTATTTGGATTTATTGCTGGGGCTTATTCATCTATTTATATTGCTGCTGTTATATTCGCAACAATTGAATCTAAAAATATAGGTAAACCAAAGAAGAAAAAAGTTATCTATACAGATGAGTATGAAGAGAAACAGATTAAAGGTATTAATTGTTAATTGACTGGAGGTGGTACTTTGTCTCATGCAAAAGATGAACTCACAGTTCAAGATGTTTTAGAACATGCTAAAACATATATTAAAGATGAAGAACAATTACAATTTATAGAACAAGCTTATCTTTTTGCTAAAGAAAAGCATGCTGGTCAATATCGTAAAACGGGTGAAGATTATATCATTCACCCTTTAAATGTTGCGATGATTTTGACTACTATTTATGCGGATTATCAAACGATTGCCGCCGGATTCTTGCATGATGTTTTAGAAGATTGTGATTGTACTCCAGATGAGATGGAGGAAAAGTTTGGTAGTGAAGTTACTAAACTTGTTCAAGGGGTTACTAAACTTAGTAAAATTCATTTTTCAACTGAAAATGAATATTTGATTGATTATTATAAAAAAATTATTGTTGGTATGAGTGAAGATGTTCGAGTTATTATTATAAAACTTGCTGATCGTCTTCATAATATGCGTACTTTATGGGCAACTCCACCTGATAGACAAAAGGTGAAGGCTAAAGAAGCTTTAGAAATTTTAGCTCCAATTGCTCATCATTTAGGTATTCATAAAATAAAAAGTGAACTTGAAGATTTAGCTCTTCGTTATTTAAAACCTGATGTTTTTTATGATATTGCTGAAAAGTTAAATAAAACAAAATTAGAACGTGATAGGACAGTTGTTGAGATGCAACAGGAAGTTTCAGATTTATTAACTGAACATCATATTAATCATGAAATTAAAGGTCGAGCTAAGTGTATTTATAGTATTTATAATAAGTTAAATAAGGGTAAAAAGTTTAGTGATATTTATGATTTGCTTGCTTTACGTATTTTAGTGCATACAGAACAAGAATGTTATTTGGCGCTTGGTATTATTCATTCGAAATTTAGACCTTTGCCCAAACGGTTTAAAGATTATATTGCAATGCCTAAACCTAATATGTATCAATCCCTACATACTACTGTTTTTGGAATAGATGGCTATTTATTTGAAATACAGATTCGTACATATGATATGGATGAAGTTGCTGAAAATGGTATTGCTTCTCACTGGGCCTATAAAGAAAATAAAGGGTCTAATAAAACTGCTAATTTACAGTCTACAACAGAACAAAAACTTCAGTTTTTTAAATCGATAATCGATTTAAGTAAAGATAAAATGAGTAGTGAAGAGTTTGTTAATAGTGTTAAAGATGAAGTATTAAATAATAATATTTATTGTTTTACACCTAAGGGAGATGTTATTGAATTACCTAGGGGAGCTACTCCAATTGATTTTGCTTATAAGATTCATACTAAGGTAGGAGAGACTACTACTGGAGCGATTGTTAATAATGCTATTGTTCCACTAAATTATGAATTACAGGATAATGATATTGTTCGTATTATTACGAATAAAAATGCTACTCCTTCTATGGAGTGGATTAACATTGTTAAAGCTACTACTACCAGAAATAAAATTAAAAATTTCTTTAGTAAAAATGAAAAAGAAGTATATATTGAACGTGGTAAATATACTTTAGAAAAAGAACTTCGTAAGAAAAAATTAGCTATTTCTGAGTTTTTAAATGATGAAAATTTAAAAGAAATTTATGAAGAATTTAAAGTGGATAGTCTGGATGATATTTATTTATCGATTGGTAATGGTAAAATATCTGCTTTATCAATTATTAATTTTATTTGTAAAGAGCAGGATGCACCTCAACCAAAAGTAGTTAAAGTTACTTCTAAAAGTATGGATGCAGATATTATCGTTAGTGGTATTGATAAAGTAAAAGTTAATCTTGCTAACTGTTGTTGTCCTGTCTATGGTGATGACATTATTGGATATATTACTAAAGGTAATGGTATTACAGTTCATAGGACTAATTGCCATAATCTAGAAATGTTAGAGACTAGAACATTAGAGGTTCGCTGGAATACTAATGTTAATAAAAGATATCTTACGAATTTATTAATTTATTCAAACACTCATGAAAATCATATGTTGGAGTTAATGCAAACAATATCTAATATGAATGTTAGTGTTGATGGTATTCATATGATGAGTAAGGTGGGTACTATTCTTTATAGTGCTAGTGTCTATGTTACTGGTCTTGATCAATTAACCAAACTTATTTCAACATTGGAAAAGCAACCTTATGTTGATCATGCTGAAAGGATGATGCGATGAGAGTTTTGATACAAAGAAGCGGCAAAGCTTCTGTTACAGTAGATAATCACGTTGTTGGGGCTATTGATTCTGGATTAGTTGTTTTTGTTGGTTTTACTGATGGGGACTCTATTAGTCAAATAGAATATCTGGCAAAGAAAATAGTTAATCTTCGTATTTTTCCAGATGAAGAAGGTATTATGAATAAAAGTATTTTAGATTATGGAGGTAAAATTCTTTCTGTTTCACAGTTTACACTATATGCTGATTGTAAAAAAGGAAATCGACCTAGTTATATTGCTGCTATGAATAATTATGAAGCGATTCACTTTTATGAATTATTTAATGATGAGTTGCGTAAATATGTAGAAGTAGAGACTGGAGAGTTTGGTGCTGATATGGATGTAGCAATTACTAATATCGGTCCTACCACTATTTGGTTGGAAAGGTAGATGCCTTTGTTTAAAAAAGAATTCAATTATCCCTTAATCAATTTCACAGTATTTCTATTTTTACTATTTATTGGAATTAGCAATATAGAGTATATTGTGAAGTTTTTTTTAAATATTTTGTCGATTTTATTTCCGTTTTTATTAGGATTTATTGTTTCTTATGCAATAAATCCTTTTGTTTTGTTTTTAGAAAAAAAAGTATCTAGAAGATTTGCTATTTTATTGGTGATTATTTTACTTATTTCTCTTGTATTGTTTCTTTTTATATCTATACTTCCTATGTTGTATCATCAAGTTGCGGGATTTAGTATTCAATTGATACAAATATTTAGTAATTTGGATGAGAAGTTTTCTTTTTCTTTAGAATTACAGGATATTTTTACTAAGATTTCTTCTTTTGTTATTCAAAGTGTTGGTAAAGTTACTTTTGCTACGACAGTGGATGTTTTCTTTTCAATAATTCATTTTTTTAGTCAATTCTTTTTAGTAACTATTAGCTTTGTTTATTTTTTATTTTACATGGAGGATATTAGGAAGAAATTAAAATGTGTATTACAGGCAAGATATTTTAGACTTTATTGTTTTTTACAGCAATTGGATAAAAATATGATTTGTTATGTTAAAAGTTTAGGCCTTTTTATGTTTATACAGTTTATTGAATATTCATTGCTATTTTTGATTATTGGTCACCCTTATTGGTTGGTGCTTGGAATTTTAATTGGAATTTTTACTGTTTTACCATATATTGGCGGATTGCTTTCTAATTTAATTGCTATTACCTCGGCTTTTATGATTTCTAAAGAGTTATTTTATCTTACATTGTTTGTTTCTTTTTTCTTTCCTATTATTGATGAATATATTATTTCTCCAAAAGTTTATGGTAAGAAAAATGATATTCATCCAGTTATCACCGTTTTCTTACTTAGTTTTGGTGGTACTATTGGAGGGATTTTAGGTGTTGTTTTAGCTATTCCTATCTATTTATTAATTCGCACTACAGTGTTATTTTTTAAAGATGATATGAAAAGTGGTGCAAAAAATATTAAAGATATATTATAATAATAGTGGTGGTTGGGTTATGATTACATTGAATACGGATTATGATGCATTATATCAACAAATTAAAAATATAGAAGAGCATTTCTTAGATTGTAATAGTTTAAATAGTGCGGCAGTTTATTTTGCTACTTATCAGAGTTTAGTTGAACTTTATTTTAATGCTACTTTACAAAATCCATGTGATAAAAAAGTTAATCGTAATAAATTTGTTAGGTATTCTGGGATGCAACGAGTGAATGCTCTATCTAAAAAAAGAATAAATCATTTTATTAAAAATCAAAAAAATCATTTGTCTTATATTAGTTCTGTTTTTTTTGAATTTTCCGATCTCCTAAATGAATTTATAGATTCAGATTATTATAAATATCTTTATTTTAAGAATCAATCTAATATTTCAGTTGATGAGGGGTTTGATATTTTATATTCTTTTTTTGATGAATGTTGTCCAAGAGTAGGGGAATTGTTTGATTGCTTTTTAAAAGAAAATCGCTTTTTTATGCTTCCAGAAATTAGTTTATATTTTAATAGGGATGGGTGTACTATTTATAATTCGGTTGGTAATGTTTATGATGTGTTTTTAAAGCCAAATATGAAGTCTTTAGAATTATTATCACTTGTTGTTCATGAATTGTCTCATGTTGAAGATATACAAGCTTATGCCTCTCAATCTTCTCCTGTTAACAGTAGTCTTTATCAAATGAATTCTCCTTTTTGCGAAGTGCCAGCGTTTTATAATCAATTTAGATTTTATGAGTATTTACTTAAAAATGGTATTTATAAAGATGACGTTATTATGGAATGGGTTAATAATTTAGCTATGTCTATTGAGTCGATGGATAATTTGTTACTGTTTTCTATGTATCCTTCTAAAAAGTTACAAAAGCAAAGTGTTTGTATTCCTAAAAATAATATCTTAACTGCTATTTTAGAAGAGAGAGAAGAAGATATTCCTATTGGATTTGATGATACAGTCGTTATTGATGAAAATATTTCTTTAGATGATTCTATTCAATATAGTTATGGTCCAATGCTTGCTATGGCTATGATGGACGATGAAGCATTGTATAGGAAGTTCTCTATGATTCGTGGTGACTATTTTGATAGAGATAAATTGTCTTCCATTGGTCTTTTTCAAGAGGATGTTTCTCAAAAGGTAATGAAAAAGTGTGACGATTTTTTTGGAAAGTATTTATAAGATTGCTATTATATAAAGATTACTTAAACCAGGGGATTTTTTATAGGTGTAGTGTTTTGGGTTGTAATGTTTGTTATACAATGTTATAATTTAGTTAATTATTAGAGAGGCGAATGATATGAATAATGAAGAATATGTAAAAGTAGACGTTACTAAATATGTTAAGGCAGGTTTAGAATCTGGTATATTAGAACCAATTGAAGCGGTTAAAACAGCTAGAATTATTGCTACTCAAGGTAATGTTGGTGATGTTGTAGTTTCTTGGAGTGAGGATTCTATGGGAAATGAAGTGCGTGAAAAAGAAGCGGTTGTTTCTTTGGACGAAGAAACACAACAACCAGGGTGGATTGTTACTAAGGCCGATGAGAATGGTAATGCTATTGTTGACAGGAATGGGCACACTAATCAATGGATTATTAGTGATTCTACATTCCGTGCAAAGTATGAGGAAGATATTATGAGCCCTGGTGTTTTTAAACCTAAAGGTGCTACTCAGATGTTTGTACAAATACCTAATAATATTATTTTGCATCAATGGGGCGATGACATGCAAATTGCTGCTGGTGGATATATTAATATTACTAATGTGGATGATATGTATGGAATTTCAGCACGTGATTTTGCGGATACTTATAAAGTATCTGATACTTCTAAAAAAGATTCTGATGTTAAGGGATCTTCACATCGTTAGTTAATCTAAATCAGTTAGTTTAATAATTAAATGCAAGTTTTATAAAGATGTTGGTATTTAAAGGTAT
>ENA-ORTU01003528-ORTU01003528.1-human-gut-metagenome-genome-assembly--contig:-NODE-3528-length-12760-cov-2.973003_pt1 | contig 12760 bp, 10 predicted proteins | sample MGYA00241910_ERZ509184 | MGnify/ENA primary metagenome ERZ509184 (study PRJEB26280, sample SAMEA2338847) | human gut metagenome | biome: human gut; feature: human-associated habitat; material: faeces... | reverse complement strand
TGGTCTTTTCCACGTTCTCCTCGATGGAGTAGTGGCTGCCGTCGAACATGATGGAAGAGAAGCCGGCCTCGATGCAGGCCTTGCAGCCCTCATAGGTGCCGTGATCCAGATGCAGGGCAACGGGAACGGTGATGCCCATGGAATCGACCATTGCGCTGACCATGGCAGCGACGGTCTTGAAACCGGTCATGTACTTGCCGGCACCCTCGGAAACACCCAGAATCACAGGGCTCTTCATTTCCTCGCAGGCGGTCAGAACGGACTTGGTCCACTCCAGATTGTTGATGTTGAACTGAGGCACACCGTAGTGGCCATCACGTGCTTTGATCAGCATTTCGGTTGCATTTACCAACATTATTCATTACCTCCACAAAATCATTGGGGTCTTGCTCGTTTCATATCCGCTTTGTGCACGGTTTAACGAACCTACAGAATTAGTATACCCCAAACAGCGGCCAAAATCAATCCAAACCGGTGTTTTTCCTGTAACAATGCGGGGATTCTGTTTCTGGCAGGGTGCAGGGGGTTACTGCCAGAAGCGCGTATATTCGATAGAATGCAACAAATTTCCATATAATGTGCAATAAGCGGCCGAAAGACAGAACGCTTGATGAAGGACGGATTTTCAACACAGATCCACATTCGTCAAAATGATATTGGGCAATTTGGCAAAAGCGGACAGGATGCAGTTCAAAAAATTGTCATATTTCCGACTTGTATTCTACAAATTGTACGCAGGAAATCAAAAAAGGTCGAACCAAAAAGTGGAAAACCTTGTGGAAAGTGTGGAATTCCACAGGCAAAACAGGCTTTAAAGCTGGACTTTTGAACTTTCTCCACAGGGTTTTCAACATGTGGAAAAATAATCGCTCTTCTACGGATTGTATACCGCGTTTTTGTGGAAAACTTTTTTCTCCGGCAAAACAGAGGGATATCTACCCAGCAGCCGGGTAAAGCTGATGCAGGGCGGCAGAACATTTCTGCAAAAAAGCGGAAACGGTCTCCGGCACCACGAACAGAAAAACTTTTGCAGGACGCGGATAAAAAACGGTAATTTGCTGGCAAACAAGGTCGGCTTATGCTATACTTCAAGATGAGTTATCATCTTCAGATTATACCGGTGCGCGGCCCAGAGTGCGGCGCGCCTTTTGGAGGGTGTGCACAGCACCTTCCGGTGATACAACGGAAGGAGAAAATCATCATGGAAGAAAAGAACCAGCCGCGCCGTCCGCGCCGCAGCCCGGAAGAGCCGCTGCAGAAGAACGAGAGCCTTGTTTATGGCAAAAATCCGGTGACCGAACTGCTGAAAAGCGGTTCCGGCGTGGACACCGTGCTCATTGCTGAGGGCATGGCTCCGGCCGTGGCGGCTTACTATACCGCATTGGCAAAGGATGCGGGTGCCACGGTGAAGCGGGTGCACCCCAACAAGCTGCGCCTGATGACCGGCACCGAGAGCCATCAGGGTGTGGCGGCATTTGCCAGCGAGATCGAATACGTGACGGTAGACGACCTGATGGCAGCAGCCAAGGACAAGGGCGAGGCACCTTTTCTGGTGCTGAGCGATGGCATTGAAGACCCGCACAATCTGGGTGCCGTGATGCGCAGTGCTCTGCTGTGCGGTGCGCATGGCATCGTGATCCCAAAGCGCGGCGGCGCATCGGTCACGCCTACCGTCATCAAGTCCAGCGCAGGTGCCGCAGAACGCCTGCCGGTGGCTCGTGTGGCCAACATCGGCGAGACCATCCGCCGCCTGAAGGAGCAGGGTGTGTTCGTCTACTGCGCCGATATGGACGGCGTGTCTCTGCGCAGGAACAACCTGACCGGCCCCATTGCACTGGTGCTGGGCAGCGAGGGCAGCGGTGTTTCGCAGCTGGTGAAAAAGCTGTGCGACGGCGTGGTGCGGCTGGATATGGCAGCACCGGGCACCGGTGTGGACAGCTACAACGTGTCGGTGGCTGCGGGCATTATTCTGTACGAGATCCAGTCCCAGCGCGCAGCACAGCAGGCATGATCCGGCATTCGGGCCGGAACCTCAATTTGAATTACAGGAGGGACAAGAATGCCGAAAGATAAAAATAATGGCCGGGAAATGACCCCGGATGAAAAGTTCCGCTCCTTTTTCAGCACAACGGCGGTGGATATCCCGGAGGAGATGACCCGGAGAGACGAAAACCAGCCGGAGGAAAAGCCGCAGAAACGGTTTGGCCTGTTTGGCCGTGGTAAGGAAAAGCAGGAGACTGACGAAACTGCAGCAGAGCAGCCGCAGGAAATGCCCACCGGTGAGGTGCGGCTGGGTGAGGATGCGCAGCCGGAACCGGAAGCGGATCTGGAACTGATGCTGAAGCCGGAGGCAGACCCGGAACAGGAACTGGCCCCGTGGCCTTTTCTGGAAAAGGAAGCAGAGGATGCACAGCCGGAAGCACCCGCCAAAAAGCCGGAGGAAAAATCTGCACCGCAAACGGCGGAACCCCCGGCGGCAGTGAAGCCGGAAACACCCCGGCAGAGCGCTGTCCCGGCGGCTAGACCCGCAGAGCAGCACAGCACGGCAAAGCCTCCCCGGCACCCCAAGAATGCGCCGGAGGTGCTGCTGCCGCAGGAAGAGCAGGAGCAGCAGGAGATGGCACAGCTCAAGGCGATGATCAACGGCCTGAGCGACCAGAAGCCGGAAAAGCCTGCACTGAGGGCCGAAGCAGCCCCGGCAGCAGAAACTGAACCGGCTGAAAGCAAAAAGAAACCGTCCGGTGCACCGCTGCCCGCGGCTGTGTTTGCAGCGGTAAAAGAGACGGCACCGGAGCTGCAGCCGGAACCTGTGCCGCAGCCGGAAAAGCAGCCGGTGGCCGATTTCTTTGGCAAGGCGCAGAGCGAGGACGCACCGCAGGCACCTTTGGCCCCGGCAGAGGAGCCTGCCGCAAAAGAGGACACCATGAGCCTGCCGCTGCTGCCGCTGGACGGTGAAGAGCCGCAGCAGGCACCGGAGAAGGCACCCGCTGCGCCACAGCCGGAACTGAAAGCTGAGGCGGAGGACGCGGTGTCTCCGGAGGAACATGCTGAAACGGAGCTGACCGAGCCGGAGGCTACGGCGGATAAACTGCACCGTATGAGTGCAGAGCTGACGCTGCGCTGCGTGCTGGGCGGCATTCTGGCTGTGGTGCTGCTGCATTTTGGTTTGGTGTCGGATGGGCTGCTGCCCGCCATGGCGGCGCTGGACCCGGATGCTGCCCCGGCGGCATTCTATGGTGCAAACCTGCTGCTGCTGGCAGCAAGCCTGTGCGTGGGCTTCCCGGTGCTGCGCGACGGCCTGAACGGCCTGCGCGGACGGCCTTCTTCCGAGACGATGCCGGCGCTGGCCGCAGTGGCAGCGCTGGTGCAGGCGGTCACAGCCATGCTGAACGCAAATGTTTACCGCGGCACCACCGGCATCTCGCTGCTCAGCGGCATGGCCGCGCTGGGGCTGTTCCTTGCGCTGCTGGGCAGCCGGGTGATGCTGGCTGCTGTCAAGGGCGGCTATGAGCTGGTGACCAATGGTGTGGAGTTCGAGGGCGCCTACCGCGCCAAGGATAAAGACCTGCTGCGTGCCCTTGCACGGGATCTGGAACAGAAGGACCCCTGGGTGCTGCTGAGCCGCCCGATGAAGGAAGCTGACGGCTTTGTGGAGCAGAGCTTGAGCGAACGCGCAAGCGAGCGCCGTGCACGCAAAGTTTCGTACATCCTGCTGGGCGTTGCCCTGCTCAGCGGCGTGCTGTTCCTGCTGGCAGGTGCCGGCTGGAACAAAGCGGCGGCTGCCATGGCAGCGGTGCTGTGCATGGGCGCACCGCTTTCTTCTACCCTGATCGCGGGCGTTGCCTCGCTACGGCTGCAGCGTGCGGCTGCGGCTGTGGGCGCAGTCGTGCCCGGTTGGCAGGCCATTGAGCAGCTGGGCGGCATTGATACGCTGCAGATCGATGCAGACGACCTGTTCACCGCCGACAGCGCACAGCTGGAGGATATCCGCATCTTCAAGGGCGGCCGCATCGACCGCGCCATCCTGTACGCGGCCAGCGTGCTGAACGAGAGCCACGGCACCCTGAAGGGGCTGTTCCGCCAGATCGTTGAGGAACGCACAGACATCCTGTTCCCGGTCAAGGATCTGGAGCAGCACCATGGGCTGGGCTTTTCCGCCTGGTGCGATAACAACCGCATCCTCATTGGTACCCGCCGCTATCTGGAGCAGGAGGGCGTGCCACTGCCGGACGAGGAATACGAGATGCAGCACTCGAAGAACGGCGAGCTGCAAATTTTGTATCTGGCTGTGTCCGGCAACCTGCACGCTATGTTCGTGCTGAAATATGTGGGCGGGCGCAATGTGGCCCGCGGCCTTGCCGTGCTGCAAAAGGAGAACATCCGCCTGCTGGTCACATGCCAGGACCCCAGTCTGACTGCACACCACATTACCGAAGCATACCGCCTGCCGGAAGGCATGATCACCGTGCTGGATCAGGAGCAGTGCAACGCCATCAAGGCCGCACCGGAAGACCCGGAGGACACCTGCTGCATGATCCATCTCAAGGCGTTTGCCAGCCTGACCGGCGGTCTGCAGGCTGCGGATCAGGCCCAGAACGCCGAGAGCAGCGCCACCACGGTACAGATGGTCTCGGTGCTGTTCTCCATTATCATTGCAGCGCTGCTCACCAGTGCAGGCAGCATCTGGGAGCTTTCGGTGGCAACGGTGCTGATGTATCAGGCAGCGTGGAGCGCCCTGAGCATTGCTGTGTGTGCACTGAAGCAGCATAACTGAGAAATATTCTCATAATAAATAGGAATTATTCTTGATTTCCATCAAAAAATATGGTATACTCTGTTCAGAACCTGAGCTGCAGGCGAAAAAATTACCGCCGGGCTGAATGATAGAGCCGGGATCGGTCGATCCTGACAGAAGATCCGTTTTTGAAAGGAGAGCATCATGGAACTGAAGGGTACCAAAACCGAGAAAAATCTGATGGAAGCGTTTGCAGGCGAGAGCCAGGCACGCAACAAGTACACCTTCTTTGCCAGCATGGCAAAAAAAGAAGGCTACGAGCAGCTGGCCGCGATCTTTGAGGAGACCGCCGGCAATGAGAAGGAGCACGCAAAGATCTGGTTCAAGCTGCTGTGCGGCGGCGCGATCCCCGATACCCTGACTTGTCTGGACATGGCAGCAGGCGGTGAGCACGACGAGTGGACCGAGATGTACCCCCGCATGGCCAAGGAGGCCAAAGAAGAGGGCTTCCCTCAGATCGCAGCACTGTTCACCATGGTGGCACAGATCGAGAAGGAGCACGAGGAGCGCTACCGTGCGCTGGCCGAAAACCTGAAAAACAACAAGGTCTTTGCCCGCGAGGAGCAGCAGGTATGGCAGTGCCGGAACTGCGGCTACACCTATATCGGCAAGTCCGCACCGCTCAAGTGCCCGGTGTGCGCACATCCGCAGAGCTACTTTGAGCTGAAAAAGATCAACTACTAAGCTGAAAATTCAAAAGCAGAACAGCGCCGCCGCATCCGGTTTGCCGGGTGCGGCGGCGTTTTGTACAAAATTGAAAAGCGGATTTTATTATTCTCCACAAAATAAGGCTCAGCTGCCCGGCAGAATGGGCAAAAAACTTGACCCGGTTTTGCACTGCGTGTAAAATAATACGGAGACAGGAATATTTAAAGGATCTTGCAGCAAAGCAGGCGGGGAGGGCAAAGCCCATGAAGCAGGGGTTCAAAGCGTGTGTTTGTGCAGTGGTGCTGTGCGCAGAACTGTTTGCAGCCGGGGCGTTGTCGGCCTATGCTGCGCAGGGGCAGCCGCTGCCGGACAGCGGCATGACATTGGACACTGCCGAACTGACGCTGGATATCACCGAAGGAGACCCGGCCCCGGTGGCCTACCTGAATGTGCAGGCACCCAACGACTACTTCTTTCTGATCTGGACTTCCAGTGATCCGGCAGTGGCATCGGTGGACGGCACCGGCAGGGTGACCGGCCATGCCGAGGGCACTGCGGCCGTCACGGCCCGCAATGAGCGCGGCGAAAAGACCACCTGTACCATCACGGTGCGCAAAAGCACAGCCAGCCGCTTGGTGCTGAACACCAGCGATCTGACGCTTACCATTACAGAGCAGGAGCCTGTCCCGACGAAACAGCTGAAGCTGGAACAGAACAAAGGCGGGTTTACCTATGTGCGGCAGTGGGTCAGCAGCAACCCGGCGGTGGCATCGGTAAGCACAAACGGTACCGTAAAGGCGCAGGGGTCCGGCAAGGCCGTCATCAGCGCACTGACCACAGCCGGGCAGGTGCTGCGCTGCACGGTAACGGTCACATCGGAGATCGGACGGGTGCAGATGAGCAAAAACGCCATGCTGCTGCAGGCAGTGGGAGCCAGTCAGAAGCTGACCGCGCAGGCTGCAGGCGCCAAAAACGGAACGATGACATGGATCAGCAGCAATCCGGGCGTGGCAACTGTGAGTGCGGATGGCATGGTAACGGCGGTGGGCGACGGTGAAACGATGATCCTTGCCGTTACACCGGAGGGTCGTGCCGATGCCTGCTATGTGGCCGTGGGAGCGGCGGCGTGGCGGTTCCGCTCGGAGGACGAACTTGCCGAAACGCTGACCCTGACCGGCCAGCTGCCCTATTCGGATGGAAAATAAAAAGAAAAATGGGAGTGTTCTGTGCAGCAGGATGCTCCCATTTTTTCAAAACCCGCTGGGCAGAAAGATCATGGTTCCCCGGGCAGACCACGCCATCCGCTGGGCCATGCAGCCGGGCGCACCGGCTAGCAGAAACAGGGCCAGTGCGGCGAGCAGCAGCACCCATCCAAGGCCGCTGTGCGGCCTGCCGGAAAAAGGATCCCCTTTTTTGCGTCTCATCCCGCTGCCCCCTTTTTGCTGTACTGGCCCATGCTATGCGCGGCCAGCAGTGATTGTGCAATGTGCTGGGCTGTGGTACAATAAAACCTTAAGAGATACATTGTACAGGGAGAACGATCTTTATGCTGACCATTACACTGCTGGGCACTGCGGCTACCATGCCACTGCCGGACCGGGCACTCTCGGCGGCGTTTGCTGCCTGCGGCGGCCACGGCCTGCTGTGGGACTGCGGCGAGGGCACTCAGGCAGCGGCACACCGGGCAGGCGTGAACCTGATGCGGGCAGATGCCATCTGCCTGACCCACTACCATGGCGACCACATCTTTGGTCTGCCGGGCCTTTTGCAGACTCTGGGGGCGCAGGGCCGCACAAGGCCGCTTGCGCTGCTGGGTCCGGAGGGCCTGCCGGATATCTGGGCGGCGGTGCGGGCACTGACCGGCCCGCTGCCCTATCCGGTGAAGCCGCAGGTGCTTATGCCGGGCCAGCCGCTGGCGCTGGATGCGCTGAGCGAGGGCTGGCCTGCCGGTGCGCGGCTGGTGCCGTTTGCCACAAAGCACCGGGTAAAAAGCCTTGGCTACCGGCTGGAGCTGCCCCGTGCAGGCAAATTCTCGCCGGAGCAGGCCCGGGCGCTGGGGGTGCCGGTGCAGCAATGGAAGCTGCTGCAGAAAGGGCAGAGCGTTGCCGTGGAGGGCAGAACGGTGCAGCCTGCGCAGGTGCTGGGCGCCCCGCGCAAGGGGTTGAGCGTGGTATTTTCCGGCGATACGGCCCCCTGCCCGTATTATTTGCAGGCGGCGCATGACGCAGACCTGCTGATATGCGATGCCACCTATGCCCTTCCGGAGCAGGAAGACCAGGCCCGTCAGTGGGGGCACAGCACCTTTGGGCAGAGCGCGACCCTTGCCGCGCAGGCGAGAGCAAAGCGGCTTTGGCTGACCCATTATTCCCCCATGATCACCGACCCGGAGGAGTATGCCGCGCAGGCACAGAGCATCTTCCCGGCGGCGGAGTGCGGCTTTGACGGCAAAAGCATCACCCTGCAGTACGAGGAGGCACAGCCATGACAATCCGGATGGACGAGGGTGCGGCAGAGCTGCTGGACACCCTGCACAGGGCGGGCTATGCAGCCTACGTGGTGGGCGGCTGCGTGCGGGACAGTCTGCTGGGCCTTACACCGCACGACTGGGACCTGTGCACCAGTGCTCTGCCGCAGCAGGTGATGGAGCTGTTCGGCGCGCAGCGGTGCATCCCCACCGGCCTGCAGCACGGCACGGTAACGGTGAAGCAGAGCGGTGCCCTTTACGAGATCACCACCTTCCGTACAGAAGGCACCTACACAGATGGCCGCCACCCGGACGAGGTGCATTTTGTGCCGGATGTGCGGGAGGACCTGGCCCGGCGGGATTTTACCATCAACGCCATGGCCTACAATGAAAAAGAGGGCCTTGTGGACCCCTTTGGCGGGCAGGCCGACCTGCAAAGCGGCATCGTACGGGCGGTGGGTGTGCCCCGCCAGCGGTTCACCGAGGACGCGCTGCGCATCCTGCGGCTGTACCGCTTCGCAGCCCGGTTTGGCTTTGCCATCGACCCGCCCACGGCGCAGGCGGCACAGGAGCTGTGTGCCCATCTGGACTGCGTATCGGTGGAGCGCATCGAGGAAGAGCTTGCAAAACTGCTGAGCGCACCCGCCCCTGCGGCATATCTTGACAAAAAAATACTGCTTGTTATTCTGCCGGAGCTTTCATCGGAGGCACTGGCGGCGGCAAAGCCGGTGGTGGATGCCTGCCCGGCGGGGGAGCAGGCTCTGCCCGTCCGTCTGGCGGCGCTGCTGCTGAGCCTTGGCGAGGACGGCACCCGCCGCACCCTCAAGCGCCTGCGCTGCTCCAATGCCTGTATTGAGGAAACGGCGGTGCTGGTGCGGGAAGCCAGAAGGCGTGACGGTAGCTTTCTCTTCGGACACGAGTACGGGTTGCGGCACCCAGCGGATGCTTCGTGCTTTGAGCAGCACTCGCATCCTGCTGGCCGCTGTCCCAACAGCAACTCCCTGTTTCCGCCGCTGGCGGCGGTCGTTGCCGTTGCAGGCCATTCCATCGCCCGCCCTATTGCCCTACGGGCAACAGGGTCCCACCCCAGCGGACGGTCCTCAGAGAAACTCCCGACGCACCTGTCGGATATACACATAAAATACGATAAGAGGGGGCATCCTGACAGATGTATCGTTTGATGCAGCCATCCGACAAGGCGGCTGTGCTGGCGCTGTGGCAGCGCGAGCGCGGCGAGTCGGAAGAATTTGCGGCCAACGCCGTGGAGCGTTTTGCAGGGCAGCAGAATGTCTATGTGGCCGAGGAAAATGACGCCATTGCCGCTGTGGCACTGGCGGTGCCGGTCACGCTGCAGGGGCGGCAGGGCAGTTACCTCTACGGCCTGTGCGGACAGGGCAGTTTGATCCTGGCCGGCCTGCTGGACTACCTGTGCGCGCAGCAGAAGCTGCGGGGCGCAGGCTTTACCGTGGCCGTGCCCGCCACCCCGGAGCAGGCCGCTCTGCTGCAGGACAAGGGCTTTGCCCGCGCCTTTGCATTGCGCTGCCTGCCGCGGGAGGTGGCCCGCAACCTGTGGAGCCAGGCCGAGTTTGACAGCGTTACCGCCAAGAAGCTGTGCGAGCTGCGGGAGAAGTTCTGGCCCGATACGGTGCAGTTCACCCCGGAGCGCATGGCCGTGGTGCTGGGTGACCTGTATTCCCGCGGGGCCACCATCGTGGCCAACGAGCGGGGCTACGGCGTGTACTTCCGCAAGGAGGACACCCTGTATTTCGTGGAGCTCATGGCCGAGGACGACCGCGCCGCCGAGGTGCTCATGGAAGCCGCCCGCGAGAAGGAAGTCATCGTGGAAAAGGCCGTCATCACGGTGGGTGCCGCCCAGACGCTGTTCCTGGGGGAGGGCACCCGGCAGGAGTACGGCATGATCCGTTTTGACGGGGAGCCCTTTGACGTATCGGAAAGCTATATGCGCCTGATGCTGGAAGGCTGAGACGCAGAAAAACAACAAAGGAAGGTGCGTATGGCACACAAGGAGAGACACACCGCCTCGAAGAAAAAAGGCGGTGCCGTGAAGATTTTGCTGGCAGTGGTACTGTTGCTGGTGCTGGCCGCAGGCGCGGCGGTGCTGTTTGCCCGCAGCGAGATCCACGGCAACGGAAAGCCCGGCACCGAGGTTACTGTCAGCATCCCCCAGGGCAGCGGCGTGGCCTCCATTGCAAATCGGCTCAAGGAGGCCGGGGTGATCCGCTCCACCTACCTGTTCCGCTGGTATGTGGGGCACAAGGGGGTGGCCGGGAAGCTGCAATACGGTGATTTTACCCTGCAGACCGGGGCCAACGCCTACGATGCTATCATCGCCGTTCTCTCCCAGTACGCCAAGGCAGATACCGTGCGGATCACCATCCCGGAGGGCACCACAGCCATCGCCATTGCCCGGAAAATGGAGGAAGCCGGTCTGTGCAGCGCCGAGGACTTTCTGAAGGAAGCCAACGAGGGCGATTTCAGTGCGTACACCTTCTGGCAGTACGTTCCGGAGGACAAGGATGCCCCGGACCGCTTCATGAAGTGCGAGGGCTATCTCTTCCCGGAGACCTACGAGTTTCTGAAGGACGACACCGTGCACAACTATGTGGCAACGTTCTATGCTCAGTTCGACGCGCAGATCACCGATGCGATGTATGCGAAGCTCAAGGAGCAGGGCATGACCCTGAACGAGCTGGTCACGCTGGCCTCCTTTGTGCAGGAGGAAGCGGGCAATAGCCAGGACTCCAACGTGGCGCAGGTGTTCCGCAACCGTCTGGCCGAGGGCTCGCCCTACCCCAAACTGCAGAGCAACACCTCCAGCTACGTCCAGAGCGACGCCGACAACAACTACCTCTGGAACTGGGTGGCCCCCTACTACGGCGGGTGGGACAATATCCCGGAAAACATCGTCTCTGCGTATGATACCTACCATACGGCGGGCCTGACCCCCGGCCCCATCTCCAACCCCGGCATCGCGGCTATCCGCGCGGCACTTGCCCCGCAGCCCGACGATGAGGCGAAGGACGCCTATTTCTTCGTCACCGACCTCAAGGGCAGCTACTACTATGCCCGCACCCTCAGCGAACACAACGCCAACTGCCAGACCGCAGCGGACGTGAACAAAACGGTGGGGTGAGGGAACTCTACCGTCATTTTCTGAAAAAAGAGAGGAATATCAACTATGCTGCAAATCCCGGAACTGCTCGCCCCGGCGGGCGATCTGGAGCGCCTGCGCTATGCCATCAACTACGGTGCCGATGCCGTTTACTGCAGCCTGCCGGAGTTCGGCATGCGGTCTGCACCGGCCAACTTTACGCCGGAACAGCTCACCGAGGGCGTCATCTATGCCCATGCCCGGGGCCGCAAGGTCTACCTGACCATGAACACCCTGCCCACCAATGAGGAAGCCGACCGCCTGCCGGACGCCATCAAGGAGGCCGCCAAGGCCGGTGTGGATGCCTTCATCGTGGCCGACCTGGGCGTGCTGGATGCCTGCAAGACCGTTGCCCCGGACATCGACGTGCACATGTCCACCCAGACCGGCATCACCAACTGGGCCGCCGCCCGCGCCGCCTATCACCTGGGTGCCAAGCGCGTGGTGCTGGCCCGCGAGATGTCCTTGCAGGACATCGCCATCCTGCGCGACAAGACCCCGCCGGAACTGGAGATCGAGGCCTTTGTGCACGGTGCCATGTGCATGAGCGTGTCCGGCCGGTGCCTGCTGTCCAATTACATGACAGGCCGCGACGCCAACCGGGGCCAGTGCGCCCAGCCCTGCCGCTGGAAGTACTACCTGAGCGAGGAGACCCGCCCCGGCCAGCTGTACGAGATCGGCGAGAACGAGAACGGCAGCTACATCCTCAACGCCAACGACCTGTGCACCGCGCCCTTCATCGACCTGATCTGCAAGGCCGGTGTGGACAGCCTGAAGATCGAGGGCCGCGCCAAGACCTTCTATTATGTGGCCAGCGTGACCGCCGCTTACCGCAAGGCGCTGGATGCCTATCTGGCCGACCCCGCCAACGACAACTTTGAGCTGCCGGCTGAGGTCTACGAGGAGCTCACCCGCACCAGCCACCGCCACTACTCGCCGGGCTTCTACTTTGGCCGCGAGCAGGCCAAACAGGCCACCGACAGCGCCACCTACATCCGCGAATGGGAGTTCGTGGGCACGGTGGACCGCTGGGAGAACGGCGTGGCCCACTGCCAGCAGCGCGGCAAGTGGAGCCTGGGCGATACGCTGGAAGCCCTCTGCCCGGACGGCCGCAGCATCCCGCTGACGCCGGAGTGGATCGAGAACGAGGCCGGGGAACGGGCGGACAGCACCCCTCACGCCATGGAAAAATACACCATGCCCACCCCGGAGCTGCCGCCCATGAGCCTGCTGCGCCGGAAAACGGTGTAACAGCGTGACAAATAGGAAGGAAAATGCTGTGAAGCAACATAACGCTTCTGACCGCTATGCCCTTCTGGACGAGCTGCGTGGGCTGGATCTGGTCAGTATGATGCTCTATCACGGCTGCTGGGATCTGGTCAATCTCTTCGGCATTCAGGCCGACTGGTATTATGGTCTGCCCGGGCATCTGTGGCAGCAGAGCATCTGTTGGGTGTTTATTCTGTTGTCCGGCTTCTGTGTGCAACTGGGGCATCATACCTTGCGCCGGGGCGCACAGGTGTTCGGGGCGGGGGCGCTGGTCACAGCGGTCACGCTGCTTTTTATGCCGGAGGACAGGGTCGTTTTTGGTGTGCTGACCCTGCTGGGCAGCGCCATGCTGCTGACCGGCCTTTTGGAAAAGCCGCTGCGGCGCATTCCACCCGCAGCAGGGTTTGCTATC
>ENA-ORTU01003524-ORTU01003524.1-human-gut-metagenome-genome-assembly--contig:-NODE-3524-length-12771-cov-4.272963_pt1 | contig 12771 bp, 6 predicted proteins | sample MGYA00241910_ERZ509184 | MGnify/ENA primary metagenome ERZ509184 (study PRJEB26280, sample SAMEA2338847) | human gut metagenome | biome: human gut; feature: human-associated habitat; material: faeces... | reverse complement strand
TAACCAAATAGATAAGATAAGACTCCTGTTCCGCAAAGACAGAGAGTCTTATCTTTGTTTTTACCGGATACTCGGATTTTATCCGCACAATATCCAGATCTACGAACAAGCGCTCCTGCATAAGTCATCTGCCGTCCGCTCCGAGAAGGGACGTCCGCTGAACAACGAGCGACTGGAGTTTTTGGGTGACGCCATACTCGACGCCATCGTAGGAGATATTGTCTATAAACGTTTCGAAGGAAAACGGGAAGGTTTCCTGACAAACACACGTTCCAAGATCGTACAACGGGAGACTTTGAACAAGTTAGCCGTGGAGATCGGTCTGGACAAACTTATCAAATATTCTACCCGCTCCTCTTCCCACAACAGTTATATGTATGGGAATGCTTTCGAAGCATTTATCGGAGCCATTTATCTGGATCAGGGGTATGAACGTTGCAAGCAGTTTATGGAGCAGCGAATCATCAACCGTTATATTGATCTGGACAAAATCTCCCGCAAAGAGGTTAACTTCAAGTCCAAGCTTATCGAATGGAGCCAGAAGAACAAGATGGAGGTTTCCTTTGAGTTGATCGAGCAGTTCCTCGACCATGACAGTAATCCCGTTTTCCAGACAGAGGTTCGCATCGAAGGGCTTCCTGCCGGAACTGGTACGGGCTATTCCAAAAAAGAATCTCAGCAGAATGCCGCACAAATGGCTATCAAGAAGGTGAAAGACCAGACATTCATGGATACAGTCAATGAAGCGAAGTCGCAGCATTCGAAGCCGTCAGAAGTGGAAACAGAGTCGGTCGAACCTGAATTAACTGAGTCGGAAACCATGGAACCGGATACTTTGGAGACCGAAGCACCGGAAGCGGAAACGACTGCAGACAAAGTCGAAACGACTGTTAATGAGGTCGAAGCAACAGAAACTGAGAAGGAATGACGACTCCAACTACCATCCTAACGACAAAAGAGTAAATTATAAGTTAACCGAAACAAATCCCCATGCGGCGGCCCTGAATCACTAAATCGTGATCTTCAGTTACCAACTTCAATTTACCGGCAACTTCTTCAAGAGGGATAGACGAAATGTCATCTCCTTTTAAGGCAATCATACGTCCGAATTGTCCATTGGCAATCAATTCTGTCGCGTGTCCTCCCATGCGGGTAGACAGGTTACGGTCGAAAGGAGTAGGCGAACCGCCACGCTGAATATATCCCAATACGGTTTCACGTGTTTCGATGCCCGTTTCATATTCTATTTCCTGTGCGATGTATTCCGCGGCACGTTTCCGGCCATCCGTCAGGATGCCTTCTGCCACCACTACGATGGAATAGGGTTTGCCTTTTTTCAGCCTTTCGAGGATTGTATTTCCTATATTCTTGATGTTGTAAGGGATTTCGGGGACAAGAATGACGTCGCCGCCACCCGCCATGCCCGAATACAGGGCAATCCAGCCGGCTTTATGCCCCATCACTTCAATAACCATCACCCTTTTGTGCGAGCTGGCGGTAGAATGCAAGCGGTCGATGGCATCCGTAGCGATGCTCACGGCGGAGTCAAATCCAAAGGAAATATCCGTTCCCCAAATATCATTATCAATGGTTTTGGGGACCGATACGATGTTGACGCCCATTGCGGCAAATTTAGCGGCAGTTTTCTGCGTTCCGTTTCCTCCGATGCAGACGACACAATCCAGTCCCATTTCCTGAATATTCTGAAGAATCAGTGCCGGCTTGTCGACATCCGAGACGACGCCTCCTTTTTTAAAAGGTTTCTCGCGCGAAGTACCCAGCATTGTACCCCCTTGGTTCAACAATCCGGATAAGGATTTATCAGTAAAGGATTCGATGTCTTTTGTCAGCAAACCTTGAAAACCACTATGAATTCCTATTACTTCCATCCCATAGTGATTGATGGCAGTTTTGCACACGCCACGGATAGTGGCATTTATACCGGGGCAGTCTCCTCCGGAAGTCAGGATTCCAATTCTCATTGTCGTTTTTTTTAGTCAGAAACTCGGGATTCAAGAAAAGTCGCCAAATTTTAACGATTATTTCCGTCGTAAAGATAGAAAAAAAAGATAAATAAGGTTACTTTTGCACGACTAAACATTATTATGTTAAAGCAGAAATGAATATTACAAAAATTATTAGTAAGACTTTCGATTCCCGTTTAAAACAGATAGACCTATATGCTAGTCAGGCTAGTGAGATACAGCATCGTGTGTTAAGCCGCTTAACACGCCAGGCCGCTCAAACAGAATGGGGAAGAAAGTACGATTATTCCTCTATCCGTAACTATGAAGATTTCCGTAAACGTGTTCCTATCCAGACATACGAAGAAATTAAGCCTTATGTAGAACGTTTGCGAGCTGGGGAACAGAATCTGCTTTGGCCATCGGAGATACGCTGGTTTGCAAAATCCTCCGGAACGACTAATGATAAAAGTAAATTCCTTCCTGTCAGCAAGGAAGCGCTGGAAGATATTCATTACAGAGGAGGAAAAGACGCAGCAGCTCTTTATTTCCGCATCAATCCGGATAGCCATTTTTTCTCCGGCAAGGGACTGATTCTAGGAGGGAGCCATAGCCCGAACCTCAATTCCAATCATAGTTTAGTAGGAGATTTATCCGCTATTCTGATTCAAAACGTAAATCCGCTTATCAATTTCATTCGCGTACCAAGCAAGAAAATTGCATTGATGAGCGAATGGGAAACCAAGATAGAAGCAATCGCCAACAGCACTATTCCGGTAAATGTGACAAGCCTATCCGGTGTGCCGTCGTGGATGCTGGTACTTATCAAACGTATCCTTGAAAAGACAGGAAAGCAGGCACTGGAAGAAGTATGGCCCAATCTGGAAGTTTTCTTCCATGGCGGAGTGGCTTTCACACCGTATCGTGAGCAATATAAACAGGTGATTACAACACCTAAAATGCATTATGTAGAGACCTACAATGCTTCGGAAGGATATTTCGGAACCCAGAACGACCTTTCCGATCCTGCCATGTTATTAATGATCGACTATGGAATTTTCTACGAATTTGTTCCGTTGGAGGAAGTGGGAAAAGAAAATCCACGGGCTTATTGTCTTGAAGAAGTCGAGCTCAACAAGAACTATGCAATGGTTATTTCTACTTCCTGTGGTCTGTGGAGATACATGATTGGTGATACTGTGAAGTTTACCAGCAAGAATCCCTATAAGTTTGTCATCACGGGAAGAACGAAGCATTTCATCAATGCATTTGGTGAAGAGCTGATTGTCGATAATGCTGAAAAAGGATTGGCAAAGGCTTGCGCCGAGACCGGAGCACAAATTTGCGAATATTCTGCAGCACCGGTGTTTATGGATGAGAACGCAAAATGCAGGCACCAGTGGCTAATAGAATTTGCCAAAATGCCGGATTCCGTAGAAAAGTTCGCTTCGATACTTGACGCTACGCTGAAAGAGGTTAACTCTGACTATGAAGCCAAACGATGGAAAGATATTGCTTTGCAACCATTGGAAGTGATCGTTGCCCGTCAGGGATTGTTCCATGACTGGCTGGCACAGAAAGGAAAACTGGGAGGACAACACAAAGTACCCAGATTAAGCAATACACGCGAATATATAGAAGCAATGCTGGTGCTGAATAATAGCGCTCATCCGGAAGAATAACCAAAAACCAAAACATAACCACTACAAGTTTTTTTCCATTACAGAGGTTACTTGTATAAGGAGAGAGCGTCAAAACAACTCTCCGATTTCTTCCAGGCACGGATTACACGAATTACATGGATAAGTTTATTCTCTTTCCTTGTTTATTCGTGTAATCCGTGCCTTAGTTATGTCGATTAGCAAGCTAAGTTTTGTTTTAAAAAACTTGCGTCAGAGCGTTCATCTTCTCAATATATAAGATTACCGGGCGTTGACTATGATTCCTCCTCCTAGTAGCAATCCGTCTCCATAGAATGCAGCAGCCTGTCCGGGAGCAATGGCTGTTAATGGTTCATGAAGCTGCACGTGCAGTAAATGATCCGATGTGACGGTAATCGTGCCATGGTTTTCCTGCTTGCGATAGCGTATCTTCACAGTTATGTCAGAGCGTCCTAAAGTACGCTCCTGATTTACAAGATTCCAATCTTTCAACCACATTTCTGTTTTTTCCAACGATGAAAGAGAAGCCAATACCACTTCATTCTTTTCAGGATCAATCTCTTTCACAAACACAGGACGATTCAGATGAATGCCCAAACCGCGTCTCTGCCCAATAGTATAAAAGGGATAGCCTTCATGCCAGGCAATAAAATTTCCCTTTTCATCGACAAATCTTCCTCTTCTGATTCTGTCAGACCAGGTCTGTTTATCGCTGCCCGATGTCTGACTATTGTTGATTGATTCCTCACTATTACTGACCGACATCTGACCATTTCTGACCAACCAGTCTTTTAAAAAGGTCCGATAGTCCATCGGGCAAAAACAGACACCAATACTATCCTTTTTGGTTGCCACCTTTCGAAAACCATGTTCAGCAGCCCAGGCACGGGCTTCAGCTTTCGTAATATCGCCCATCGGCAACAGCATCCTATTAAGAATATCCTGTTTCAATCCCCATAAGAAGAAGGTTTGATCCTTATCCGAATCGGCGGCGTACGTTATATAAAAGGTTTCATTTAGTTGTATATTCTGCGCATAGTGTCCGGTAGCAATATAAAAAATTCCCATTTCATCGGCAATCTTAGCAAGCAAAGGCCATTTCAGATAATTATTGCACAAGGTACAGGGGACCGGAGTACGTCCTGCCAGGTATTCCTGCACAAAATATTCAATAATCTGCCGGGCAAATATTTCACGGGCATCGTATGTTATATGCCGTATTCCTAAACGTTCTGCCAAATTACGGGCATCTTCCAAGTATTCTGTCGAACCATTCAATTCATAAAAACGGAAGGTTACCCCGATTACTTCATAACCGGCTTCCAGCAATCGCATAGCAGCAACAGAGCTATCTGTACCGCCACTCATTCCAAGCAATACGCGTTTGTTTTCCTCTATCATGCTGCAAAATTAAGTATTTTCCCGTATCTTTGTCAGTTAAAGCCTAAAAGAGAATGAAAGAGAGACCAACTAACGGACAAGTTATAATCGTTTTCACAGAGCATCCGATACTCGGCATATTGCTGATTCCGTATATTGCGGAAAGGCTGAACGATGGCACCTTGCAATTAGTGGAGCAAGCGTTTCACGCCTCTCCGGAAGCTATGAGCATAATGAGCGAAGCGGAAAGACAAGCTATCGATATCGCTTCATACTATACAGAAAAGTATCTGATGGGCCTCTACTCCCGTGAAAAAACAGTATCACGCTTTCTACATAAGCTATCCGAAGATCCGGAACGAATTAAAAATAATATTCGCCCGTTCATCGAAAAGAAGCTGTTGGAGATGCTGGCGTTGATACGGGAAAATGGACTGCCTTTTTATCAGAAACAAGCCGGTAGCAAAATCTTATACGCCCATCATATTTATCATATCAACCCTCACGACGTAGAAATTCGCGTAACGTTTCATGTTGACAGTAAAACGTTCCGTTATCAGTTGCAGTGTTATTATGAAGGGCAACCGTTCTCTTTGAGTGAGTTAAAACCGGTAGTTGTACTGACCTCCTCGCCGGCCACTCTATTATTGGGAATGGAGTTATATTTCTTTCCGCACATTGAAAGCGCACGTATCTTACCTTTCACAAAGAAAAGATCGATTAGCGTAGACGCTTTGCAGATTGAGAAATACATAGACAACATCGTTATTCCAATTGCACGTTATCACGATATCGAGACTCACGGTTTGAATATTACTGAAGAAGAATGTGCCTGTGAAGCTGTTCTCTCATTCGAAGATGCCACATACAACGGACAAGCATTGCAACTTGTCTTCCGCTATGGAGACCAGACATTTGCACCAGATAGTGCTAATGAAATGAAGAAAATCATTTATCGGAAAACATCCGGTGAAATCGGCTTTTTCCCGCGTAATATTACAGTGGAAGAACAAGCAGTCCAACTCTTAACGAATGCCGGTCTGCAACAACTCAATGCCACACACTTCCAACTATCCGCCAAAGCTCCGGAAAAGACAATTGTCGAATGGATCAACAATCATCGGGAGATGTTGCAGCAATCCTTTCACCTTACCAGTAATGTAGGGAATGCATTATATTGTCTGGATGAGATACGCATCGAGCAAAGCTGCGACGATGAGGTTGACTGGTTCGAACTGCACATCACTGTTGTTATCGGTAATCTGCGCATTCCTTTTTCACGTTTCCGCAAACATATCCTCGAAGAAAAGCGGGAATATCTGCTACCTGACGGGCGTATGATTCTCCTGCCTGAAGAGTGGTTCAGCAAATATGCGAACTTACTGGAGATGGGAGTACAAACAGAAAAAGGAATTCGGTTGAAACATGCATTTATAGGTGCCGTACAGACAGCTTTGGGTGAGGATGGAGTGAAAAAATTCCCCGCGAAGCAGCAAATACATAACGTTGCCGTACCAAGAACGCTTAAAGCAACGTTACGCCCCTATCAGCAGAAAGGATTCTCGTGGATGGTACACCTCCATAAACAAGGATTTGGCGGATGCCTGGCAGATGACATGGGACTCGGGAAGACTCTTCAGACTCTTACCCTGCTACAGTACATATATAAGCCATCCGCTCCCAAACAACCCGCTACCCTAATTGTAGTCCCCACATCGCTACTTCACAACTGGCGACGGGAAGCCAAGCGCTTTACAGGGCTCTCAATGATGGAATACAACAACACCGTGGCTATAGACAAGAAACGTCTGGAAAAATTCTTCGGTCATTTTCACTTGATCTTTACTACGTATGGCATGATGAGAAATAACATTGATATACTCTCTTCCTACCGTTTCGAATATGTCGTGCTCGATGAAAGCCAGAATATCAAGAATAGCGAATCGCTCACCTTCCGGTCGGCAATTCAACTGCAAAGCAAACACCGACTCGCACTAACAGGTACTCCTATCGAAAACTCATTAAAGGACCTGTGGGCTCAATTTCATTTTATACAACCGGACTTACTGGGCACGGAAAGTGCTTTCCAAAAGCAGTTCATAATGCCGATTCGCCAGGGAAACGAACGCGTACGAGTGCAGTTGCAACAACTGACTGCCCCATTCATCCTCCGCAGAAGCAAGAAAGAGGTAGCTCCGGAACTTCCTGAACTTACGGAAGAAACAATCTACTGCGACATGACTGAAGAGCAGAACACGTGTTACGAACAGGAGAAAAACAGCCTGCGAAACATACTTCTCCAGCACCCTCAAAGTACGAACAGGCTCCATTCATTTAGTGTACTAAATGGCATTTTGCGTTTACGACAACTCTCTTGTCATCCGCAACTCATTCTTCCTGATTATACCGGAACATCCGGAAAAACCGCACAGATAATCGAAACATTCGATACATTACAAAGCGAAGGACACAAAGTCCTAATTTTCTCTTCATTCGTCAAACATCTGGAGGTCTTGGCTGAAGCTTTCCGAGAACGAGGCTGGAAATATGCCCTATTAACAGGAGCAACCAACAACCGGCCTTCCGAAATCGCCCATTTCACCGAGCAAAAAGATGTTCAGGCATTCCTTATTTCACTAAAAGCAGGGGGTGTGGGACTCAATCTTACACAAGCCGACTATGTATTTATCATAGATCCCTGGTGGAATCCTGCCGCCGAATCGCAAGCCATCGCCCGTGCCCATCGTATCGGTCAGGATAAGCAGGTGATTGCCTATCGCTTCATTACACAAAACAGCATTGAGGAAAAGATTCTGCATCTGCAAGATGAGAAACGAAAACTGGCGGAAACATTTGTTGCCGACAGTGAGTCATTGCCTATATTAAGCAATGAGCAATGGGTAGACCTGCTCTAATAATACATAAAGCCTCAATCTATCACAGAGGTGTGTAAAATGTATTATTTCATCGTATTCCTGAATTTTTTTATCCATATACTCTTATTTTATCCGGTTATCTTTGCCACTGTGAAAATTATAAATAACCCGAAATAATAAATGTATGAAAAACAGGAGCATTACCTACCTATTACTATTTGGTATTTGCAGCATGTTGGCAATCATGCAATCATGCCAAAAAACAGACGACCTGGAAGCAGACATCAATTCTCTGAAAGACCGTGTCGCTGCTTTGGAAAAAGCAACGGAAGGACTGAATACTTCATTTGCCAGTCTGCAAGCCCTTATGCAAAAAAACAAAATCATTATCGGAATTACTCCGACTAAAGATGGCTTAGGATATTTGCTGGAACTTAGTGACGGAACAAGCATTAAAGTCATGGAGAGTGAAGCAGTACAAGCGTCTGTCCCTGAATTTTCCGTAGACGAAGAAGGCTACTGGATATATAAAACAAGTAATGATACAGATTTCAAATATCTGCCAGGAGCCGATGGAGAGAAAATATCAGCCTGGCCCCGTGATGGAGAAGGCAATGTGGTGGCAACTCCATTAATCAGCGTATCTTCCAGTGGATATTGGCAAGTGAGCTACGATAATGGACAAACATATACAAGCTTAGGAACTAAGGCCGAAGGTGGAAGTCAGGGAGGAACCAGCATATTCAGCAAGGTAGAATATAATGAAGCAAACCATACTTTCTCATTCACCCTGGCTGATGGTGAAAAAACATATACTTTCCCAGTAGACGACAGCTTCGGACTGATCATTTATGGTCTCAATGACGCTGAAAGTGAACAAGCTGTGCAAGTTTTTGCCCCCAATGAAAGCCATAAAGAGTATAAAGTAGAACAGAATGACGTGCAACAAGCTGCAATACAAGCTCCTAAAGGATGGGATGTTCTTTTATCCGAGAACTTATTAACTATCACACCACAAGCAACTGTTGTAAAAGACGTAGAAGAAACAATTAAGATTGTACTTACTTCATCAAAGAATTATATCCGTATTGTTTCTATTGAAGTGAAACAACTTTCCAATGAAACCGGAGCAAAAGCCTGGCAACAATTTGTAAACGCAGATCAACAAAATGTATTATTGGACTTTTCATACGCCGGATATAAACATGGTGAAATAGCTCCTCCTGAAATAGAAACATTAATAGCACAAGGATATAAAGTATACGATGTTACAGATCCCCAATATGGGGCTATCCCCAACGACGGCAAATCTGACAGAGCAGCTTTCATGAAGGTACTGGAAGAAATAGCAAGAGAAACAAAGCAAGAAGATCTCAATAATATGACAGATCGATATATTAAGGAAAACGCTAAAGCTATTATCTACTTCCCAGAAGGGAATTATATTCTACAAGATGAGGATTCTAAGGATCGCAGGATTCGTATATCGATGAGTGATATTGTTTTAAAAGGAGCCGGAAGAAACAAAACAACACTCGAAATGACTGCTGCAAATAATTCTCCCAAACCTACTGAGGAAATGTGGAATGCTCCTGTTATGATGGAGTTCAAACATAATACAGGATTAGGAGAATCAATTGGTGCTATCACTGAAGACGCTCCCATAGGCAGCAAAACCATAACGGCCAGTTTAACAGGAGTAAGTGCGGGCAGTTGGGTATGTCTCGTACTGGGAACCCCCAAGTTGGGAAACACGGATAATGATGTTATTAATTCCGAACTATCGCCTTATCAATGGCAAGATATTAAGGTACAACAAGGCATTACTCCCAATATCAAAACAAATGGTATTCAAATATTCGAATACCATCAGATTGAAAAGATTAGTGGTAACAGTATTACCTTTAAAGAACCCATCATGCATGCTATTAATAAAGATTGGGGATGGAATGTACATAAATTCGCCAATTATGCCAATGTTGGCGTAGAAGACCTTACATTTAAAGGACATGCCAAAGAGAAGTTTATTCATCACGGCTCTGACATAGATGACGGTGGTTTTAAGCTTATCGATTTTGTACGTCTGACCAATTCATGGATGCGCCGGGTTAATTTTGAAAGTGTTAGTGAAGCCATGTCAATCACAAGTTCTGCCAATTGTTCTGCTTATGACATCACTATTGGTGGTAATCGTGGACATGCTTCTATCCGCTCGCAAGCTTCTTCCCGTATCTTTATTGGAAAAGTAACTGAAAGCAGCAATGGCTACACACTTAGAAAAGGAGAAGGTGAAAGCACATTGATGGAATATAAAACAAACGTTGGTCAATATCACGCTTGCGGTGTTTCAAAGCAAAGCATGGGTGCTGTAATATGGAATGTGAAATGGGGAGATGATTCTTGCTTTGAATCACATGCCACACAGCCACGTGCAACATTAATTGACTGCTGTACTGGCGGTTTCATGCATTGGAGACAAGGAGGAGACTCTGCTCAAATGCCAAATCACATGGAGAATCTGACAATATGGAATTTCTATGCAACAAATGTACAAACAGATCAGGACATCGATACAGAAGGTAAATTTACCTGGTGGGATAGTAACGGCTTTTGGTGGAAATTTATGCCTCCTATCATTGTCGGTTTCCACGGAAGTCCTTTAGATTTTGATGCTACTCAAATGAAGCGACTCGAAAGTAACGGAACTGCTGTGGAACCATATTCACTCTATGAGGCTCAATTACGTAAACGTTTGGGATATGTTCCTTCCTGGCTATCCTCTTTAAAATAATAACTTTAAAACAATATAATCATGAAAAAAGTATGGAGTATGTTCATGTTATTGGCTGTATGCCTGGTAGCATGTACCAACATTGACGATTTGGAAGATGATGTAGACGCACTGAAAAAGCGCGTTACCGCACTCGAGACACAAGTACGTGATATAAATAGTAACACAGAAGCTCTTCGCGAACTTTATAATGAAGGAACATTTATTACTAATATAGAGGAAAAGTCTGATTCCTACACACTCACTTTGAGCAATGGAAAAACAGTAAATCTATATATGAAAAACGATAATAACCTGTTATGCCCTATTATCGGTATCGATTCAGAAGGCTACTGGACTGTTCTTTACAACAAAAATGAAACTCCGGAGCGTCTGACTGTAAACGGACAACCTGTGAAAGCTAATGGAGAGAGTGGCAAGACTCCTACATTTAATGTAGATAGTGAAGGCTACTGGCAGGTTAGCTATGATGAAGGAAAAAACTATGAATATATATACAAAGAAGGAACTACTGACAAAGTCAGCGCAACTGGTGACGGTTCCGCTCCGGCAGAAGACAAAAACTTCAAGAGTGTAACAGTAGAAAACAACGAACTGGTCTTAGTACTTGCGGGTGAGGATGCTCCAACCATACGTATCCCTATCATCAGCGACTTTGAATGTAGTTTTGCGGCTGAAGATTTAGAACAAATACAAGAGTTTTCTGCAGGTGAAACGAAAGAATTTACCATGACCATGAGAGGAGTAAAAAATACAATGATTACTGCTCCAGAAGGATGGAGTGCTAAATTCTCTAAGGAAGCTGGAAAAGAAAATGTATTGATTGTTACTGCCCCTGCATCAAGCGCAAAGATGATGACTCGTGCAACAGCTGATAACAGTACTGATATTGCGATATTGGCAACAAGTGGAAAGTATGCTATGATTGCAAAGATTCAGGTTAGTATTAAGAATCGTACGGATTATAAAGCCGATTTTGATCATGGTAAAGACATTACTATCGGCGGCATCACCATCAACAACCAAATTTATTCAGATGCTGACATACAAATATTGGATGCAACAGATGCCGATGTGGCACTTGACACTTACTTTAGTGCTACAATGAGTAAACCTGTTATACTGTTCCTCACAGGTACAGCACACAATTTTACCACAACCGGAGTAAAATCAATCAGCAATGATGTTATTATCATCGGTCGATATGATGACGAGCAAGTAACACTTCGTCCTATTAATTGCTGGAAATCATGCAAAGGAAAGCTACTTTTTAAGAATATAAAAATAGATTTAAGTGATCTCAATGGAGGTAGCAATGCTGGTTATTTTATAAATAATGCAGGCGTTATCAGCAAGGGAGACTTTACTGACATCTGCATTGACAACTGTCTGATTGCGAATGTCTTGAAACCAATTTATTACGATGCAGCACAAAAGACTTACTTTGGTATAGACAACATCTCTGTTCAAGACACTCGTATTGAAGTTAATGCTATCAAAATTGCCTTGATAAATATATATAAAGGCTTCAATTTAGGAGATTATAAAACTTTCAACTTCAAGAACAATATAGTGTATAGCCAGACACCTCAAGAAGGCGTGCAAATATTAAACTGGGCTACTGGTAATATACCTTTATCAGATGGTGTACTTTCTGCCGAAATTATAAATAATACTTTTGTCAACATGATAGGTAGCAATATATTCTTCAGATATCAAAAAGGAACATCATTGACTATAAGCAAGAATATCTTTGACGTAAGTCCGGAAGCAGAATTCGGTTCCTACTATTATTCTTTCTTAGAAAGTTGCACACCTCAAATAGATGTAACCGACAATATCGTATATGGCTTAACCAAAAATTGGAATTATTATCATACAAGTTCTTTAGTTAAAGAACCAACAAGCGGTAATAACATAACCAAGCACGCAACAGCTCCTATTACTCAATATGATTATGTAAATGGTATATTTACATTAGCTAGCGATGTAGCTGGTTATGGAGCAACAATTGAATAAAACTCTTTTACCAGTTTAATAATAAAAGCCGCATAACGAAAGTTATGCGGCTTTTATTTATCTAAATGTCATATCATCAA
>ENA-ORTU01003520-ORTU01003520.1-human-gut-metagenome-genome-assembly--contig:-NODE-3520-length-12779-cov-3.256052_pt1 | contig 12779 bp, 14 predicted proteins | sample MGYA00241910_ERZ509184 | MGnify/ENA primary metagenome ERZ509184 (study PRJEB26280, sample SAMEA2338847) | human gut metagenome | biome: human gut; feature: human-associated habitat; material: faeces... | reverse complement strand
GTAGAAATGGATTTTGAACAAGCGAAAAAGAGAGTAGATGAGTTAAAACCTTTATTAAAATATTATACAAAGAAATATTTTGACGATGAGCAGGTTGTTAGTGATTATGAATATGATATGCTAATGAAAGAGCTAAAAGGAATAGAAAAAGAATATCCAGAATTAATTACAAAAGATTCTCCAACACAAAAAGTTGGAGCAAGTATAAAAAAAGGTTTTGAAAAAGTTACACATGAAGTTCCATTACAAAGCCTTCAAGATGTATTCTCTTTTGAGGAAGTAATAGAATTTGATGAGCGTATGAAAAAAGCATCAGCAGAATATAACCTTCCATTAGATTATGTTGTGGAAACAAAAATAGATGGGCTTTCTTCTGCAATAGAATATAAAAATGGAATTTTGGTAAGAGGGGCAACACGTGGAGATGGAATAGTTGGAGAAGATGTAACAGATAACTTAAAAACTATAAAAACAATACCTAAGAAATTAGCGGAACCAATAGATATAACAGTTCGTGGAGAAGTTTTTATAGGTAAAGACGACTTTGAAAAATTAAATGAAGACAGACTTATGGAAGAAGAAGGTCAATTTGCTAATGCTAGAAATGCAGCAGCAGGTTCATTAAGACAATTAGATAGTAAGATAACAGAAAAAAGGCCATTAGATATTTATATATTTAATGTCCAAAAAAGTGATACAATAGAATTTAAAACTCATTATGAAAGTTTGCTATATCTAGAAGAATTAGGGTTTAATGTAAATCCAGTTAAAGTTTTATGCAAAGATATAAAAGAAGTAATAGAAGAAATTAAAAAAATTGGAGAAAATAGGGACAAGCTTACATTTGGAATAGATGGAGCAGTTGTAAAAGTAAATAATTTAGAATTAAGAGAAAAAGTAGGTACAACATATAAAACTCCTAGATGGGCTGTTGCATATAAATATCCACCAGAGAAAAAACAAACTATTGTAAAAGACATAGTGTGTCAAGTCGGCAGAACAGGAGCAATAACTCCAATGGCAATATTAGAACCAGTTTTTGTAGCTGGCTCAAAAATATCTAAAACAACACTTCACAATGGTGACTATATAAAGGAAAAAGATATAAGAGTAGGAGATACAGTAGTAATTCAAAAAGCAGGAGATGTTATTCCAGAGGTAATAGATGTAATAAAAGAAAAAAGAACTGGAGAAGAAAAGCCTTTTGAAATGCCTACAGTATGCCCAGTTTGTGGAGGGGAAGCAGTAAGAGAAGAGGGAGAAGCAGTATTAAGATGTATAGGTATAGAGTGTCCAGCTAAACTATATAGAAGCATAATTCACTTTGCATCAAAAGATGCAATGGATATAAATGGTTTAGGAGATGCTATTATAGAAGAATTAATAAATAGAGGCTTGATTTCAAATATTCCAGATATATATAGTTTAACATTTGAAGACATAGCTTCATTAAAAAAGAATGGTAAAAAATTTGCTCAGAACTTATTAGATGCAATAAACGAAAGCAAAGAACGAGATTTATATAGATTAATAAATGCTTTAGGAATAAGACATGTTGGAGTAAAACTTGCAAAATCAATAGCAAAAAAATATAAAACAATTGATGCTTTAATGAATGCGACTTTTGAAGAATTATGTTTAAAAGAAGATGTTGGAGAAATTACAGCAAACAGTATATATGAATTTTTTAGGCAAGACCAAACAATTGATTTAATAGCAAAACTAAAAAAATCAGGAGTTAATATGAAACTTTTACAAGACAAAAACGTTATAACAGACGAAAAATTTGCAGGAAAAACTTTTGTATTAACAGGAACTTTAGAAACAATGTCAAGGGAACAGGCAAGCGAGCTAATAGAAAGCCATGGTGGAAAAACTTCAAGTTCAGTTTCTAAAAAAACAGATTATGTTTTAGCAGGAGAAGAGGCAGGTAGCAAACTAAAGAAAGCCCAAGACTTAGGAATTACTATAATAAATGAACAGCAATTTAAAGAAATGATTGGAGATTAGGGACAGATCACTAAACATTTACGTTTCTAATTGCAAATTATAATAAAAAAGAGTAGTATTTTTCAGTTCAACTGCGGACGCACGGCTACTTAAAATTTGTATAAACACAAATTTTAAGACCTTGTTTCACTAAAAATACTACTCTTTTTTATAAATTCTATATAATTAAATTTGTTTTTTGTAAACTTGCAAAGTGTGACCTGTTCATAACTACCAAAATCGGGATAAAATGAACGGTCCATAACTACCGAAATCGGGAAAAATGAACAGTCTCTAATTTTTCAAATCCGGAAAAAATGACCTGTTTCTAATTTCCGACTATAGCAGGAGCAATGAGGCAGACAAAAGAAAGAATTATAAAACTTATTCCTGCTATTTTATTTTTGTTTTCTTTAATTTCGTATATTCCATAAATAAGTAGTCTCAAGAAGATATATAAGGAAAGAAGAATAATAACTATTAACATATAATAATTGTTTATAAGCTTAATCCTAGATCATGGGCTTATCCCTTATTTTATGCATATGCTAAGTTATTTTATTATTTATATTATCAAATAGTTTTGGAGCTGATTCGCCTTTATGTTTTAATGTCTATTGCATCATTCTCTTTTTTAAGTCTATATCTATAATTCCTTATGCTTTGATGCATTCTGACTACTTGAAGAATAGTTATTGCGGCTAAATTGCCACATTTCCTATTCTCTACCCATTTATAACTGAATCCTGTACCATATCCTGTGGTCATGATAATGTTCAGCTCTTTTAATCCCCAGAAGATACTACTTACTATGCTTGCAGATGCTATCTTCATAGATATTATGTCTTTTTGCTTGACCCCATCATGTACTAATCTAAGCACTTGCTTGATGGTGTACAACATCTGAATGTCTTTTTCAGTGTAACGTGGTCTTGATTTTGTTATCTTTTTCATGATTTTACCATACAAAGGTTCTATTTGTACATGTCCATAATAATCCCGATAAAAACCAGATTATTACTATGCAATAACATATAATTCCCCATGTATTTCTTTTTGGTTCTTGTTCTTGCATTTTTGATATTCTTTTATATAACTATACTATTGGATGTGGTATAGTTGAGGATGTGGTGATAGGGCGAAAAGAGAGGAGGGGGTTATAACCACCTCTCTGAGTACTCTAAATCAATGATTTAAAGCGATAACAACAAGAAAAAGTATCAACATAACAATAGAAATGATGTTATTTTTCCTGTCGTTATTATTGTTGTTAGTATAAGTGTAACACAAAACGATAGTATTAATTAATTACAATTAAATAATAAAAGACTGGTAGTATATTTCAACTACCAGCCTATTATCAGATCACTACGACTACACGGCCAGTTCGTCAGCAGTAGCCTCTTGTTCAGTAGCTACCTGCAAACGAGCATTGATAGCTTCAATGGCTGCCGGGCAGTCTTCAAGCATATCAAAAGCATCCTGGTCAAGCGGCTTGCTTACCATCTTCTGTTCTTTCAGCAGTTCGCTTGCATCACGAATAGCAGAAGTTCTGAAGAGAATATCACCGAGAGAATCGGTAAAGTAAGCAGGACCAGTGCTTTCTACAATTGCACGACCATTTTCATCACGCATGACCTCACCAGTTTCAGGATTGGTCTGGTAGAAGTTGGTACGCGGAACAATTGCAGGCTGATAAGCACGACGTTCCACTTCAGACAAGTCTTCGTATGCCTGAGCGGAAATGTACTTATACACTACTGCAGGTTCAATGTTATCAAACTCAGGAAGAATATCCTGAATAGTAACATGTTTGGCACCATCAGGATAAGAGACTTTACCAGTTTTGGCGTCTATCTCGAATCCATACTTGTCCTGCGCTTTTTTTACACGGTCACTCATGACCTGACGCATGTCTCCAACAGACGCGTAGCGAGTGCTAAACATCTGAGAGAAGAAATTAGAAGTCAGACCATCTTTTTGAGTGGTCTCTTTGAAGCCCAAGAAGATCATCTTAGGCGTGTTAGTTACTCTGTCGAGTACAACAACATGTTTGCTCATGGTTATAAAATATTAATGATTAAATGAGGTTAACAGACAAGAGATATAGGTTAAGGGTATAAAGGGAATTATAACCTCAACAAATATCAAAAATAAAGGCTTCTCTTCTTCATCGTCAATCGATAGATTGATGAGGGAGAGGAGACGGGAGAGGTATGGGAGTATATATTCAATTAATATACTAGCACATGTGATTTATTAAAGATGATTAAATAGATAGCCGGCGAAGCCGCTATCTTATATATCTATTTTATTAAATCATTTAGTTTAATAATATAAATAGTAATAAAATACTATTTCTTTCTTTTCTTTATATTACTTTCTTTTCTTTCTTTATAAAAGAACTACCTACTTTCATCACTATGGTTGAGATAGCATGATTTCAGTAGTTCTTCTTCACACAACGTTATCTTTTGTCTAAAGCATCACCAAATAATGAGATGCTTATTGCTAATAGTAATGAAGTTGATATATATGCTAACAAATCATTACTAATAGTCATTATAGAGATTAATGACAATACAAAGCAAATAATCCCTATCGATATTTTTATGGTATTATTCATTTCCTAGTTTAGTTTAAAAGCCCTCCGAAGAGGGCTGTTTTCAGAATTTCGTAGGCAATCCGTTGTAGTTGCTGGCGTAGAAGAATGTACCGCAGTCGTCTACTACGAAAACCGTGTAGAATACATTGCTTAATTTTGCGACTTCTTTCAAAGCTCGTTTAATAGCGTTGTCTAAAGACGGAATTGCCACCGTAGTTTTTTGAGCTTGAGAATTTACGGATTTCTTGGTTTCAATTAAAATTGTGTACATTGCGTTGTGTGATTTTAGTTAAACGTACTGTGTGATTTTTACATTTGAGAGTCCAAAAGCCGAAGGCTTTTACTCTCTAAAGATATAGGTTGAGGGAAGAAGGGAGGCATTCAAAAAACGAATCCGGATTTCCCTAATGCTGTCAGTTTAAGGCTGGGTATCAACCCCAAGGTACTTAAAGGTTTTCATTATCCCTATAGACCACCACGTATAGAACTAAAAAAAAAAAATAAAAAAATCTTCATCTAGAACTAAAAAATAAAAAAAATAAAAAAAATAAAAAAAATAAAAAAATTTTCGCCTAGTATTAACAATATGACTTATTTCACTATTATAAAAATAGTAAATTTTGGTATTTTATTAATAATTCCATTATACTTATTAATTTCTATATTATCTTTTTTTTCAATTTTAACAAAAAAAACTTGACAAATTAAAAATTTTTTCGTATATTTGCATAAGTAGATTCTAATAATGAATTATTGGTTTTAGATATCTGTAGATAGGATATGTAAATCAATAATATTAGGATATCACCTGTGATGAGGGTAACTCCTTGAATTTAGCACATTCTAGCAGGTCAGAAGTCGGGTTATAGGTTATACTAGAAAGGATCTAGTAGTTCTAGAGATAGAGACTGAATTGTCCCCGATACTACTAAAAACATCCAATATATAATACTTTACTTGCTACGACGCTTTGCGGCGCAGGATACGTAGATATTAGGGCTTTATTATAAGAGTTTAAAAAACTCAATTATTTTCTTCTAATAAAAAGAAAATAGTTCTATTTATTAGTGTAATAAATATACTGTGTAGAGGAAATTATTGGATAAATAGGGGAATTAGTAATAATATCCTTGCTTAGTCATTAAGATTTTAAAAAGGATCAAAGTGACTTTGCAGGGGCATATTATATCTATTTTCGAAGTATTCTATAGCAACTTGAATAGAATGAAAGTTGTGTTATAGAATATTGAGTATAAAATTGATATAGTTGCCCAAAATAGACTCTGTTAATAAATAGATAGACATAATTATATAATGGATAAAAAATATGTAAAATATGGAGATTATTATTATTTAAAAGATAATAAAGGATTGATTGATGCTAGTAAAGCATATGTTAGAAATAGTAATGGATCATATAGTTTATATAATAGTAAATCTAAACCATACAGATTAGATGATGTAGTTGTTACTCCTAAAAAAGAATATGGTGTTAAAGATGCATTAAAGGATTTAGCATTAATAAAGGTTAATGAAGCGTTAGAACATCCTGTTTCTAAAGCTGCAGGATATGCGTTAGATCCTTCTCGTCATATAGGGGCTGGAATGCAGGCTTTATATAATTATTTATATCCAGATAATAATTCAGGAATAAGTTTTAAAGATTATTATAAAGACCCATATAGTCACCCAGGTATTGTTCCTGGTAGTGGTGCTAACGAAGGGTTAACAGCAATTGCTAGCTTTGCTCCAGTAACATTAGGAATTGGTAATGTTGGCAAAGTTGGAAATGTAGCTAATAAAACATTAGGTTCATTAGATAATTTAGATAATAAATTAAAATCTAGAATATTTAAATATTTATCTAAAAAATACGGATTACATAATACTGAAAATTTATATAGAGATTTTGATGTATTACAAAATAATAATGATATAATAACTGGTAATTTAGGATTTCATGATCCTAAATTGTTAAATCAATACGAGTATCCAGTATTATTAAATCAACATGAATACTCTAAATTATTAGAACAGCCAGAATCTATAAAATTATTAAATGCCGGAGAGAATCCTAAATTATTAGGCTGGGCGACACAAGAAGTAATGGATAAATATAAAGACCCAAAAGCAGTTGCATCATTATATAGAAGAGCAAGAGCTTTTGCTAATTCCAGAGCGTTTTATAAAATGCCAACAAAAGACATGTCAGCATCAGAATTATCTGCATTAGCTAGAGAATTAGTAGAAAGAGACAATACTGTTGTTAGAGGCGTTTCTTTAAATAGAAAATCAATAATAGAGACGGCTATAAACATAGATGATCCAAAAATAAAAGGTAGATTAATAAAAATACTAAATGAAACACGTGGCAAACCTTTTACAAAGGAATCTATTAGTAAAGAGGATTATGAATTTTTAGCAGATTATGTATTAACAAGAGTACCTTTATTAAAAAAACCAGGAGCTGGAAGAATAGATCAATATAGTAATATAAAAGCTGATCCGATGTTTGATAGTATGTATTCTACAAATTCAATACATGAAGCTTTAGGATATACATATTTAGAAGATAAAGATGGCATTAAAATAATAGGGAAAATAGATCTAACACCTTCTGAATTAAAACTTGAATCAGATCCATTTATTTTATTAGACAAAGGTAATTTAAGGAAAAGAATAAATAGAGGTACAAAAATAAATTATAATATTATTAAGAACGCAGATAGGAGTGAAGGGATAGGTCGTGTATCTATAACAAAAGGGAATAGGCAAATAGATGATAATTATTCAATAATAAGAGAACAAGAAGGAAAGAAAACGGGACAAGACCATATGCGATTAAGAGCATTAAGAACAGGGATAGATCTATTATTTACTCCTAAATCGTTTTCTTATTTAGATAAATCAGGTGAGAAAGTTATAAAACATATACGGCCGGAAAATAAAAAGACATTTGAGATAACTAGTAAAGGAATTAAAGAAACAGAAGAATCTCAAGAATTCATAAAATTAATCAGACAATATATTAGATCAAAAAATAACAGGGTAAAAACAAATTTATTAAAGAAAGTAAATAAAAAATTAGAAAATCATAAGTTTATTCAATATAAATATAGAACAGAAACGATGATTGAGCCTATAATAGTAGATGCAGAAAATGGATATATGGATATAATTGAAAAAACAAAGAAAGTAAAAAAGCCAGTAATTATTAATGATGATTTATTAGTCGCGCTACAGCAAGAAATATCTGATCCAAATATTGCAAGGCATTATTTAATAAATGGAAGAAGAGGGTCTAAAGTGGCTGAATTAAAAGAAATATTAGATTGGGATGAATTAAAAAATAAATTTAAAAAATCAAAAAGAAATCATGAAAACAAAATAAATAAATCAGAGGGATTAACAACAGCTGGAGTAACCGGATTAGGGTATTATATAAATAAAAATAATGAAAACAATAAAAAATAGTATTATGTATTTATGGCAATTGCCACAAAATATATTAGGATTAATTTTAAAAATATTTTATCCTAGTACATTAAAACATAATTGGTGGCAATGGGATAATGTTAACATAACTGTTTCTAAAAAATTTAGAAGTGGTATATCGTTAGGTAATTATATTATCGTTAATGAAAGACAGAACACGTACGAAACGATTCTTCATGAATATGGACATCATTTACAATCAGAAATGTTAGGGCCATTATATTTAATTGTAGTTGGATTACCAAGTTTGATTCATAATATATTCTGTAATTGTAAAAAACATAATCATAATTATTATGATGTATATCCAGAAAGATGGGCTAATAAATTAGGGGCTAAATATATAATAAATAAATTAAAAGAACTCACTAAAAAATATAAAGAATATGAAAAAGCAAATATCTAAGAATCCTCGTAAGGCAAAAGAGATTAAAATTCCAAAACAAAACCAAATGAAATGTGGAGGAAAGATGAAAAAGAAAAAGAAATAAGTTAAATTAATGTTAAAATCATTAAAAAACTTGCATAAATGAAATTTTATTCGTATCTTTGTATTATCATTTTCAAAGCAATATAATTTTCATTTATGAAAAGCCTGATTCGTATAAAGGTTATTACGCATGATTTGTGATCTTGAAATATAAGTTCGATTCTTATATCAGGCTCAAATAAGATACAAAGATAAGTGTTTATATCTTCTAATCCAAACAATATTGTAAAAACAAGCAGATATACATGCGGATTCTAACAATAAAAAACTTGTACACACGTCATCGCGTTATTTCTTCTTATAATTTTAATCTCTCATAAATAATTAGAAAACCGAAGAAGAATTAACATGAAGACTCTTATCAGAGTCCTATTTATAAAGAAATGATACTAAATTAATTTTATATGGATAAAATAAAAGAAAAAAACGAGTATTGCATTAAGATTGTTCAATCAGCATTGAATAATAATAAATCAATACAACAAGTTTTAAAAGAATTAAATATTAACAACAAGGATTTTGTTAGAGATCATTATAGGAGAGGAGTTTCTCTAATCAAGAAAGGAGTTATTTCTCAAGAGAGGTTTAGAAAATTCTCTGAACTATATAATGAATATAAATCTAAAATTAGAAATATAAATTCTAAAGATAATAATATTAATAGACTATATCTAATAAGATCTAAAGATGATAGTAGAATAATGTTCTATAAATTCATTCTAAAAAATGAAGGGAAGCTACTGTCTAGAGATGAAATAGAAAGGATTTATAAATTATATTCTGATTATGGAGCTGGTATTTCTAAAAAGAATATAGTACCATATTTTACAACATTAACTTTAGAAGAAGTTAATAATATAATTAAGGTCCTTGGAATTACAAAACAATCAATACCTGTTCCTCCGCATATCATGGAGGAGAAAGAAGTTGATGAAATTGTTGATAATGTTTATAGTGATAAAGAATCTCTAATTAGAGAAAAGTACTATAAAGATCAATGCAAAGTTTTAGAAAGAGAATTTGTTAATCTTGTAAAAGAGAATGAAGATCTTCGCAATCTAAAAGAAGGAATGCAAGATATCGTAAAAGAATATCTAGTAAAAGAAAAGATTGTTAAAGATAATATTCCAGTAACTGAATTATCATATTCCAAAGCAAGGGCATTAGTTATTCATTTAGCTGATATGCACATTGGCGCAGATGTCCCTCTAGAAAGCATATATGACAACACTTATAATATGGATGTTGTTATTTCTAGAATGAATAAGATTATTGATATGATACGAAGAGAAGTTGCTATTTATGGCAAATTTAGTTGTATTATTATTAATAATCTAGGAGATTCGCTAGATGGAATGAATGGCCAAACATGCAGGGGAGGTCATCAATTGCCTCAGAATCTGACTAATAAAGAGCAGATGAGGTATTTCATAGAAGCTATAACATATCTTGTTAGTTCTATTAATAGTTTAGATCTTGCAGATTCTATCATGTATAAAGCAGTTGGGTCTTCTAATCATGATGGTGATTTTGGCTATGCAGCTAATTTTGCTCTTTGTACAATATTGAATTCTAAATTTGAAAATGTACATGCAAAAGTATTTGATAAGTTTATAGGGTCATATAATATTGGCGTGCATACATATATTCTATGTCACGGCAAAGATGAAGGAGATATGAAGCGCAACATGCCTTTAGTTCTAGATTCTAAGACGGAAAACTTTATTAATGAATATATTAATACCAAACGTTATGATGATTCAATTCCAGATGAATATATTGGAAAAGGTAATAGGATTCATTTTGTAAAAGGTGATCTTCATAACAGTGCTACTACATATGGTAAACAATTTAGATATAAGAGCGTAGGATCTTTCTTTGGCTCGTCTAAATGGGTACATTCTAATTTTGGCAATACCAAAGCTTGTGTGGATTATGATATCATATCCCTTACTAATGATTATATGTTAGAGGGTAGAATTATATTGAATTAATATGGAATTAACATTTAATTATAAAGGAAAATTAATTAAGGTTATGAATGGAGATGAAATGGTAAAGCCAAGAGTCTTCAAAAAAATAAAAAAACAATTTCCATTCTTAAGATTATTTCTAAAAAAACAGAATAGAGATTGTATTACTGCAACAGAACAAGGAATAATTGGATATATATGAACGACAATTGTATAAGCGAGTTTAATAAACTAATACAAATGTATGTGATTTATCAAAATAATGTTAAATCATTACATTTAAAGACTAAAGGAAGTCACTTCTTTTCAATACACGTCAAGTGGACTGATGATCTATATGAGAGATTAGGAGATACATTTGATACAATAGCAGAAAGATTGCTATCTATAGACTGGAAGAGATTTGATATTCCATTCATTTACGACGAAGAGCCGAAAATGACATATATAGTTAACTCTGATGATTTTCCTACAATGCTTAGGAAGGTTAGAGATACTATAGAAGAAATATGCACAGAAATTAAATACTGTATTAATATATTTAAAGAAATAAATGATGAAGCTACAGTTTCTTTATTGTCTGATATAGAATTAGAAGAAGAAAAGGATTTGTGGAAAATTAAAGCATTTTTAGATGAAGTATGATTTTGTAGGAGCCATTGAGCAGATGACTGTTCATGGCAGAGTTATGAGAATTGAAGGAACGAACACAGATGTATTTTATACAGATACATATGCTTATTTTGCTCCTGATGATTGTGTTGTAAGTACTGGTAATAATTATATCATGTATCATGAGCCAGATAAAGGAAATGAAATAAAATATATACAAACAACAATTGAATTTCTAAAACAGATGTTCCAGGATAAAGAATGGACAATAAGAGAAATGTAAAACTGATTAAAATAACAGTAAAAGTAAATAGGGATAATATGCAAGAAAATTTTTTCAAAGTTATGAACCCCTATTTTAATCTAAGTGATAAAGAAATAGAGATATTAGCTATTATATATTCTAGAGATAAAGAAGAATTGACTAAAGAAACAAAAATGTTTATTAGAGATCAATTTAATTTAACAGCAAAACAACTAGGAAATATATTAGTATCTCTAAGAAATAAAGGTACATTAAACGGTAATAAACTAGTTTCTGACTACAAATTAGAAAATGGGTTTAAAATAGATATTGATGGTATCTGCGAATAGATTTGATAGGATATATGAAGAGTTAGCAAAAAAGTATGGGAGATCAAAAAGAGAGATAAAAAATATATGTGATTCTCCCTTCTTGATGTTAAGAGAGTTTTATAAATTTGCATCTAAATATGATGTAACTCACGAAACTGCAGATGAAAGACGGTTTCAAGTATTAATGAATAGATTTGGTAAATTCGGATTAAATAAAGCTGTATTATGGCAAATAGAAAAGAAAAAAATAAGGGAATCGAAGGATTCAATCTAAAGGAATATAAACCATTAAATGGCAGATTGCTTATTACACTAAACAGTGACAGCTCATTGCTTTCAGGCTCTAAGCAAGCCTCTATACTAGATTATCAAACTGTTGTAGCGGTACAGCAGAATGATGAAATTGAAGTTGGAGACATTGTTCTATTGGATATTGAATCTTTAGTGCGTCGTTATCCGGAAGAGGATAAAGATGGAAAGACGGTCATTAAAGAAAGTCTTAATATTCCAGGAATTAATCTAGGTGGAGAAGTTTACGGAGAAGTCCGTTTTGTTAACCTGCGTGGATATTTTAAAAAGAAATAAAATAAATAGAAGCCAGAGAAATCTGGCTTTTTTGTTATGGGGAAAATAATAACTAAATTTGATTATGGAAAAGATTTCTTTAAAGTCAACCCCTCCTTTGAGTTCATAAATGAATTTAGAGAAATAAAGAAAAAGCACAAAAAAGAATATTCAGATATTCTTTGGAACATAGCTATTCTAGTTGACGATAGTGGATCTAATCCATATTCTAATATACCTTTTGAAGAACGTAAAACTCTTATAATAGAAGATGCCAAAGATAACGGAAAAGAATTTTCTTTTGAAGGTCTTGACGACGCTATCAAAAAGTATCAGGATTTATGTGAAACTGATTCAGAAAGAGCATATAGAATCTTAAAAGATTCATTTTATAAAAGAACAAAATTCATTGATGAATATGATGTTAAATTAGATACTATAGAGACATTAGATAAATTAATGATGAACACTCCTA
>ENA-ORTU01003513-ORTU01003513.1-human-gut-metagenome-genome-assembly--contig:-NODE-3513-length-12800-cov-6.360298_pt1 | contig 12800 bp, 10 predicted proteins | sample MGYA00241910_ERZ509184 | MGnify/ENA primary metagenome ERZ509184 (study PRJEB26280, sample SAMEA2338847) | human gut metagenome | biome: human gut; feature: human-associated habitat; material: faeces... | reverse complement strand
ATTTGCATGCCGCAGATGGCGGAAAAGACATCGTCAGACGCGCCGCCGAATTGTGCGGTGGTGCCCTAATCCGCCTTCCCCTGCCCCTCTGCTTTTGTCGGCGGAGGGGCGTTTTTTGTGCTTCCGCGAAATTCGAGATTGACAACTTCCCCCGATGGTGGTAAACTGGAAAAAACGGAAGTTTTCCGCCCATTTTCGTCGCTTGTTAGGAGGATTGCTATGAGTCCCATTGCCGCCCGGAAAAAGACCATCATCTGGATGATTGCCGCCATCGTGCTGGCAGTTTCCTCCATCGCACTTGGCGCCGGTCTCATCGTCAGCCACAATTCGCTGACGGACACCCGGAATCAGCTGACGGACACGCAGAGCGCGCTGTCCTCCACCCAATCCTCCTTAGCGGACACCGAAAACAGCCTGTCCGCGGCAAAGGACACCCTCGCATCCACCGAAGCCACCCTCGCCGAAACGCAGGGCACGCTTGCTGACCGCGAAACTGAATTGTCCGCGGCAAAGGACACCCTCGCATCCACCGAAGCCACCCTCGCCGAAACGCAGGGCACGCTTGCTGACCGCGAAACCGAGCTGTCCGCCACAAAGGACACCCTCGCATCCACCGAAGCCACCCTCGCCGAAACGCAGGGCACGCTTGCTGACCGCGAAACCGAACTGTCCGCCACAAAGGACACCCTCGCGTCCACCGAAGCTACCCTCGCCGAAACGCAGGGCACGCTTGCTGACCGCGAAACCGAACTGTCCGCCACAAAGGACACCCTCGCGTCCACCGAAGCCACCCTCGCCGAAACGCAGACTGCCCTGAACAGCCGCGACACCACGCTGGCATCCACGAAGGACACGCTGATGATCACCCAGACCAAACTGGCGGCAGTGAAGGACACGCTGTCCACCACGCAGAACGAACTGGACACGCTGAAAGCATCCCTGCCGGCAAAGGAATATGAACTGGAGAACACGAAGGAAGCGCTCGCCGCGACGGAAGCTGATCTGTCGGAGACGAAGAACACGCTGACTGCCGCGCAGACGGAGCTGTCCGACACGAAAACCAGCCTGTCCGCCACCGAAAACGAGCTGTCCGCGACGAAGGACACCCTCGCCGCCGCCACGACGGTATTGTCCGACACCAAGGCGGCGCTGACCGCCACCGAAGCCGAACTCACGACGACGAAAGACACCCTGACCGCAAAGGAAGCCGAACTCACCGCGACGAAGGACAGTCTGACCGCGAAGGAAGCCGAACTCACCGCGACGAAGGACAGTCTGACCGCGAAGGAAGCCGAACTCGCCGCGACGAAGGACAGTCTGACCGCGAAGGAAGCCGAACTCTCCGCAACGAAGGACAGCCTGACCACCGCGGAAAACGAACTTGCCGCGACGAAGGACACCCTGACCACCGCCACGACGGAGCTGGAAGCCACAAAGGCAACCCTTGCCGCGACAGAGGCGGAATTGACGACGACGCAGGAAACCCTCGCCGACGCGCAGGCGATTCTGGCGGCATCGAACGAATCGCTGAGCTTCGCGAAGCTGAACCCGGCGACGCGCGGCACTGACCCCGGCATCGCGCCCTCCCCGATGGCAAGCGCGGTTCGCGACCCGTCGGAAGCCGTCGCGTTCCTGCTTGTGACGGTCGGCACGAAGACGTACGAGCCGATTCCGCTGCTGGAGGACGGGTACTACCGGCTGATTCACGGCGTGTGCGTGAACATCATCCACGTCACGGAGACGAGCATCGAGATGACCGACGCCAGCTGCGCCGACCACGACTGCATCGCGCAGGGCATCGTGACGCTGGAGAACAAGGACACGCGTGAAGGCGGCAGCTACATCATCTGCCAGCAGAACTTTGTGACGCTGCGGCTCTGCACCCGCGCGGAGCTGGAAGCGGAAGGCATTGTGCTGCAATAATCGAGGATTTTGACCGGGGGCGGCGCAGGCTGCCTCCGGTTTTTTGCATAATCAGAAATATCCCCAAGGAGGAAAACGCCCATGCTGACGTATCATCCGACCACCGAAGCCGAGAAGGAAGCCATCTGCGCGTGGCAGTACCCCGGCGAATACGCGATGTACAACAATCCGCCGTATGCCGAGCAGAAGAAGCACGGATACGGTTTTGCGAATCCGGCAAACAATTTCTATTCCTTTTATGATGGCGAAACGCTGGTGGGCTTCGTGAACCTGTCCGATGAGGGCAGTGAGGTGTTTTTCGGCATCGGGGCGCATCCCGACCACTGCGGACAGGGGTACGGCACGCAGATGACGGCGCTGGCGTGGGATTTATACTATTTCCAGATAAAAATGCACCAAGATGCGCCGCGAATTTTTCATTCTGGCTAACGTGAATGAAACGCAGCGTAGCAGCGCTACGCTAAGTGGAATGAGCGGACGCCAGAATGGAAAAGGCGCAAGCAGATGGTGCAGTTGAATCTGGAAATAGTATTATCCCAGCGGCTGTATCCGGGCAAGCCGATGTATCTGGAAGTGCGGACGTGGAACACGCGCGCCGTTCGCTGCTACGAGAAGGCAGGATTCCGGGTGGTGGGCGAGCCGGTGAAGCGGGTGACGCTCAGCGGAGAAGGGACGTTTTACCATATGGTGCGTCAGGCGCAGGGATGATTCCGCGCAAGATGTTGATTTGCCAAGCGGCATCCGCTGCGAATTTGACATTCGCCGCCTTTCGGGGCGGCTTTTTGTTTTTCCCCGCTGAACGCCGCCTAAAATCTCTATGAATATGTAAAATTCAGTTGAAAACAAGCGCAAAGTGTGGTAAAGTAGGTATGTATGCGATTTTTCCCCGCACAGGCGGAATTCTGCTGCATTGCGGCACGCTCGGAGGAAACGAACCATCATGACGATTATGAATGTCTTATCCCTGTTCGGCGGACTGGGGCTGTTCCTGTTCGGAATGCAGCTGATGGGCGAAGCGCTGGAAAAAGCGGCGGGTACACGGCTGAAAAAGCTGCTGGGCATGGTCACGGGCAACCGCTTCCTCGCCATGCTCGCGGGCATCACCATCACGGCGGTGGTGCAGTCCTCCTCCGCGACGACGGTCATGGTCGTCGGCTTCGTCAACGCGGGGCTGATGTCGCTGACGCAGGCGGTCGGCGTGATTATGGGCGCAAACATCGGCACAACGGTCACGTCGCTGCTGCTGTCGGTGCAGATTGATTTCGCCGCCATCTTCACGTTTCTGGGGCTGATTCTCTCGAATCTTCCCGACAAGTACAGAACCGCCAAGCAGTTCGGCACCATCACGATGGGCTTGGGCATCCTGTTCATCGGCATGAACACCATGTCCGGCGCGATGGAGCCGCTGCGGACGTGGGAGGGCTTCCAGAAGGCGATGGCGTCCATCAACAACCCGATTCTGGGCGTGCTGATTGGCGCGGGCATCACCGCCGTCCTGCAATCCTCCGCCGCCAGCATCGGCATCCTGCAAACGCTCGTCGCGCAGGGGCTGATTGGGCTGGACAGCGCCATCTTCATCCTCTTCGGGCAGAATATCGGCACCTGCGTCACGGCGCTGCTGGCGTGCGCGGGCACAAACTCCACCGCCAAGCGCGCGGCGACGGTGCACCTGCTCTTCAACGTCATCGGCACGGTGATTTTCGTCATCATCGCCTGCTGCCTGCCGCTGGCAAGCTGGGTCGAGATGCTCTCCCCCGGCAACCTCAAGCTGCAAATCGCCATCGTCCACATTCTCTTCAACGTCACGACGACGGCGCTGCTGCTGCCCGCCGCAAGCTGGCTGGAGAAGCTGGCGTGCCTGCTGATCAAGGGCGACGGCTCGACCGCCGAGGAAATGAAGCTGCTCTACTTTGACGCGCGTATGCTCAAAACGCCGCCGATTGCCGTGGCGCAGCTGTTCAACGAAGTGCAGCGCATGGGCGGCATTGCGATGGGCAACTTCCAGCGGGCGATGGAGTGCTTCAACGAGTGGGACGCGAAGAAGTCCGAAGAGCTGGCGCGGAACGAAGACGTGCTGGACTACCTGAACCGCGAAATCACCGATTCGCTGGTGGAAGTGAAGGGGCTTGACCTGTCCGAGAAGGACACGAAGCTGGTCGGCTCGCTCTTCCACGTCGTCAACGACATGGAGCGCATTGGCGACCACAGCCAGAACATCCTCGAATCCGCGCAGCTGAAGAATCAGGACGAGGTAAAATTCTCGCCCAAGGCGGTGCAGGAGCTGGAAAGCCTGTCGAACCTTGTGCGCGCACAGGTGCAGCGCTCGCTGGACATGTTCAAGGCGCAGGTGACGGACAATGTGCTGCTGGGCGAAGTGGAGAGCGTGGAGGACGAAATCGACACGACGACCGAAGCCCTCCGCAGCCACCACATGGATCGCTTGAAGAACCACAAGTGTTCCGCGAAGAACGGCATGATTTATCTGGACATGCTGACAAACCTCGAACGTATCGGCGACCACGCGGAGAATATCGCCACGTCCGCGAAATCCGCGACGGGGATTTGAGTTATCCACATTGCTTCCACATAAAAACCTCGCGACAGGTAATGCCGCGAGGTTTTTTGGTTCTATTGATTATTCGCCGATTTCCGCGTAAATCATTTCCACATGATTCTGGCATTCCTTCGCGAACGTCGCCGCATCAAACGCGCCGTTCAGATAGCGCTGCACCAACACCTGAAGCGCGTCATCATACGTCAGCGGCGAACCCTCGGACACATACAGCGATTTCGCCATCTCCTGATAGTAGGCAATATCCTCCGTCGAAGAGAAATAACGCCACTGCTCCATGTTTGCGTACTGATCCTGCAAGTCGCGCAGGGTGTCCTCGTCCGCGCGCTCTTTATCTGCTTTCTGTTCCAGCAGTGCGATTTTTTCCGCAAGTTCATCCAGCTGCGCCACCATCGACGGATTTTCAATCGGCTCGGTCAGGTTGTCATAGATAAAGTAACTTCCATCTGTCAGATGTGTCGCGCAGTATTCCAAAAACTGAATCGCGGCTTCCTGATTCTTGCCGTAGGGGTTCACCACAGCAATGGTCACATACGTTTCAACCGCGCTGTTCTGCTCCGGGAAAATGCGCGGCACGAATTGAATCATCTGCGACGGGGCGGACGAAGCGCCCGGAATCATGAAAATATTCTCAATCTTCATGCGCGGCGCTTCCTCTGCGGGCAGTTCGTCCTTGATGCGCTGGACGTAATGCAGAAACGTTTCGTCCGTAAAGTCCAGCCTGCGTCCCTCCTGCAGGGAGGTCATGATGTAATACTTCATGAACAAGTCCATCATGCCCGACTGGGTGTATTTCTGCATCAGAAGCCCTGTCTCTTCCGGCAGAAGCCCTTCTTCCAGAATTTCGTTGCACACATCCAGCAGTTCGTCGAAGGTTTCGGGCGACTTCATTCCCCATTCGTCCAGATATTCCGTCAAGACCATCATGCCCATCGGGGAAGCATCTATTATCCAGCCCATCAGCGTATCGTCATCCGTGCAGACGGGGCGCAGAGCGGGATAGACATGCTGGAAAGCGTCCTGCAAAATCGCGCTGTCGGTTAGCGGGGTGTAGTACTTCATATTTTTGAGGGTGTATAAGCCGTCGTAAGCAGTGAAAACAAACAAATCAATGTCGGGATTCTTGATAACGTAGGCGGTCGAAATCGTGTCCATGATGTCTACGGACTTTTCGCAGGTGATGCTGATGCCGCTTTCCTGTTCAAACTGCTCCATGCGTTCCATCAAGGCATAATACTGATTGGTGGCAATGTTCAGTTCTGCATTTTCCGCGTGGGCGGCAAAAGCGCACAGGGTCAGAGCGGCGCAGAGCATCAGCGACAGAAACTTTTTCATTGGCTTCTCCTTTATCTGTCACAGTGGGATTACGATTGCCGCGCTGTCTGCCCCATGGGATTCACGCCTTTCTGTATCGTTCGTTTTTCATGCCAGTATCTTCATTTGTAATATAGCATGTGTTTTTTGTTTTGTCAAGTCATGCTGCCATTTTTTTGTAGCATATTAGATGTGACGAATATATTCCCCCACCACCTCCACCAGCCCATCCGCCTCCTTCGGCGCGTACCGCGGCGAAATCGCGAGCGTCACGAAGTCATACGCCCCCGCCGCGCGGAAATCGCGGTAGTCGTCGTACACGCGGAACGGCACGGTCGGCTCTGCGCCGTTTTTCGCGGCGAACATCTGCGCGGTCAGCGAATTGAGATGGATGTTGCCGTCCGCGTCAAGCAGCACTTGCGGGATGTCCGCCCGCGAACGCGGATTGCGCACGTTATCCAGCGACGAAATCCGCCGCATCGCCAGCGCGAAAAGCAGGTAATTCGCCTCATCGAGCTTCTTCTGGGCATAGAAGGCGGTGTAGTCCAGCCGCTTTGGGACGGGCATGGACAGGACGTTGAACAGCACAAAGTTCGGGCCGGGATAACCAATGCCGAGGTCGCTGTGGGCATCGACGTGGGTGACGTCGAAGGGGGCGGTCAGGCGTCCGGCGGCGATTTGCTCCTCCCAGAAGCGGAGGGCGCCGTCGTGCGTCTCGAAGATGCGGCCGGGCTTGGGGGCGGTGCGGGACAGGCCGCACTGGTTTTCGAGGAACGCGCGGACGGCGGATGCTTCCCACGGCTCATGTCCGGGGAGGGACGGGCGGTGTCCTAATTCGGCAAGAGGACAGCAGTCGGCGAGGAAAAAGTCGAGGTCAATGTCGAGAACGCGCATGGTAATGCTTCTTTCTGCTGAAATCAGCGGGATTTCCGTTCTATTATACCCCATTCCCCCTCACGGCGCAAGGTCGATGATGCTGTTGTCGCTGCCGCCCTCGGCGAAGGAATCCGGCACTTGCCCGACGATGATGCTTTCCGCCATCGCCATCTGCGTGCTGGCCTGCACGTTTTTCGCGCCGGTCGGAATGACGATTTGCACGTTCGCAGTCAGGACGAGGGAAATGCGGTGGCGTGTCTGGTTGATGCCGGCGGTGGTGAAATCAGTGCTGAACGCCGCCTGCACCGAGCCGACAGGCAGAATCTGCACGGCGATGCCCGGCCCAGCGCCCGCCAGCAGCGTCGCCCGACGGCACTGCCCAGCGGCACGACGACGGTTTTCTGCCCCATAGCGGTCAATCGCTCCTGCGCAAGCAGGGACGCCTGCGCCGCCAGACGGTTCATCTCCGGGGTATTCGCCTGAATCAGGCGCACTTGCCCTTGTTCGTCCTTCTCGACGGTCATCAGGTCGGCGTAATGCACGCCGAGTCCGAGCATCTCCGAGGCAGCCTCGTTGAGCGCCTGAATCGCCAGCGACCGCGCCGTCGCCTGCGAGAGCGTCAGCACGACGTCCGTCACGTTGCGCTCGACGCGGAGAATCAGCAGCGTCATCAGCACAGGCAGCAGCCACAGCACACATTTCCACCGCCGCCGGGGAGATTTTCGGCGCTTTGCAGGAATTTTCGCTTCTGATTCGTTGTTTGTCTGGGGCATGGTGCATCCTCCTTTCGTTGACCTGCCGTTGCAGGATACGCGAATATGTGCTATAATATAGGATGTAATTTTGTTTGCTCTGCGGATTATGCTATTTTCGGATGAAAATGCGCCACGATAGCGCGGGTGAATCCGGAAATAGCACATTCCTTCATATTCCGCCGGGGCGCGCATTATGCCGCTTACGGCGCAAAGGGGCTGAAGCAGTGAAGAAACGCAGCAATTTCCCGGACTTTGTGCCGGAAAACGACGATTTTGCCTATCAGGACGGTCATCCCGACGACCCGCAGGGCGATGATCCTGACGAGTACGACCCGAACTGGGCGGACGACGACGACCCCGTGGAAGTTGCGGGGCAGGCGGACATGTTCGCGCACGAGGACTTCTGGAACGCTTCGGCGGATGATAGCGAAGCGCTGCCGGAGGAGGAAAAGGTCTACAAGCACTCCATTTTCAAGCCGGAGATGAAGAAGCCGAACTTCGTGCTGTCGATTGCCGTCAACGTCATCCGCATTTTCGCGGTGCTGGTGCTGGTGGCAGGGCTGGCGGCAGTCGGCGCGGTGGTCGGCATTGCGAAGGGGTACATGGAAACTGCCCCGACGCTTGACCTCGCCGCGATTGACGATCAGGCGCAGACCTCCTTCATCTACGACGCCAACGGCAACCTCATCACCGAATACAAAGGCTCGGAGAACCGCGTCATCGTGTCGATTCAAGCCATGCCGACATACCTCCAGCACGCTTTTATCGCCGTGGAGGACGCGCGCTTCTACACGCACAACGGCGTGGACATCAAGCGCATTATCGGCGCGTTCGTGTCGAACCTGTCCTCCTCCTCCACGCAGGGCGGCTCGACCATCACCCAGCAGCTGATTAAGAACACGCTCCTTTCCTCCGAGCAGAGCTACAAGCGCAAAATTCAGGAAGCGTACCTCGCCATGCAGCTGGAAACGCGCTACACAAAGGATCAGATTCTCGAAAGCTACCTGAACACCATCTACCTCGGCGAAAACTACTACGGCGTGTACACCGCCGCGCAGGGGTATTTCGGCAAATCACTGGGCGAACTGACGCTCCGCGAATGCGCCATGCTGGCGGGCACATGCAACTCGCCCTACTACTACAATCCGCGCCGGAATTTCTACACGCGGCAGAAGGAAGGCGTGGATTACCCCGCCATCACCAACGACCGCACCAACTACGTCCTGCGCTGCATGTACGAAAACCAGTACATCACCTATGAGCAGTATCAGGAGGCGCTTGACCCGGCGACCGCGCATGTGCTGGAGAAAGACCCGAACACATCCACCGGCATGTACGCCTACGCGCACTACGTCGAATACGCGGTGGATGAGGTCATCGACATCCTGCTGCAGCTGAACAACCTTGAGGACACCTCCGCCAACCGCAACGCCATGGAAAACAAGCTGCGCACCGGCGGCTACCACGTCCAGCTCGCCATCGACACCTCCATTCAGTCCACCGTCGAGGATACGCTGGAAAACTGGACGAACTACCCCACCCTGCGCGACCCGGCGGACAAGGTCTACCGCACGCGCAATTCCGACGGCACATACGACGAAACGGTTGAGCCGCAGGCCGCCGCCGTCGTTGTGGACCACCACACGGGCGAAATCAAAGCCATTGTCGGCAGCTGCACGCGCCCGACGGCGATGAAGACCTTCAACCGCGCGGTGGATATGACCATGCCCGTCGGCTCGTCCATCAAGCCGATTGCCGTGTACGCCCCCGCGATTGAGCTTGGCGCATCCCCCGCGAGCATCGTGATGAACATGCCGCTGCCGATTTCCGGCTGGCGCGGGTCAAACGGACAGGATTCATGGCCGCGCAACTACGGCGGCAGCTCCTACGCCGGCCCGGAGACGCTGCGCAAGGCACTCGTCAACAGCCACAACACCGCCGCCGCGCAGGCGCTGATGACCCTTGTGGGCGTGGACAATTCCGTTGCCTTCCTGCACGCGATGGGCATTGACGATGCGCACATTGACGCAACGCCGTTCGGCTTGTCCCTCGGCTCCAGCGGCATCACGCCCATGCAGATGGCGGTTGCCTTCGGCGTGCTGGCGAACGGCGGCGTGTATCAGCAGCCCATCTCCGTCCTCGGCATTTCCGACAGCACGGGCAAGGTCATCTGGGACGGCCACCAGCAGCAGGAGCGTCACCGCGTGTTCAGCGAATCCACGGCGTACATGGTCGTGGACATGCTCAAGCAGGCGGTTTCCTCCGGCACGGGCACAAACGCGAAAATCAAGGGGCAGACCGTCGCGGGCAAAACTGGCACGAACTCTGACCAAAAGGGCGTTTTCTTCGCCGGCATGACGGGCTACTACTCCTCCGCCCTGTGGGTCGGGCACGACAACTACAAGGCGCTGTCGTCGAAATCCACCGGCTCACGCTCCGCCGCCCCGCTGTGGCAGAGCTACATGAGCAAGATTCATCAGGGGCTGTCCAACCGCGACATTCTGGAGGGCAGCGCCAGCGACTACGGCTTGGTGAAGGTGACGACATGCGCGGTATCGGGGCAGCTTGCCACCGACGCTTGCCGCAGCGACGCAATGGGCTACGGGGTCGTGACGGACTACTGGAAAGCCGGCACAGAACCGACGGTTTCCTGCCAGATGCACACGACGCAGACGATTTGCTCCGTCAGCGGCTTGCTCGCCTCCCCCTACTGCCCGGACACGGTCACGCGCGGCGTGCTGACGATTCCCTCGGGACACCCGCTGGCCTCCTTCATCGGCACGGAATATGAGGATGTGCTGATTGAGTACCTCGGCAGCTACGCGGTCTTGGGCGCAAGCGGCACCTGCCCGTACCACACGAGCGCATCCAGCTCCGGCTCAAACACGATGGTGGAGAACACGCTGATTCCCGATGCGAAGATTCTGCTTTCGCAAGCCTACGCGCAATTGCAGAGCATGGACATTGTAAACGACGCGCAGCGCTACTCCGCGATTCAGTCCGCCATCACGAATCTGGAATACGTCATCTCCCTCCCCGCCCCGACGACGGCGGAAGTTGCGTCGGCAATGGGGCAGCTGACACAGGCGATGGCGGGTCTCTACTAATGGATACATCAACAAACATGGCGGCGGATTCTCTCGCAGAAATCCTCCATGCCCTCCGCGGCATCCGCGCCCCCATCCAGCAAGGCGAATACGACCTGCACGACCTCGTGCGGGCATCCCTTGCGGAGGCGGAAATCCCCTGTGCGCACGAAGTCCCGCTCGCGCCGCGCTGCCGCATCGACCTTGTGTGCCCCGGCGGCATCGGCATCGAAATCAAGCGCGGGCAGCCTGACCGCAAGCGCATTGTGATGCAGCTGACCCGCTACGCCGCGTGCGGGCAAATCAGCAGTTTAATTCTCGTGACTGAGCGGACAGTCGCCGTACCCAATGTCATTCACGGAAAGCCGATTTCGTGCGTATGCCTGAACCGGCTGTGGGGAATTGCACTATGAATGAAGAAGAAGCGGAACTGCTTCCGCCGTACCTGCGCCCGTACCCGCCCGCCGGCGCACCGCTGGGAACGCTGAGCTACAACCGCCGCAGCAAATGCTGGGTGGTGAAGGGCGACCCGTCGGTGACGGAGGTGTGCAAGCGGCTGTTTCCGGGCAGCGCGGGCAGCAGGCGCGGCGAAGCGCGGTTCACGGCGCACCGGCGGGCGGTGGGCGACCTCTGCTGGCTGATGATGCGCTTCCCGCTGGAAATCAAGGCAAGCGACCGCGCGTTGTGGGAAAAAGCCGTCACGGGCGCGCGCGAATACGCGGTTCGTCAGGCAAAGTTATCGACCATGCCCGTGCGCATGACCCCGCCCGACGGCGCGTTTCTGGGCACGCTCCGCCCATTTCAGGAGGAGGGGCTGGCGTACCTGTGCAGCCACGACCGATGCCTGCTGGCAGACGAAATGGGCTTAGGCAAGACGGTGCAGGCGCTGGCGTTTCTATCCTCCACCGGTTCATTGCCTGCGCTGGTGATTCCGCCCGCGCACCTGACCCGCAACTGGCAGGAGGAAACGCTGCGTTTCCTGCGGGTGGACGGCAAAGCGCCGCGCGTGCACACTATCCGTGGGCTGAAGCCCTACGATCTGCCGGAAGCGGACGTGTACATCATGCACTATCTGCTTCTGCGCGGGTGGAAGAGCGTGCTGCCGACGCTGCCTTTTCGCTCGGTCATCTTCGACGAAATTCAGGAGCTTCGCCACGCGGGGACGGAAAAGTACTCCGCCGCGTCGCTGCTGTCGGAAAGCTGCGAGCGCGTTATTGGGCTGTCCGGCACGCCGATTTACAACCGCGGCGGCGAAATCTGGAACGTCATCAACATTCTCGACTACCACTTCTTAGGCGACTGGGAGTCGTTTTCGCGCGAGTGGTGCAGCGGCTACGGCAATCAGCTTGTGCTGAAGCCCGATTTGCTCGGCGCGTACCTGCGGCGGGAGGGGCTGATGCTCCGCCGGACGAAGCAGGAGGTGCTGCGCGAGCTGCCGCCGAAGCGCCGGCTGGTGCAGGAGCTGGACTGGAACGACAAGGTATACGCCCAGCTGATGGCGCCCGTGATGCGCGACGTGCTGCGCTGGAAACAGGACGACCAGCTTTCGGCGCAGGAGCGGGCAATGCTGGAGGAATCCATCAGCCAGCACGCGCGGCAGGCCACGGGCGTGGCGAAAGCGCCGTATGTGTGCCAATTTGTGCGCGCGCTGCTGGACGGCGGCGAAAAAGTGCTGCTGTTTGCGCACCACCATCAGGTGATGGACATCTACAAGCAGGAATTGAAGGCGTTTTCGCCGGGGTTCATCACCGGGCGGGAGACGACGCTGGCGAAAATGAACGCGGTTGACCGCTTCCAATCCGGGCGGACGGACGTGCTGTGCATCAGCCTGCGCGCGGCAAGCGGTCTCAATCTCCAGCGCGCGACATGCGTGGTCTTTGGCGAACTGGACTGGTCACCGGCAGTGCATTCACAGGCGGAGGATCGCGCACACCGCATGGGGCAGGAGGATTCGCTTCTGTGCTACTACCTCGTTGCGCCGCAGGGTTCGGACGCGGTGATGCAGGAAGCGCTGGGCTTGAAAGTCAGCCAGTTTGTGGGGCTGATGGGCGACGCGCCGCAGTCCCCGGAGCAGGCGGAGCAGTTCGCGAATCAGGCGCGTCGGCATGTAGAAAGGATTGTGGCGCAGATGGGGGACAATTCCGGTTCTCCCGGCTAACGCTTTCGGTTGTCGTCAAGATGGATTAACCCCAAAAGTGGCGGCGCCGAAGGTTTCCAAAGGGCGACCGCAGACTTCGTCTGTTTTCATTGCCCCCTCCTCGCCTCCGCAGAGGC
>ENA-ORTU01003499-ORTU01003499.1-human-gut-metagenome-genome-assembly--contig:-NODE-3499-length-12839-cov-2.326111_pt1 | contig 12839 bp, 5 predicted proteins | sample MGYA00241910_ERZ509184 | MGnify/ENA primary metagenome ERZ509184 (study PRJEB26280, sample SAMEA2338847) | human gut metagenome | biome: human gut; feature: human-associated habitat; material: faeces... | reverse complement strand
GGCGGCGGGCGGCGTACTCATCGCCGTAGACCTTCCAGCAGCCCACGCATTTGCAGTTCTTGCCCCGGTGGGTCATAAACCCGGCCACGTCCTCCGGGGGATAGCCCAGGAAGAGACCGATCTCGTGGGGGAACTCCTCCCCTTCCCGCAGGCGGCGGGTCAGCTCGGTCTCCGCTGCCTGGCACAGGGCCTCCAGGGCGGTCTCCTGCGTATCCTCGTCATTCCACACGGGCGTGATGGTGCTTGGGGCCATGAAGTTGTAGCCCGTGCCCATCGGGTCGGTGAAGGCCGCGGGCTTGCGCGTGGCGTCCGCGAGGTACTCGTCGGCCTTGCCCGCGCCCCACTGCTCGAAGGAGAGCTCCACGCCCTGGCGGTAGAACGTCCCGGCTTCGGAGGCCGTGCCCCAGCGCAGGGCATACTCCGCACGCAGGAAGGCCACCTCCGCGGCGCAGAACCACATCAGGGGCGACTGCTCCGTCAGAAGCGGGAAGGAGCATTTATCCTTTGCCGTCTGGCTGTTGCCCGGCACCGGTCCCACGCGCAGGCCCGCATAACCCTGGGTGGCCGTCTCGCCGGTGCCCACCGTGACGGACGTGAACATGAACTGCTGCCGCGGGTCCCGGTAGCCGTCGGTGTAGGCCACGATCTCGGCGGCCAGGACGTGATCCTGCCAGTCGTTGTAGATCATCGCCGTGCGGTTCACGGCGGGATGGAGCGCCGCGTTGTCGGCGTTGCTGAGGATGCAGCCCCCGGCGATGGCCTCGGCAGCCCGCGTCTGTGCCGTCGTGGGATCGACGTAGCTCAGGCGCAGGGCCATGCGCAGCTTCAGGGAGTTGGTATATTTGATCCACCGGGCGATGTCGCCCCCATATACGCGGTCATAGTCCGCCAGGGCCTCGGTCGGGAGATCCCGGTTGGCCTCCAGCACCGCCAGGGCGGCATCCAGCTCCCCGAACATCGCGGTGTATGCCTGCTCCTGCGTGTCGTAGCCCACGGTGAGCTGACCCTTGCGGTTCTCGGCGATCTGCGTGTAGGGAATAGGTCCGAACTGGTCCGTCAGGCGGTGCATGACCGACACGCGGAGCACATCCGCGAGGGCCAGGATCACCGCATCCTCCGTGCTCTTGCGGATGCCCCGCCAGTTGGGGTACACATTGGTCAGGGGGTCGTTGAACAGGGCCTTGACCCACGGCTGCGGCGGGTTGAAGCGCGGGAAGCTCTGGACCCAGCCGTTCGAGGTCGGGGCCGTGTAGCGTGCGTACGGCTGCCCGACAAGGGACTCGATGAACTGGTACTGGTGCTCCTCGGCGGGGATCACCTGGTCCATCAGGGCCTCCAGGTAGGAACCCGTGAGGTAGTTGTCGCGCCGCAGCTCCTGGTCGGTGGTCTCGTTGGGATTATGGTTATATTCGTCGAAATCGCTCAGGCAGCCCGTGAGCGCCACGGCCGCCAGGAGCAGAAACGAGCGTATGATGTACTTAGTCATAGCGTCAGAATTTGAGTTTGATGTTGAATCCGATGTTGCGCATGGAGGGCATCATGAAGTAGTCGATGCCCTGGTAGAAGTTCTCGGTCGAGGCCACAGCCTCGGGGTCGAACGGGGCCTTGCAGTACATCATCCACAGGTTGCGGCCCACCAATGACACGGTGATGTCGCACACCCGGAGCCACCGCCGGGGAATGGTATAGCTCACGGAGAGCTCCTGCAAGCGCACGTTCGTGGCCGAGTAGGTGTAGTACTGCGGCAGCCCGGACTGTGCCCCGATGGTCGTGTACCACATCTCGGGGTCCACCATCGTGCGGCCGTTCACCAGCACACCCCCGGCATCGCGCGCCGCGGCGGAGGCTTCCGACACCCCGAACATATCCATATTGGCCTGCGTGGCCGAATAGGCGATGCCCCCGATGCGGGCCGTAATGAGGGCGCTCAGGCCGATGCCTTTGTATGCGAAGCTGTTGCGCCATGACAAATTGTACTTCGGGAATACCGACCCCAGCTTCATGTCCGGCAGGTTGTCCTGAATCGAAACGCTGCCCGCATCGTCGATCTCGATGTCCCCGGCGTCGTTATGCCGAAGATCGGACGTGGTATAGAGGTCGCCCATCGAGCCGCCCTCCTTGAGGATATACTTGGCCTGCCCGAGCCCCTTGACCTCCAGCCGGGTCTTGGTGATGTACTCCCCGGACTCCGAGTCATACCAGTTGCGCATCAGCTCGATGATCTTGTTGCGGTTCCACGAGAAGGTCACGGCCGAGTCCCACATGAAGCCCCGCCAGGTGTGCGAGTAGCCCAGCATCGCCTCCACACCCGTATTCCTCACATGACCGGTCTGCACGTACATGTCGGCCCAGCCCGAGGAGGCCGAGAGGTTCGGGTTGAAGGTCTGATTATACGTGTCGGCCCGGTACCAGGAGGCCGTGAGGGTGAAGCCGTGCAGGAACCGGGCATCCACGCCTACCTCCCAGGTCTTCGTCCGCTCCGGGTATAGGTCCCCGATCGGGCGGTTGGTCTTCTCGTCCCACCCGGGCCGGGCATCGTTATAGGGGTGTGTGGCGTAGGTCAGCTCCCGGGGAAAGGGCGTACCCACGGAGGCCCACGAAGCACGGATTTTCAGGTACGGGAACAGTTCGGGGAACCTGAAAGTCGCCGACGGCAGCCACGACACGCCTACCGAGGGGTAGAAGAACGACGACTGCGGGGAGCCCGCGAGCTGCGAGGCCCAGTCGTTGCGGCCGGTATGCGTCAGGTAAAGCTGCGACTTCCAGCCCACCTCCAGCGAGTAGAACAGCGACTGGGTCTGCTCGTGCCACCCCGTGCGTTCGACCTTGCGCTTGGTCGGCTCGATGGACTCCGGATGGAAGACGTTCGAGGGCTTGGCAAGCGGACCCCGGAGTGTGAGGCCCCGCAGGCGTGTGTCGTTGAGCGACGCCCCCGCATGCACGGCCAGCGACAGCTTCTCCCCGAAGGTCTTATCGACGTTCAGCAGCACATCCCCGTAGGTCTGGCGCGTCTGCTCCGACTGCTGGGTATAGTAGCCGTACTTGCTGCCCTCCAGAAGCGTCGGGTTCGAGGTGGCATACAGCTTTTGCGTGTAGTCCGAATCGGTGTTGTCGGCCTTCAGACGGGCCGAGACATCCAGCCAGTCGAGGATTTTGTACGCTACCGACGCGTTGAGCATATAGCGGCGACGCTCGTTATCGCGGGGGTTGCGCCACGCGATCCAGTAGGGGTTCTGCATCCTCAGATCGCCCCCTTCGCCCTGGGGCCAGAACTGCTCATAGACGTTGCGGGCGCCGTTCCACCGCTCGAACTGCCGCGCGAGGTCGAAGTTGTCGCCCCGGGGAAAGAGGTAGGCCGACACCAGCGGGTTGGAGTACACGCCCTGGTTGGTCATGTTCCGGTCCTGCTGGATCACATACGACGCCGCGGCGTCGAGCGTCAGCCGGTCCCGCAGAAAGTGCGAGGTGTTGCGGAAGGTGAAGTTGTAGCGGTTGTACTCGTTATTCGGCGTAAGCCCGTCGGAGTTCACCGCGGCAGCCGAGAAGTAGGTCTGGTTCTTCTCCGAACCCCCTTGCAGGGAGAACGAGTTGGTATAGACGTGTCCCGTTTCCAGGAAGTCGTCCTCGGGGGAGTAGCCGTAGCGTTTGGCCGCAGGCAGCCGCTCGCCCCAGCTATGGATCGTCGAGCCCGTCGTCTTGCCCCGGCGGCCCGTGCCGTAGCGGCTCTGGAACTTAGGCATCTGAAGCGGCGAGAGGAACTCCGTGGTGCTGGATACCTGCACCTGCAAGCGTCCCGCCTCCCCGCGCCGCGTGGTGATGAGCACCACGCCGTTCGCGGCATCCGAGCCGTACAGGGCCGAGGCGGCGGCGCCCGTCATCACCGACATCGAGGCGATGTCCTCGGGGTTCAGGTCCGCGATGGACTCCGTAGCGCCCCGTGAGTCGAACTCCATGCCGCCCTTGCCGCCCGTGCGGAACATGGGAACGCCGTCCACGACGTACAGGGCGTTCGAGGTCTGCATGATGGACTTCATGCCGCGCATGATGACCTGCGTGGCGCCGCCCACACCCGACGAGGAAGAGTTGATGACAGCACCCGCGACCTTGCCCTGCAGGGCGTTGATGAAGTTCGCGTCCTTGACCAGCGTGACGTCCTCGGCCTTGACCTGCGCCACCGTGTAGGCCAGGGCTTTCTCCGAGCGTTTGATGCCCAGGGCCGTCACCACGACCGATTCGATCTCGGCCGATGATTCCCGCAGGGTGATCTCGAACGCCCTGCGGCTGCCCACGTGCACCGTCTGGGGTTCATAGCCCAGGAAGTTGACCACAAGCCGCGAGGCGTCAGGTGCGGGAACCGTCAGGGCGAAGCGTCCCTCTGTGTCCGTCGAGGTGCCCGTGCTCGTGCCTTCGATAAGTACCGAGGCACCGACGACGGGCTTGCCCTGCACGTCCACCACAACGCCCGTGATGCGGGACGGCGCAGCATCCCTGCCCGGGCGTCGGGAGAGAAGGATGTTTTTGGCGTTGATCTTATATTCAACATCCGTGTCGGCGAAGAGCCCCCGCAGCACGTCGGCAAGGGGTTGGTTCCGGACCTCGATGTCGAGCCGCCGGTCGGTTTTCACCCCTCGTTCGACGATGAAAAGATAGCGGGTCTGGGTCTCGATTTCGTTCATGATCTGCTCCAGCGGTGCGCCCTTCAGATGCAGCGTAACACGCGCCTCCGGCGTCGCGGCCTCCAGCGTGGGAATGCCCCAGCAGACGATGAAGAAAAAAGTTAATGAGCATCTTATTTGCTGAATAAACTTTTTATTCATACTTTTGATAATTAGTGGTTGTTAGGATGGTAAATTCTTATGGCCGCTCGCCCGTGGGTGGTAGCACGCCCGCGGGTTTCTTATGCGGCGGAGCGATCAGGCTTTCATCATAGGCATATCGGTTTTCAGGTTCATACTCTTATCTTAGCGGATGTAGATGGTATTGGTCTGCTCGTCATGCACGTAGCGGAACGTCGTTACGTCCTGCAAGGTTCGCAGCACCGTATCCAGTCCCATCGAGGTCCATAGCTTACCCCGGGCTACGCGGAGCTCTGGGGCCGGCGTACGCTCGATACGGATCTGCACGCCGTAGATCTTCTCCAGCTTGGCCATGACCTCCAGGAACGTGCTGCCCCCGATGCTCAGGATGCCCTCCGGCCACAGGTAGTCGTCGTGGCTGCGGATGCTCGTCAGGCACAGCCGCCCGTCGATGAGGTTTACGCAATCCTCGGGCTTCAGCGTCAGCCGCTCGCCCGTGAGCTTGCTGCGGATCTCCACACGCCCCTCCAGCAGCGCCGTGGAGAATGTACCGGACGTCTCGTCCGCCTCCACGTTGAAGCGTGTGCCCAGCACCTCCACGTCGCAGGCATAGGTCTCCACGATGAACGGATGCCCCGCATCGTGCTTCACCTCGAAGAGCGCCTCGCCCGTGACCCGGACACGCCGCTCACGGCCCGTAAAGGCTGCGGGGTATTCGAGCCGCGTGTCGGCGTTCAGCCACACCTCGGTGCCGTCCGAGAGCGTGTACCGCACCGGGGCGTTCGAGGTTTGGAAACACAGCACACGCCCGCCGAACTCTTCCCTCGCGTTGTGATCCGCCACATACCAGGAGCCGAGGCAGAGCACCACGGCGGCAGCCGCGGCGGCGCTCCAGCGTACCAGCCGTCCGCGCAGGCTTGTGCGACGCACGGACCGCTCGTGCATATCCTCCAGCTCGGGGGCGATCAGGGCGAGGGTCTCCATCTCCAGGCTCATCCGGTCCAGCAGCTCCCGGTTGGCCGCATCGGCCTCCAGCCAGTCGGCAATCTGCGCGCGTTCCTGCGCCGTGCTTTGGTGTTTCATGTAGCGGTACAAAATCTCTTCGTTCATAGGGCTTTTGGGAAATAAGAAATATCTTGATATCTGCTCGTTTATAATATTGACGTTTGGCGGAAGATTTCTGGACTGTAAATCTTCGTTTTATGAAAAATATTTATCCGGGATGTCCGGAGGGCACGGCCCAAAACAAAGATGCCCGGAATATTCCGGGCAGCGGGCAAGAGCATCTATTCAGATCAGTGCAGCAGCGTGAGCAGGGCGACAAGCGGCGCATAGTCCTTGAGCGCCGCACGCAACTGCCGCGACGCCGAACGGAGGTCCGACTGCACCTGTCCCTGCGAGAGGTGGTAGAGCTTGGCGATCTCTGCGTAGCTCATATCCTCAAACCGGTGTGCGACGAAGACCTTGCGCGTGCGCTCCGGCATACGGGCGAGCTCCCGCCGGATGATCTCGGCAACCTCCGCCATGAAGATCGTGCTCGGCATGTTCGCCTCCAGCGTGGCAATGTGTTGACGCATCAGACGCTCTTCGACGGATTGGATCGCTGAGTGTGCCTGCGCATGGCTGACCTGGCTGCGGAGCCAGTCCAGGCACCGGTTGCGGACCGAACGTAGCACGTAGGCAGGGATGTTTTCGACGACCGTGCCGCTACGGTTTTCCCAGTACGAGACGAAGCAGTCGCTCACGATGTCCTCTGCGACCATCCTGTTCTGGACGTAGCGCAAAGCGACGCTTACGAAGCCTGCACGGTACTTCGTATAGAGCTCCTCGAATGAGGAACCTTTTTCGACGACAGGGCGAGTCGTAGGCATAGGTTTGTAGCGGGTCTTACACCAAAAGTAGAAAAATTCCGCCGAAATAGCAAATTCCGGCGGAAGAATTGATTTAAAAGCAAGAATACATTACATCTTGCAAAGGTGGTATTTTAACCGAGCGCTGCCATTAATGAAACAAGCATGCAGAGTAAACCTTTAATGATTTATTCAAATGACATCCGGTTAATAACCTGCCAGCTGAGGATGCCTTTGGTCAGCTATTAATCGCCACGACGATGAATCGGATTAAAATCCCCAAACAAACCAGTGTAAAAACAATACTTGTAATAATATCCATTCTCGCGCTTCCGTTTATAGATCCGTGAACCAAATCAAGTTCTTCACCTTGTTTCTTTAATCTGATACCTCTCTTAATAGCATCAAGACATATAAATCCACAAGCAAGAAAAAGAAACATCCATAATATAATGCCTTTCATTATTCAATTAATTTATTAATAGTTTCGTTGTATGGCATAAGGATTACATCCCATATATACTGTTGATTTAATGTTAATTTAGCTAACGATCCAACGCGACTAATTCTATTAAATAGGACATATAATCCTGCCGACTTAGCGGCATCGCCATAATTTCCATCATACATATCCAGACTACCTCTTATCGCTGTACCGGACCAATTAAACACTTTACTTACACCATAAACTACAGCCCCCGCCTCTGCTCCTAAGCCGGAGGCTGCTAAGGCAATACTGCCATATTGTAATCCTTCACCCATCATCTGCAAGGTATAACCCGCTAAGTCGATGGTGGTTCTCATAAACTTCCCTTGAGCCTCGTGAATCCCCTGCACAATCGGATTCGTCATCGTTGTGAGGTGATCGAGTCTCCGCATCAGGTCTTCGTGCATCCGTTGAAGTTTCCTTAGATGCTCCGGACCAAACCGATCTACATACATCGTCGGAAGAAGAACATTTAATGCCGTACCGCCGCCGCCCGATCCGTTACTCCTCAAAATTGTATGCTGCTCAGACAGAAAATTCATTAAGGGATCTATATCCATCAAAATGCCATTATCTCGCAGATAATCAAGGAAAGCACCTATTTCTCCCTGGTCCGTAAGCGTGAATCCTCCTGTTGTCGCTTCGCAGCCATTCAAATCTACCAGATTCACCGGATCATTTGCGCAGAAAGTATAGGGATTCAGGAATTGCATCGCAGGATCGGGATTGAACCACCTCCCGAGCTCGGGGTCGTAGTGGCGGGCCCCGTAGTCCAGCACGTTCAGTTCGCCCGTGGGCTGCCACTCCTTGCCGTTGAAGAGGTAGCGGTTGTCCGTCACCAGGCGCATGGGATCTTTCCATCGGCTGCCGTATGGCATGTAGTCGATGGCTTCCAGGCGTTGCCCCTTCCCATCGACGATGGCTCTCACGCTGCCCAGGTAGTCCCGCACGAAATAGCGGAGGTCATACTTTGCCGAGGTCTTGAGGATGCGTCCTCCGGCGAAGTCCGTGCTTTCGATCTCCAACCCGTTCGGGGTGCGTCGGTATATCAAAGAACCCAGGTACTCGTATCCGTTGCCGGCTGCGTCCCTCACGCCGATCTTTGTGCCGTCCGAAAGGTAGCGGGAGGCCGCCAGGGTGTTCAGGCGTTTGTCGGTTACCCGCTCGGTCAAATTTAAGGAATTATAATGGTAATTCCAACCCTTTTGGCTCTCTTGCGATACATTTCCGTTCAGGTCATACGCAAAGCGCTTTACAAGCACATCCTTGTCCGACACCGACAGGAGTTTGTTGCCCGAATAGCGGTAGGTCAGGATGTTTTTGGGCTGATTGTCGTTCGTGCGCGTAAGGGAGGTGATGTTGCCGCTGGGGTCGTAGGCGATGCCGTTCTCGGTGAAACGGTCGGTGCGGCGCGTGCCCTGGTAGTGGAATGCCGTGCGCAACTGCCCCCACGGGTCGTAGTAATAGGCGTAGGTCTGCTCCGTGCCGGGATAGTTCTTGTGCTGCCACACGCATTCCGACACCTGGCCTGCGTAGGTGGGGCGCGAGGCGGGCAGCAGGGGCTTTTCCCGATGCAGCGCCATGCGGAACAGTCCGTTGTCCTGCGCCGTAAGTCGTCCGGCCACATCGTAGCGGTAGGTGTCGTGCAGCACCTCGCCGCCGGCCACGGCGTCGCTCAGCAGCGCGCGTTCGTCATAGGCATAGTGCATCACGGCCTCGGGGGCGTCGTTGAGCCGCGTGCGTGAGTCGAGCAGACGGTCATAGTCATCGAAAGTGTTGCGCGTGACCTTCACGTCCGCCGCCACGTCGGGCCCCGCCTGCCGCCATTCGTGCTGCACCAAGAGGTTCCCCGGGAAGTCGTAGCGGCAGCTCAGGCGGCTCACACCGCCCAAGTGGTTGCGCGTGACGCTCTGCACCATGCGTCCCTCGCGGTCGTAGTACATCGCCCGTTCGACATAGGCGGTGGTATCGGTCTTCGCATCGGGGAGGATGGCCAGGCGTTCATAGATTTTCATGCCTGTCGGATCGTCATAGCAATCCTCTGCCGTCACGACACCCGTGACCGGTCGGAATGCCAGGTCGGCCGGAACGGTAAAGGGGCGATATACCTTTTTCTTCTGCACGGGCAGCATGGTCAGATCACCCGTCGGGGGCAGCACGGTCGGCAGGTCGGGGATGCCGCCCGTGGAATCGATCTCACCGCCCGGGATAAGCGTCGTGCCGGCTACCAGGTCGTAGTCGTCGTACCCGCCATAGACTGAGCGGGAAAGGAGCAGGACCGGCGTACAGGTGCCGAGCATCTTACGGTGGGCGTCGTAACCGGCGAGCTCCGAGAAGCGGGCACGGATTACGGCGACCTCATCCGCGCAGCTCACAAGATGGGTTTCGAGCACCCGGCCGTAGTCGTCGTACTTGCAATAGGTCCACTCGCTCTTCACCCATTGGTTGCCATCCTGCGTAAAGATCGGCCGGTCCTGACTGTCATAGACGGTATAAGTCGCTGCCTGTCCCGGATTGCGGAGCAGGATGCAGTTGCCCCGACTGTCGTAAGCGCGGTAGGTGCAGGAAGGATTGAGCGTAGTGGGCGTGACCTTTTTCCCCGGCGTGCTGAAGATACCGTCACAAACGGGAGGGATTTCATACCGCAGACGGTCGTAATCATCATACACAGTGTAGCTCCACCGCACATCCCCGCCGGCCGAGACTTTGCGGGCGACCCGGTTGCCGCGGCTGTCGGTATAGTCGCAGGTCGTCACGATCATCTGCTGCATGGTCCGCTGCTCGGTAATCACCGCCGCAAGCGTGTTGGGAGGATAGTATCCCTCGAAGCAGAGCACCCCGGCATCGTTCACGGAAAAGCGCTTCACGCTGTCGAGCCTCTGGTACGGGACAGCCTGGCCGGGCCCGATGACCGTGCCTCCCGGTAATGTTCCCGGCGGGACGGTCGTACCGGATACGACGGGGGTCGATGGCATGGAGATCGTCACGGGAAAGGCATTGAGCCGGTACCGGTATCTGACGGGCTCGCCGCCCGCGCTCAGGGCGTGGTGGCAGGCTCCGGGTGCGGAGAACGATTGCACGCGCCCGAGTGGGGAGCGGTCGTATCCCTTAACCGAGAAGGCGTAACGCGCATCCTGCTTGTCGTCGAGCAGGTCGTGATAAAATGCCGCCTGTTCCCGGGGGCTGCCGGCATAGGTCGGGGCATTGGCTTTCGTGTACGGCAGATAGACCACGGAATCCGTGCGGCCCATACAGTCGTACACCACGAAGTCGATCACGTCGCGGCCAGCGGGCGAGGCTTGCACGGCGATACGCTGGTAGGGGCGCCCCAGCCCATCGAAGTTGTAGCGTGTGGTCCGGTAGCCCTCCCCGTCGAATGACTGAACGACAAGGCGCTCGCCGGTGATGTAATGCGTTGATAAATCGATCGGGCCGCTGGGTTTCTCCGTGGTCGGCTGGTCGGTCGCTGCCCACGTGAAAAGCGGCAGCAGGTAGAAGGCGAGGGTTAGGATATGCTTTTTCATAGTTGGATGAAATTGGGGTCGTAGGTGTATTTTTTAAGCACGCGGCCCAGTTCGTCGCTCTCTTCGACGGGCAGCCCGACCGAGTTGTAGCGATAGCGGCGCACACGCCCCCGGGCATCGGTTTCGGACAGGATACCCAGCGGGCCGATGCGTTCCGAGCTTTCGAGGGTCGCATTGCGGGGGATGATGCTCACGTCATCGAGTTGCATATCATCACGGAAATAGGGCAGGTCTATCGATTTGCCGATATCCTCAGCGTTTATGGTCAGGTGAACACGCTTTTGTTTCCACAATGGCTCGGCAGGGGGACTGTACCAGTATGTAAGCGTATATTCCCCAGGTTTGAAATTAGGGGGAATTGTCACACTTTTATCTTTGGCTACCCGGCTGCCGGATTTGGCGTTTGCCGATTCGCGTCCATATGCAGATTCAAAATCAGTGAAATACACTTCATTGAGGTTGGATCGGTTGTCGTAAGAATGACGTGCATTGGTAATGGTCGCAACCGGAAAAGACCTACTGTATTCCATGTCAGCATAGGAAACCGAATGGAATATGCCGTACTCATCCCGGTAGCTGACAAGGCGGCCTCCGCAATATTCGTCATACGATTTTTGAACATCGTAGGATGCCTTATCGTACTGCAATGTTCCGTGAATATCCAGTCTGGATGGGGAAAAAGCCGCCGAATCACACGGGGACAACTTCAACTTGTAACTACATGCCGGCACGACCATAGGCTGCTTGTCAAAAATACCGGAAGGCACAATTTTGTAGGTTGTGAGCGAAGCAGCGAGCACTTTGCCTTTTCTGTAAGTAACTTTTTCTATGGGAGATAGGATATTGCGATACAATAAGGTTTTGAATACGGTATCGGGACGAATCATACGGCTTAGATAATCCTCCGGATATTTTACGGATGTTGTGGTTACAACCCCTTCCGCATCTTTATGGTAAATGCTTCTTAATAAGCCCTCGGGTGAATGTATGTATTGCGTATGCTCCGGAAGATGGGAATCACTACTCCGCACAAGATGCTCACTCAGGAGCACATTGCAGGAGAGCCACTCATACCGTCCGACAAAATAACGATGCTCGGGATATGCACCCGTTCCGTCATAATATCGAAGGTACCAATCGTCGTACATCCGATAAGCCGGAATACGGACTGCTTGTGCGGTATCGATGCGGTATCGGAATTGTTCCTGACCGATAACATTTCCATCCGAATCGTAGGATCGTTTCCACTGTAACAATTTGCGGCACCACGTCCGTATGCTTCGGGGAGAACGCCCATCGATTTCTTTACCCGCAGGTTTGGGTCCGCTCTGAGTAATATGGTATCTATCCGGCAATTCATCGCGGTACGAATGCAGCGGAATATAATGATAGTCCACCCAGGAACCATTGGGCAGATATTCCCTTACGTCGGAATAGATTACCGAGACGCCCGAAAAATCCGTCACGGACGATACGGGACGGGATGACAGATAATATTTGTATATCGTTTTCATAGCGTCATTCAGACAGATGGAACTATCGGTCCGAACAACATAGTTATCAAAATCGCTATACCATTCACCTCCACTGTATTCGTACCGGCGGATGCTCGGTATAGCATTGTCCGAAGTACGCTCGACGATCTGACGAATGCGCAGTCCCCCGGCATCCTCCTCCCGGCCGGTGCGGGGATTGACGCCCCGGTGCAAATCATAGATAAACTCCTGGCTGCCACCGCCCGGATAGATAATTTTGCGCAGGCTTTGAGCGCGGGTAAGAGAAAGGTCTGGCTTGCGTGAAGCGCCGAAAGCTGCTGTAGAGAAATCACCGATCACAATAGCTGGACAAACAGGCGGGTTTTTAATCCTGCTATTGCAAAAGCCCCAATGATCGAAACCCATATAATCGGGATAGGGCCGGGCGTCTTCATAATACTCCAAATCGCATATGGGTCGGATCTCTTTGTTATTTTTGAGCTGTTCATATACAGAGAGGAGCTTAAATTTGGTATGGCTCAGCGTATCATACTTGAAATTGAAAGTACGAAAACAGGTTCCTTGCCACAGTATGTCCATTGAAGACAGGTACTCATACGTACTATCTACACGATTCTGCACACTATATTCCTTATAATTGAATTTGATTTCTTGTCCTTTACAGGAAATGGATGTCAGGCGTGCAC
>ENA-ORTU01003496-ORTU01003496.1-human-gut-metagenome-genome-assembly--contig:-NODE-3496-length-12841-cov-2.976459_pt1 | contig 12841 bp, 12 predicted proteins | sample MGYA00241910_ERZ509184 | MGnify/ENA primary metagenome ERZ509184 (study PRJEB26280, sample SAMEA2338847) | human gut metagenome | biome: human gut; feature: human-associated habitat; material: faeces... | reverse complement strand
GCACCTGCCCTGCGACGCGTGTCAGCGTGAGGCGGATCTTGCCGTCGAGGAGAATAGCCTCGCCGCTCAAGTCTGTATAGCCGCTGTAACCGTCCGGCGCAGCCGCCCCCGAGGCGCATCCCAGCCGCAGGTCTTCCCATGCGACCCCCGGGACGAACTGTGTCCCGGCCGCTGTGGACAGCGACAGCCGTTGCGCGTCGCCGGGCTGGGCGACCATCAGAAAACGGTAGTCGTAGGCTTTCAGCTCGGCGAGCGGAAGTTTCAGTGTCTCACCGTCGGCGACCGAAGTGTAACTGCGGTCGAAAACATATCCGTCCTGCGTTCGCGCCGCCCGGCGGAAAAGGTAGAGCGGGGTTGGGTATCCCGATACGGGAAGCGTGCCCTCCAGGCGAAGTTCGGTGTAGCGGAACTTATTGCCGGGAAAGATCTCCTCCTGCGCCTCCAGCCCGCAGGCTGCGGAGAGGGCAGGCAAAAATAGCATTCCGAAAATTCGATATAGGTATTTTCTTTTCATCACGTTCAATCTTTTATTCCCAAATGCCCGTATCGCCGTCCTGTTCCTCGGTGATCGGGGCCGTTTGTATTTCTACTCCGATAACGGGGTAATCCGACGTGATCCAGAGCGTAATTTCGAGTTGCCTGTTACGTTCGGCTTTACCCGTCAGGCGCAGCTGCGTCGGTTGCAGGGCGGCTCCCGCCGCGGGTACGACCGAGATGTCCAGGCCTATCTCCCCGCCGTCGGCGGGCGGAATGACGAAAGGCCCTTCGAACCGGACAAATCCCGCGTCGGTAAGTTCTGCATAATCCGCCGCCGCGAGTGTCGCCGTCACCGTGGCCGTTCCGCTGCTTCCGTCGGGATTCACGCGCTGGCCCGTGTGGTCGGCCGAGAGTTCGATGCGCCCGATCTGGCCGAGCACGGATTGCGGTTTGGCATAGGGAACCTCGACGTATCGCGTGCCGTCGTGGTAGCCCCGCTTGACAATGACGGCGATTCGGCAGACAGCGCGCGTGAGCCGGGCGCGAACCGTTTGTGCCGCGCCGTCGATCGTGTAGACCGTATTGGCACCGGATGCGGGATATTGCAGGAACAGTTCATCGGCCGGGAAACAGGTTCCGGGCACGGCTGCGTTTTCACGCAAGACGAAGGCCGCCTCTTCCCATGAAGTTTGCCGCGTTAACGGGGCGGGTTGCAGGGCGATCCGGTCGGCCGCTCCGCTGGCGAACAGGAATTTGTAGTGCCCGTTCGGCAGGCGCACCGACAGTTTGCCGTCGGGTGTCCATCCTTCGCGAAACAGCGTGTCGAAAAGGAAAACCGCTCCCTCCCGGCGAAAGGCGTAAACCGAGACATCCGCGGCCCCTTCGCGCACCAGCATGATACGCGAGGTCTCCGTGACCGGAGCGATATCTGCTCGCTCCGACCCCGAACAGGCTGCGAAAGCGGCTGCTGCCAGGATGATGGTCGTATGAATCCGATTATTCATGATTCTGTCTCCCTGGCTTTTGTCAGTCGATTTCCCCGTCCACGAAGTTCGATCCGTCCCAGACGGTATCGACCTCGACTTCGAAATCGACACCCGTGGTGAAGACGTTTTCGCCCAATACGTAAATCCGGATCAGTGTCGCCTTGTTGCGTTCGACGGGTATTTTGTCCCGCAGGGCGATGGTGCGTGCCGATCCTTCGCCCGAGGTGAGCTGCATCGAAAATCCGGTCGTGGCCGTATTGTCGGGATTGGGGATCAGGTAGGTGCCTTTCAGATGCGCGGAACCGGAGATGATGTCGGCGGGCTGTACGTTCTCGAAATCGTATTTGTCGGCACCGACGACCGTCGATTTGCCCGTGCCCATCGTGACCACGTCCGCAGGGGTGCCGATCGTGTGGGACACGTCGGAAAGACCGGACACTTTCTCGCCCGAAAGTCCCAGACGGCTGTTGGCGCCGGTATAGGCCAGGTTCACCCCGGCCAGTTTCTCGGGGCCGAAAACGTCAGCGCCCGGCTTTTCGGTATAGACGCCCGTTGCGGCATCTTTCTCTGCGCGGATGAAGAGCACGTCCACGCGCGAAACGGCGCGGCGGAGCGTGGCGCTCACGGTTTGTTTCGGGCCGTCGAGCGATACGGTGCAGGACGGAACCGCATCGAGCGGTGCGTTGAGCATGAAGGCCGCAGGAAAACTCTCTTGGGTATGTGTTACGCAGAGCGCGTCGGAAAGCACGGCGTCCGTGAGGGCCGGCCACGTGTAGTTGCCCGGCGCCGCCAGTCCGTAGGAGGGCAGGAACTTGTAGTCGCCGGCGGGAAACTGAACCGTGCCGGTGAGCGCCGTGCCGTCGAAATTCATGCCGGCGAGCGGAATGTCCTGCATATAGACATAGTCCGTGCCGGTTTTTTTGAATGCCAGAATCCGGAAGTCCCCGGTGCGGTAGACCGGCCCGCGGCCTGCCGCCGCCTGGGGCGTCCGCATGATGATTTGCAGGTTCCCGGCGGCAGGGCCGGCAACATCCGTTTTCTCTTCGTCGCTGGAGCAAGCTGCGAGGCCGGCGGCAAGAACCGTAAATAAGAGCAAGTTGTAGATTTTTTTCATGGTTTTATTTTTTTTACAGTATTTGGAATGAGAAGTCGTTTTTACCATTTGCAACCCAATTCGTCGAAATGCGCCAGGTTGTATGTCCCCTCCCCGGAGCCGTATTCCGCGGCGAGCGAGAAGCAGTAGCGCGCCTTCTCCGAATCGCCGTCGATCAGGCACAGGATGCCGAGGTTGTTCAGTGTGCAGGGATCCCCGGCGCAGCGGTTCAGGCATTGACGGGCCGTTTGTATGTCGCCGCAGCGCAGGGCCAGTGCCGCCATGTTGTTGCAGGCGTACGGATCGTCGGGGTAAAACTCCAGCGCGGTTGCACAGACATAGGCTCTTTCGGGTGAGTCGACGGGATAGCATTCCGCCAGCCGGCACATTTCGCCCAGACTCAGCCATTCGGGACGGGAAGCGATCAGTTCGCGGCTCTGTCCCACGGTGAACGGGGGCAGGGTATAACTGATGCGGTAATCCACGCGCCGCAGCTGCGGATAAACTTCACGCAGCAGCCGGAGGTAGGTTGCGCCGTTGTCGATTTGCCGGATGCCGGCATCGCGGGCATCGGGATCGGACACGGTGTCGATCACGGCCAGCACCTCGTTCCTTGCGGGCAGGTCGGACAGGACGACCCAACGCCGCAGGCTGTCCCAGTCCTCCGGCTCGGTCGCGGTGATGAAGACCGCGCTGTCCAGTCCGAAGTTCTCTTGCAGGTAGTTGCGGATCGACCGTACGCGGTTTGCGGAAAGACGGGTGTTATAGGGATAGGTGTCCTCGGGCGAGGCATATCCTTTCAGGTAGACGGTCTCTACCGAAAGGCTGTCGTTTCCCAGCAACCGCGCAGTCAGGCTGTCGATACGCGCCAGTTGGCTGCTATTGTCGGCGAACCCGCGCAACAGCACCGAACGGCCCTGCGGAAAGTGTATGACAGCCGTGAGCTGTTCGCTGTGTCGTTTGGGTTCGTCTGCGGGAACGAGGAACGACAGCCGCGGTTGTACGGCAGGGGCGATCTCGGCGGCGACCAGCGGCGGAAGGGCCGTCCGGTGTCCGGCACATCCCTCCAGGTCGCGGTAAAGGACGATTCGTCCGCCCGCCATCCACGGCTCGTAGGGAATATCACCTTCGAAAAGAACCGCATTTGCCGACGGATTTTTCCGGCTGCGGCGGATGACCGTATTGCTGAAAACACCTTCGCTAACAGCCGGTATGCCGTAAAGCCGTTCCCGGCGTTCATTGACTCTCTCCCGGATGCGTCCCGTGAAAACGACGGGTGCCAGTTGTATTTGGTTTTCGCCGTTGCTGACGACCGGCGTGACGGTCAGCTGTCCGTTGGCCGGGAGGTCGATGCCGGCGGTGATCGGGAGCCTTACGCAAAGCCGGTCGCCCTCCCTGTAAGCGGCCGGATTCCCCTCGCGACCGTAGACTGCCGCGGTGAAGGTCAGGCATACGGCCAGTAAGCCGGTTATGCGTTGCTTTGTATGGCGTTTCATATCCTGCTGTATTATTTGATGATAAAGATGAGTGCCAGGCCGATTTTGGTCGGCCCGAAATAGTTGCGTGAGCGGGTGCGGATCACTTCGCCGCATTCGGCGATCGGATATTTCCGATCCCACAAACGGGCGTACCCCAGGCCGACTGTGGCTTCGAGGTTCCACCGCTTGCCGATCAGCCACTGATAACCGTAGGATAAACCCGCACCGTAGAGGTGCCCCTGATAGCGGTTGCGGTGGAAATCGGCGTTGAAATTGATCCCTCCCGCATTGTATTCGGCGTAATGGGCGTGCAATCCGAAAAAGTGGCCGTTGAAGCTCTCGCAAAGCCAGTAGCGTACTTCGGGTTGTATCAGCCAATGTTTCCACCGGGCGTCGCCGAACTCCCACGGATTGTAGTTGCCCGATATGTCCAGCGTTACGCGGGGGCCGAGCGCCGCTTCGACACCCAGGTTGATCGTAGCGGTGGCATCGTAGAGCAAGTTGCTCTTGACGGCCCATTTCTGGGCCAGGGATGAATTTACCGATGCCAGCAGGATTGCCAGCATGAAATAAATTTTATTCATTACCATATCTTTTTATTGTCCCGAAAGTGCCCGGATGAAATTGATACGTCCGGTGTCCGCCTTGAAGAGAATGGTACTCAAAAGGCGCGGCTATGGCTCGTGCGTGCAAATGATTTGCCAGAAATGGATGAATTCTTAGCGCTTAGGTTCAACGGGTTGTATTATAATATGATAAAAAATATAGCAGAGACGGGTGGAGGATGGGAGATAGTTGGGTATTCATCGCCTAATCAGGTGCGGCGGACAGGCCGCAGCCGACCTGCGCTACATTGCTTTTCAATGCCTCTGGTCTAAACGCACGAAACCCTGCAAATGTTTAATTTGCAGGGTTTCGCTGTCTCGTTCGTTGTGCTCTGGCGGAGAGAGAGGCTTCATAACCTATAATTCACATTGATTCGGATTAATTGATAAATAGTACTGTATTAAAACGATTTGCATTTACATAGTTCAGAATAATTTTTTGTAGTTTATCGTATTTTACGGAAAAGTGTGCTTATATTTGTGTGTAAATATTTCGTGTAGAATATGGCGGTAAACTTTTATCTGAACAGCAGAGGCGATAAACACGGGGATTTCCCGATACGTGTTTCCATAGCCATCGGCGGAATAAGGCTTCTTACGTCCGTGGGGTACAGTATCAACCCTGCGAAATGGGACAGTTCCAAGCAGAAGGTCAGGCAGGGGGCGTCCAATGCGAAGGGAATAACGTACAACGTCATCAATTCCCACCTCAATAATATCGTTCAGCAGAGTATCGATTTCGAGAATAAGTGCCTGACCGAAAAGCTGAAGGTTACCAAGGAACTTATTCAGCAAAATATCAGTACCAACAAAAACAAACTGGATGAAGTTTGTGAGATACGTGAAAAAACGCTGTTCGATGTCTTCGATGAGTTCATTAAGGAGATAGGAAATATAAACGGATGGACGCACGGTACGTATGAAAAATACATCGCCCTGCGGAATCATCTGTATATCTTCTCGCCAAACTTGTCGTTCGACGATCTGACGGAAAAGGGCCTTGCGGATTTCATTACTCATCTTCGGGACGAAAAAGGGCTTCGCAACAGCACGATAGGAAAGCAGTTGGGGTTCTTAAAATGGTTTCTGAAATGGTCTGCGAACAATGGTTACCACAAGAATATGGCTTACCTCTCCTTTAAGCCCAAATTGAAAACGACCGAGAAACGTATCATTTTCCTCACTTGGGATGAACTGATGACCGTTTACAACTTTCCGATACCGGAGAGTAAGAAATATTTGGATCGGGTACGGGATGTGTTCTGCTTTTGCTGTTTCACTTCGCTGCGATATTCAGATGTCTATAATCTGAAACGGTATGATATCAAAAACGGGGCGCTTCATATTACAACGGTAAAAACAGCGGACAGCCTTACAATCGACCTGAATAAATACAGTCAAGCAATACTCGATAAATACGACGGGGTGCCGTTTGAGGATAATAAGGCATTGCCCGTAATATCGAATCAAAAGATGAACGACTACATCAAGGAACTCGGCCAATTGTGCGGTCTGGATCAACCCGAAACGGTTACCTATTATGTAGGGAACGAACGGGTCGATGAGGTTTATCCGAAATACGAACTGATGGGTACACATACGGGGCGGCGGACATTTATAAGCAATGCGATAATGATGGGCATACCCCCGCAAGTGGTGATGAAATGGACGGGGCACAGCGACTATAAAGCGATGAAGCCCTATATAGCCATTGCGGATTCGGCAAAAGCCGAGGCAATGAAACTGTTCAATGAAAAATAGTTAGGATATGGATGATAAGATTTATTTCATAAAGGACAACGCACAGCAAATACCTGTTTATGATTTTATTAAAGCGATGGATCCGGATGCTCCGATAAATCCGACTCATAATTTTGAGCTTTTGAAAGCCCACCGTCTGAAAATGTACGATAAGGCGGAGCAAGAATATATTGCAGAACGAACTATAAATCGGGTGGAAACTGGCGATTTGGAGAAATCTGTACTCTATTATGGATGGTTGAAGAATGAACTTCAAATTATCGCGCAATGGTTATCGGACACCTATCCGAACGGAGAGAAGAAGCGAATTAAAACATCGTCAGCTATTCAGATGGAAATACTTAAATACGAGCGATATGTAAAAACAGAGATGGAGCGGATTGAGGAGCTTGTGAATGGTCGTTTTGATGAAAGTATTTCAAAAAATGCAGAAATACCGCCGCATTTGTTCGAATTTGATCCTGCCCAATGTCAATATTTATATGGGAAACTAACTAAAGACGGTCACTTCCTGCCGGAGAAAACGAATCAGACGCATTTTAACTATGTGTTCGGCGGCGGTCTGTATCCAGAAGATTTCAAGCCGCTACGCTGGAATAGAAGCAAGCAAGCTATCGGCGAATTAATTTTACTGCTTACAAGAAAGCCTTCAATTTCTCGTGGTAAGAAAAGGAATGCCCGAAATCTTTTTCTAATCAACAATAAAGATATAGGCGAATTGTCGAATCCAAAGAAAGGAGAACCGACAAAAGATTATGGAATCTTGGAAGAGATAGCGAAAAGCATAAATACTCGCTCGGTGTAAATGCTTTATTTTCAGATACCCGCTCACTACCCGCCCATTGGAAGATGGGTGGGTAGTTTGTTTGGAATCAGTTGATTATAGATTTATCATTGTGTAGTTTTGTTTCCGCAGAGCAGTATACTGGCCAGATACGTCGATGCAAAAATTAAAAATTATACAATGATACACGTACTATTAAAGAAACCGGTGTGGCAGATGAACGGGGAGGAACTTTTGGAACTCCAACGTTTAGCCGCACCCCAAAGAGTTGAATCCGCCGAGGTAAAGGAGCCTCGATTGGTCTATGGTCTGCGTGGGTTGTGCGAACTACTCGGCTGTTCGCGCACTACTGCGAATAAGATTAAGCACGATCCTCGTTTGCGGGGATGCTACTCGCAGGCAGGGAAGAAAATCGTATTCGATGCCGAAAAGGTACTTAAAGCGTTAGGAAGGGAATAAGTATGGGAACGATTAATTATGCAGAACTACAACAGGATATACTGAATACCTTGGTGAAACAGGTAACTCCTGTCAATTTCAAGAATTTGGCTTACCCCGAAGCGAAGCTGCTCCAAAAACAGCTTGCCGGATGCGCCCCTGACAGCGATGTGGCGCAGAGCATTCAGAAGAAACTGTTGAAAATGAAAGTAAATGAGAAACACTACGTGATTTTCACCATTGAGGAAATTGCGAGGTTGGCCGAGAAAAACGATTGGGGGCTGTGCCGCAATCAGAACGAGATATACCTGTATAACGGGATGTTCTGGTCGAGGCTCGATGTCGATGCCTTCCAGAAATTTCTGTTGAAATCCTCGGAGCGGATGGGCGTTCCTATCGTATCGTCCAAATACTACCAATTCGGGAAGAAACTGTTCGAACAGTTTATGATGCAGTCCTATTTGCAAAGCCCGGCGGCCAATTCCAATGTGGTACTTATAAATCTACTGAACGGAACGTATGAGATTAAAAACGGTCAGGGGAAACTGCGGAAATTCTGCAAGGATGATTTTTTGACGCATCAGCTCCCTTTCGAATACATTCCAGATGCGGCGGCTCCTCTATTCGACAAATACCTGTCCAAAGTACAGCCGGATGAATCTGCTCAAAAGGTGCTGGCCGAATACATCGGCTACCTCTTTATAAAGACGGGCAATACGATTCTGAAAGAGGAAAAGGCGTTGATGCTTTATGGTAGCGGAGCAAACGGTAAGTCGGTGTTCTTCGAAATTGTAAACGCGCTGCTCGGTACTGAAAATGTCATCTGCCATTCGTTGCAGGATTTGACTGACGGTAGCGGATATTACCGGGCGCAGTTAGCGAATAAACTGGTGAACTATGCGAGTGAAATCAATGGCAAATTGGAATCGTCCATATTTAAGCAACTTGTTTCCGGAGAGCCTGTGTCGGCCCGGTTGCCCTATGGCAAGCCGTTTCATCTTACGCAGTATGCCCGGCTTATTTTTAACTGTAATGAACTTCCGAGGGGTAACGAGTTTACGGATGCTTATTTCCGTCGGTTTCTGATTGTCCCGTTCGATGTGACGATTCCGCCCGAAGAACAGATTAAGGACTTACATAGCCGGATTATCGAAACCGAGCTTGCCGGAGTATTCAATTGGGTGCTTCGCGGACTTGCAAGACTTCTGAAACAGAATGGATTTACCGAATGTATTGCTGCGCGTAGAGCCGTTGAAGATTACAGATTGCAGTCCGACAGTTTGAGGCAGTTCCTCAACGACGAAAGGTATAAATCGGATGTCAATGTGAAAACAAAAATTGTCGATTTATATATCGAATATAAATACTATTGTCAGGAAAACGGGTTTTATCATTTGACCAAACCCAATTTCATCAAGCGGCTTAAATCATACGGCATTCAGGTTTCGACGATAAACGTGGGTAACGTTGCATATTTGAAGAAATATAAATCCGATGAAGAATAGATTTCATTCTAAATCTTCATAAAATTAACCTTCTTAACCATTCGGCCCAACCTTGGGCCGAAGTATTAAAAGTTTTCGGTATGAAAAACAGACTGGATGTAGCTGTCAGCTACTACGAGCACATCTATACAAAATTCCCGGTAAGAGCGACCCTAATCGATCTCTTGACCACAAATCGGTACAAATCCCGTGTTCTGGCTGTCCGTACAGAATCAGACGTAAGGAAGAAAAAAGAGTTAAAAACTCGACTGCCTGCATTCACGCCCTCCGGTTTGTTCCGAGGCGGAGCTGCAAATACGTTGCTGAAACCCACCGGACTGGTTTGTATTGACATCGACAGGAAAGATAATCAGCAGGTCGAGGGGTATGACAGGTTGAAAGATCAGCTCGGTAGACTGCCCTATGTCGCATTTTGCGGACGGTCTGCCGGCGGTGAAGGATACTATGCGGTTGTCCCCATAGCGCAGCCTAACAAGCTACTGTTGCATTTCCGGAGTTTGCAGAACGAGTTTTCCGCGATGGGGATTACCATAGACCCGTCCTGTTGTGACATTTCCCGAAAACGGTTCGTGTCTTACGATCCGGAGCCATATATCAACCAAGAGGCGGAAATATACGAGGGATTGGCGGACGGGGCGGCTGTGCCTGACATTACCGGGAACGCAACTCTATCCGGAACGGACAGCAAAGACGAACCGCTGAAAGAGGTGCTCAAGTATATCCAGATAATCGAGCAGAAAAAGGTAGATATTACCGCAGGTTATGCAAATTGGCTGCGGATAGGCTATGCGTTGCATAACGCCTTCGGGGATTTCGGTCGGGAGTTATTTCATCGGGTCAGCAGCTTCCATCCCCGATACAGCTATGTCGAAACGGATAGGTTATTTAGCGGCCTTTCGAAAGGGAACTGCGCGAATCAGGTAACCATTCGCACATTCTTTTACTATACCCGTCGGTATGGATTGGAAACAGTGGTCGACTTTTGGGAAGAATTGTGAGAAAGGTTAAAAATATGAGCCTGTCGAAAATAGATTTAATTTTCATTCTTTTATTTGAATAGACCATATATGCGCATTTTAAATGGTCAGGTAACGGATTTCTTTGGGTTGAAGTGTTTTGTTGTCCTATAATGAAAGAAAACGGCCATTTCGCATGGGGTATGATATCTTTTCGGAATAGGGTTCGATAAAATGTGCATAAAGACCATGTTTCTGTACGCGGAATTGTCGCGCGCAGTGCTGACGCCCGCGCGATGTCCTGCGAATACGACAAATACAGTTGAAGTACTGGGCTTTTATCTGTCGGAATTTTCACTATCTTTGCCATCGACATATAAAATAGCGTTTGCTATTTGTTTTTGCTGAAAAACGACCAAATTTTATCAGGAATCAAAAACAATAAGTTGAACGCTCACGCTTGGCGTGGGCTTTACTTATTTGATTCCGGGTGCTTGGTCGTACCTTCAGCAGATAAGATAAAGACCCGCGCCATTTTTGGTGTTGGTCATAATACAACCTAACGATGGAGTATGACAAGAGCCGGGAAATTCTGCGCGATTTCTATGCCCAAAATGGCATTTTAAAATACTTTGAACGCGATAATACCTACCTTGAATCGGCCTTCCACGAGATTAACGAAATGTGGTTTCGGAATCTGGAGTGTATAAAAGAGGTCAAATACCTGATGATTGCCGAAGCCCCCTTATGGGGTAAGGACAAAAGCTATATCTACAATCCCGAAACGAAAAATACGTCGTTTTTCTACAAGAGCGACTTGGAATATGTACTAAATATTCAAATCGCCGACAAGCAGGATTTCATAAACTGTTGCAATGAAATAGGGTTGCTTATCATTGATATTTCGCCTTTTGCCCTCAACACAGAGGATACGATTATTAATTATCGCAGTATTAGTGCAAGTCAATATCGTAAACTCGTAAGAAACACCTTCCCATTTTATTTTGAACAGAAGTTAAGAGCCGTCAGCAAGAAAAAATCAGAATCTATCAAGGTATTCTTCCGGTATGCGAGAGTGAAAAAACGATTTCTGCCATTAATCTCGGAAGCCTTAATCGATTGGCATTTCATTAAATCGGCAAATGAGATTTCTGGCGTATCAAAACGGGGATGGGGTTTAGATAGATTGATATTAAAACATGTAGTGAATATGCAATAATTAAAAATTCCAATGAGTAGATGATTGGATTGACACTAAAATTCTTTATCTTTATCATAGTAAATATTATTATGAGTTATGGATAAATCGAACTACGCTCTAATCACTGCTTTATACGACACACAGGCTTCTGATTTTTATAAGGACATTTACTTCCCTGCGATAAAATACGGGTTGTTCTTGTTGTATAATAAGCAAGTGGATATTACCAATTATTACATTGTAGAGAATGTCCAAAATGAAATTAATGAATGTTTTGGAATAAAAATACCATTAATCGTTATTAAGCAAACTATAAAATTCATCAGCAATAATCATTCTGATTTTACTGTCGAATTGCTGAGTAATGGAGATCAGTTCGCGATAAAGAAAGCATGGGATAAAACTATTGTTGATTCTATAGAATATAGATATGAACAGAATAAAATTTCTTTTTCAAAACTAGAGGATTTATTTTGTCGATACCTAACTATTCAGCATATACAAACTGACAAAACTTTTCTTTGCTTCTTTTCCGAAAATACAGAAGAAATTTTCAACTACATAAATAATGAAAATGATTCATGTGTTAGGATAAATGAGGAATATATCCATATTATTAATTTTCTTAAATGGATAAAAAATGAAGATGTTGAATTGTATAATATTGCGTCTGATATATTCTGGGGCTCTATTATTGCCGCATTTCTAAAGAGAGAAACTGATATAAACATTAAACCGGTAAATCAAGTATCTTATTATTTTGACTCTTCTCTTGTTCTCTCTCTGTTGGATTTGGACTCTCAAGCAAATAATCAATATAGCAAAGAACTTGTCGGAATCATACAAGCATCTGGAAATCTACCATATGTGCATCCATTAACAATAAGGGAGGTTAATTCAATTTTGTATTCTGTCGAGAGGGACAAAGTGCCAAAGCCAAATTCAGGCATTGCAGAGGCATATTATCGAAGAGATTTGACGCCGTCGAAGATTTTGCAAATTAGGCAATCGCTTCGCTCTTTAATATCTGATGCAGGTTTGTATATTGAGAACACTTCAGATGCTCAACTTGATGAAATACAGAAGAATTATAAAAATAAATCATCCGTAATATCTCTTTCTGAAACGAGACAAAATTCATATTCAGATAACATAAGGGATATACATGATGTTTTTATGCTGGATTTTATATCGAAAAAGCAAGCTAAATGCGTATCTATTGAAAAATGTAATCACTTTTTTGTTTCGTTAAATAAAGATTTAATTAGTCATTTTAAAGGAACGACAATTAGTGCAACCATTTCTCCGATTATCCATCCGTCGAGAATCGTTATGGATTTATGGATTCACAACTCAAAAACAACTTTGATTCGGAAGGAAGCATTAACAGAAGTAATTGCTCGTTGTACGGCCCTAAATCAGACCGATGTAAGACGCAAACTTAAATTAATTTCAAGGTACTATAAAACGGAAGAGTTTACAGAAGAAAGATATAAGGCAGTACCCGTTGGTTGAATTAAAATAAAGCATCTTTAACAAGACCAATTTTACGATGGT
>ENA-ORTU01003468-ORTU01003468.1-human-gut-metagenome-genome-assembly--contig:-NODE-3468-length-12912-cov-3.895621_pt1 | contig 12912 bp, 13 predicted proteins | sample MGYA00241910_ERZ509184 | MGnify/ENA primary metagenome ERZ509184 (study PRJEB26280, sample SAMEA2338847) | human gut metagenome | biome: human gut; feature: human-associated habitat; material: faeces... | reverse complement strand
TGATATACGGTGAAATCAGAAGATTTTTGAGAGATGATGGAATAATAAAAGTAAGTAGGACATTGAAAGAAATTTCTACTAAGGCTAATAGAGAAAGAGAAAACTATATAAAAAATTATAATATTGAACCAGATATAAAAACATTAGCAAAAATCGTAAATGTTAGCGTTGAAGAATTAGTTTCAGCATTAGACTCAAGCAAAATTGTGGAATCTATAGATAACGAAGATAATACTGAAAACAACTTTTCTATTAAAGATAAACTTCCGTCAAATATAAATGAAAGTGAATTAATAATTAATAAAATTGATTTAAATACAACAATGAACAAACTATCCATAGAAGATAGAAAGGTAATACAATTACGTTATTTTCAAGACAAAACTCAAACACAAGTAGCTAAAATTATGGGCATTTCTCAAGTACAAGTATCAAGAATGGAAAAAAAGATATTGTTAAAAATGAAAAAACTTTTGGCTGGGTAGTATAAATTTTAATATTCTGATAAAAATAGTATTGTGCAAATAAAGTACAATACTATTTTTATATGGTGGTAACTATGGATATATACATTAAACCTGAAAAAAAAATTATTACATCTAAGTTAGGGAAGGTTAAAATTAAAGATGTTGCTAAAGTATACGTTGATGATACGTCTCTTTTAAAACACATTAATAATTTAACCGTATTAAGCATTAAAGATAATAACAATAAATGTTATCTAATTACCGTTATAGATATTATTAATATCATAAATAACAGTGCAAAAGGAAATACAATATCAAATGTAGGGGAGATTGACACAGTTGTTGAATACAGAAAGAATTTAGAACAGAATAATTACTGGAAATGGACAAAAATCGTTGGAATTATGATAATTTTATTTGCAGGGTCTGCTACTGCCATAATGAGTTTTCATTCTGATGTACAAATGGCAGCTGTTTTTGAAAATTACTATTATATTTTCTTCAAAAAAAAGATAGAAAACCCTATGATTATAAATCTACCTTATTCCATAGGTATAGCTGTTGGTATTATAGTATTTTTTAATCATTTTTGTGGCAAAAAAATCACAAGTGACCCAACACCTATAGAAGTAGAAATGACTGAATATGAAAAACAAATAGAGGATAATATAATTGACACTTTATCAACAGAAGGGGGCAAAACAAATGGCAATAGCTAAATATATTGTCTTCTCTTTGTTAGGCTTCGGTGGTGGAATTGTAATATCCGGAGCAGTTTTTGCTTTTATTGCTATCATTGGTGTTGTTCCAAGACTTGCCCAGAAATCTCATACAGAAAAATATATTAAATTATATGAAGAAGCTATAATATGGGGTGGTATCTTAGGGGCATCTTGTCTTTCTTTTGACTTTTATTTCCCAATCGGAATAATTGGCACCATTATATTTTCATTGTCTATTGGTATTTTTTATGGTGTTGTTGCAGTTTCTCTTGCTGAGGTTTTGAATGTACTGCCTATAATACATCGAAGGTTCAATTTAAATAAAGGTTTGCAATATTTTTTGTTATCTTTAGCCTTGGGAAAGGCATTCGGATCAATCTTATATTATACAATATTTGGATTTTACAGAAAGTAGGAATATAATATGTCAAAAATTGTTTCTAATAATGAATATTCTAAAATGGTACAAAAAGCTTCTCCTAATAGTCCTATTATTAATAATTGTTTTAAAGCCTTTTTAATAGGGGGATTGATTTGTGATTTAGGTCAATTTTTTATTAATACATTTAAAAGATTAGGTTGTACTATTGAACAGTCTACTTCTTATACATCTATAATACTAATCTTCATTGCTTCTCTTCTTACAGGTCTTGGTATATATAGCAAAATAGGCAAATTTGCTGGTGCAGGTTCCATAGTTCCAATCACAGGTTTTTCCAACTCTGTTACAGCTCCAGCAATAGAATTTAAAAAAGAAGGCTTAATATTAGGTTTGGGAGCTAAAATCTTTATTATCGCTGGCCCGGTTATATTGTATGGCATACTAGCATCTATGGTTGTAGGTATTTTTTATTATATATTCAAATAGAGGTAAAATTATGGCAAAGCATATTGGAAAACAATCTATATTATTCGAAAAAAATATTTCCATAAGAGAAACTTCGTCTATTGTAGGGAAAAAAGAAGGAGAAGGTCCTTTATCTGAATTTTTTGATATTATCGTTGAAGACTCTATGTTTGGACAAGAAAGTTGGGAAAAAGCTGAAAGCGAGTTTGTAAATGCTAACATCAAAAACTTAATAGAAAAATCAAATTTAACTAATGATAAAATAGATTACATTATAACTGGTGATTTATTAAACCAATGTTGTGGTTCAACCTTTGGAGTAAAAAACTTTAATATTCCACTGTTCAGCATTTTTGGAGCTTGCTCTACAATGGGCGAAGCATTGAGTCTTGGTGCAATATTAATAGAAAGCGGAGGAGCTAAAAATATAATTGTAGGAGCATCAAGTCATTTTTGTTCAGCAGAAAAACAATTTCGATTTCCTATGGGATTAGGCAACCAACGTCCTCAAACTTCTACATGGACAGTTACTGGTCATGGTGGTGCTATTCTTTCTGATAATAACAGTAGTCCATATATTAAGGGTATAACAACTGGAAAAATTGTAGATTATGGAATTACTGATGCAAATAATATGGGTGCTGCTATGGCTCCAGCTGCAGCAGATTTAATATTAAATAATTTCCAAGATTTTAATCTTCAGCCAGATTACTATGATTTAATAATTACAGGTGATTTAGGATATGTTGGGAGTAATTTATTAAAAGAGTTGATAAAAAAAGAAGGATACAATATAGATAAACAACATATTGATTGTGGTATTGAAATTTATGATAAAAAAACTCAAGATACCCATTCAGGTGGTAGTGGTTGTGCTTGTTCTGCTGTAACATTTTGCGGAAAAATATTCCACCAACTTAAAAGTAAAAATTTAAATAGAATATTATTTATTCCAACAGGAGCATTAATGAGCCCCACAAGCCTCCAACAGGGGGAAAATATAGCTGGCATTGCTCATGGTGTTATTATTGAAAATTGAGGTGATTTTATGGATTATCTAAAAGCTTTTTGCGTAGGAGGCTTAATATGTGTAATAGGTCAAATTTTAATAGATAAAACAAAACTTACATCTGCAAGAATACTTGTACTTTTTGTAGTTATAGGGTGTATCCTTGGAGGGATAGGTATCTATCCCAAAATTGTTGATTTTGCTGGAGCTGGTGCCACAATTCCCCTTTTAGGATTTGGGAACAACCTTGCAAAAGGTGTCATAAATGAAATTGACAATATCGGTTTGATAGGTATATTTTCAGGAGGAATAAAAGCTGCTGCAACCGGAATAACAGCCTCTATAGCTTTTGCTTTTATTATGGCTTTAATTTTTAATCCAAAAGAAAAATAATTTTATTCGTATATATCTTGACATAACTTTAATAAATGTGTAGTATAACAAGGTTGTATTTTTATTTAAGGAGGATATTTTATGAGTTTTATAGAATTATTTTTGATTGCTGTAAGTCTAGCTATGGATGCATTTGCCGTCTCTGTAAGCAATGGTTTAATTTTACCTAATGTAAAAAAGAGAGATGCTGTTACATTTGGTCTATATTTTGGTCTATTTCAGTTTTTTATGCCTGTTATAGGTTACTTTTTAGGTAGTAAACTTACCAAATACGTACAGCAATTTGACCATTGGATAGCTTTTATACTTCTCGGCATTATTGGATTTAATATGATAAAAGAATCTTTTTCTGATGATGAAGACGATATACCTAAGGAGAAAGAAATTCTAAAGGTAAAAAATATGACTATGCTTGCTATTGCAACTAGTATTGACGCTCTTGCTGTAGGCGTTACTTTTGCTTTTATAGGTAATATAAGTATATTTTTCGCCTGTTCTGTTATAGGCATTGTAGCTTTTGCACTTTCATATGCAGGTTTGATGATAGGCAAGAAGATTGGACCATTTTTCAAAACATACGCCGAGAGAATAGGTGGTCTAGTTCTCATTGGAATGGGTATAAAAATATTAGTACAACATATATTTTTCGGTGGTTGATACATAAAACGGCTTTTTTAAGTCGTTTTTTTGTTTATTATTTTATAAAAGTATAAAAGGAATTACCAACACAAAGCGAAAATATTATTATGTATGAGTAATTTAGAACCAACAATACTGGAAAGGAGTAAATTATTGAATATTCGTGAATTTAGAGAAGATTTAGAAATCAACACCTTAAGTCCATTTGCCACTAAAAGCAAATATTCTGCCGGCAGAAAAAAAGATGAAAATCCATGTGAAATAAGAACATGTTTTCAAAGAGATAGAGATAGAATAGTACATTCTAAATCTTTTCGCAGACTAATGCATAAAACTCAAGTTTTTATATCTCCTGAAGGTGACCATTATAGAACGAGATTAACCCATACAATGGAAGTTGCCCAAATCGCACGAACCATTGCCAGAGCTTTAAATCTGAGCGAAGATTTAACTGAAGCTATTGCTTTAGGTCATGATTTAGGTCACACTCCATTTGGTCATTTAGGAGAATCTGATTTGAATAATATTGTCTGTGGTGGATTTAGGCACAATGAACAAAGTGTAAGAGTTGTTGAGTTTATTGAAAAAAACGGCAAAGGATTAAATCTAACAGAAGAAGTTATTGATGGAATACTAAACCATAGAGGGAAGGGTAATCCAAAAACTTTAGAAGGTAAAATTGTTCAAATATCTGATAAAATTGCATATGTAAATCATGATATTGATGATGCTATACGTTCTGGTATATTAAAAGAAAATGATTTACCTAAGGAGTATACCAAAATCTTAGGGGATTCGTCACATAACAGAATAGACTTTCTCATAAAAAATATAATTAAAAATAGCTATGAAAAAGATAATATTATAATATCAACTTTTGTAAAAGAGGCCTTATATGGTCTTAGACAATTTTTATTTGAAAATGTCTATTTTTCGAATAATTTAGCCATTGAAAGAAAGAAATACTGTAATATACTTAGCAAAATGTACGAGTTCTATATATCTAATTTTTCAGAAATTCCACATGAATTTATATGTATGTATGAAAAAGATGACACTTTAAGCGAAAAAAGCACTATTGTATGTGATTATATTGCTGGTATGACAGATAGATTTGCAATGACAACATACAAAAAATTATTTTTTTAATTAAATTTTATTTTCAAAAAGCAAGGATATTTTCACAAAATGTCGAAGATTAATTAGGTTAAAGATATATGAAAAGAGGTGTAAAGATGTATTATCCTGACGAAGTTATAGATGATATTGTTTCTGGAAATGACATTGTTGATGTTATTGGTAGTTACGTCCAGTTAAAAAAACAAAGTTCGGATTACATATGCCTTTGTCCTTTCCACAGAGAGAAATCACCTTCTTTTCACGTTAACCAGACAAAACAGCTTTTTCATTGTTTTGGCTGTAATGCTGGTGGTAACGTAATAGGATTTGTTATGCAATATGAAAATCTAAGTTTTCCCGATGCTGTTAAATTCTTGGCTGACAGAATAGGATATAATCTTCCAGAAAATAGATATTCTAAAATATCTGCAGAAAGACAACAATTAAAGCGAGAACTATACGATATTCATAAAGTTGCTGCGAGATTTTATTATGAGCAGTTGCAAACTGAAAATGCCCATAATGCTGTAGAATATCTTAATTTAAGGCAACTTTCACCAAGGACAAGAAAAATTTTTGGACTTGGTTACGCCCCTATACACAAAGACGCTTTATACAAAAAACTTGTGGAAGCTGGTTTTTCTGAAAACGCTATTTTAAAAAGTGGTCTGGTATACAAAAATGAAAATGGCAGTTACTATGAAAAGTTTTATAATAGACTTATGTTTCCAATTATTGATGTTTATGGAAATATTATAGGCTTTGGTGGTCGTGTTCTAGGAGATGGTATTCCTAAATATCTTAACTCTCCTGAAACTGAAATTTTTTCAAAAAGTAAAAACTTGTATAATTTAAATTTAGCAAAAAAGGGTAATACTAGAGAACTAATTTTAGTCGAAGGATATATGGATGCAATAACAATATATCAAGCTGGTTTTACCAATGTTGTCGCATCTTTGGGCACAGCATTTAACGAAAACCATGCTCGAGTACTCAAGTCCTATGCCGATAGTGCCATACTATTATTTGATAGTGATGAAGCAGGTGTTAAAGCTGTTTTACGTGCTATCCCAGTTTTAAAAAACGCAGGATTAAAAGTAAAAGTTCTTCAGGTAACAGATGCTAAAGATCCTGACGAGTACATAAAAAAATTTGGATCTTCAGCTTTCGGTGAATTATTGAAGACATCCAAGAGCCATATTTTATTTGAAGCCGAACAAATACAAAAAAAATATAACCTTACACTACTGGAAGATAAAATTGCATTCACTAACGAAATTGCTACTTTATTATCAAATGTCGAAAACTCTATTGAAAAAGATGCTTATTTGAAAGAAGTTTCTAGGATAACTCAAATTGATATTTCCGCTATTAGAGACCAAATTAATTCAATTAACGGTACATCTGAAAATAATATTGAATATTCAAATATAAATAAAAGAATTTCCGATAATGGTGTTGATTTAGCTAGAAGGGGCATAATAAATCTTGTAGTTTCTAATAAAGCTATTTATGAGGCAATAAAAGATAAATTGTTACCAAAAGAGCTCGTAAACCCTATTTATATAAAAGTTTTGGAAATAATCTATAATTTATACAAGGAAAATAAACCTGTTTTGCCGAATAGTATAGTAAGTAACTTTGAAACTGTTGAAGAACAAAACAATGTATCTAAAATTTTTGTGTTGGAAACAAATTTTTCTATCGAAGAAAATGAAAAGGCTGCCGTATAAAAACATCTCTAAATTAGCGGCATATAGCTCCGCTAATTTTTTCTGTTGCTCTGTCAGTTTAAAAACGTAGTCTGCGAAATAAGCATCCCCGATATAATAAATACGATATGTATGACCGGAGGTTTTTTGATAAGAAAACAGAGCATCCCTATGAGCTTTTATCAATCCTCTGATTTCCTTTGTATTGATTTTATCTGTCCCTTTTGCCGCAGAATACTGGCATAAAATCAAGGTTGCATTGACAGAACTGTAATGAAATTCATCAATAATTGTGATTTCCTCATCATCTTCTGCCATATTTTCTATTTCCCACAGCAAAGCATCGTGAGCTTCATCTATCGCAGACCACACAGCTGTCTGATATCGCTGTATATTCTGTAAGAGAACAGCGTTATCGTTCCATACATCTGTCATCTGAAAACCGCCGAATACAAAAGACGGCAGCAAACATAAAAACAGCACCGGAAGTAAAAATAAAAAGCCGAGACTTAGACCGATTTTCGCAATGCTATGCCTTTGCTGCCACGCCATATCCATAGCAGCAATCGGGCCTGACATACCATAGCGGAGTATTGCCGCTGCTTTTATCGCCCTTTGCATATCATTGTTCATTTTAGATTCTATCCTTTCTCTTCGGCGCATCCGGAAGCTTATTTTCTATATGCTCTTTATACTGAATTTCGCCGTTTTCTTTCATAAACGGCTCCTTTACGACTGTCGGCTGTGCATACTGATGATACCATTTGGAACCATCTACTGCTGTGACCGTTTTATAATCCCCTTGTGTCGGCGGCATATATTTATCTGTGGAATACATAGCAAATTTGAGACTACCGCCCAACTCTTTCGATGTTTCTGTTCCCATAATACGACCACCGCCAATCTCTATCTGTGAATACTGTGCAGAGGAATCCACCGATGGCGTAAAATACTCCGCCTGTTCCACTCCTCTGTTTTCTAAAGGGATTGTCTGATGATCCGGCAAAAAGGGGGAATGCGAATCATCAGACAGTTCTGTTCCTACAGAAAGGGGCTCCATACCGATATTCTGCTGATATTCAGCCAATACCTGTTCCATGGATGTCTGCATCTCCGTATAGGAGCTATCGGAATGTGTACTCTGATTATCAAATGCAGTATTTTCGGCAGACGCAGGATTTCGTTCCGCGCCCACTTTTTCTTTTGTATGATTCACTCTGTCAATGCCCATATAGGATTGAAACGCCTGCACAGCATCCTCGCCTTTGATAGAGCCTGTACGCGCAATATCTCCTTTTGCCACCTGACCGATAATATTGGCAGAAAAACCGCCGCCATTTCGGACAGAGGAGTTATATACCGAACGGGCAATATTTGAGGCTATACTGTCACTTTTGCCTGTAATATTGCGAATTGCGTTTTGATGAAATTGTCTGCCAACGACACCTGCCAGACCACCTTGCAAAATAGTTTCACTGCCGGAAGCCATATAACTCCCACTATCTGCTGCTCCGCTGCCACCGCCGCTGATTGTTTTCCCGGCTGCACTGATACCCTTCATAGCAATCACAGCCTCACCCAGCATCGCACTGCCTGTCCTGCCGACATTGATGCCCAGCATCTGCATGAAGGTATCAATCTTCTGCGAGATTTTCAGAAAACCTACGGCACATAAAAACCAGATTAAAAATTTCCCGTTCTCCAACTGCAACGGATTAGCGATGAAATTTGCAAACATTGAGGTGAAAATTCGCAGACACCAAACATTCATCAATATCATAAAAATCTGCCCGCCTAACATTCTGCACCAGCTGCGGAAAATATTGATGGTGTTCATAGAGCCGCCCATGGAAAATGCCATTGGTGCTGTATAAACCAGAACACCTAACAGCACATACCGCTCCGCTGCCTCAAACAATAGCTTTAAATAATTCCATGCCAGCATCACAAGCAATATCAGTGCAATCGAACCATTCAGAGATACTCCCAGAATGGTCAGCAATACAGAGTTGAAGTCTGCAAAATTGATAGGCGGAAGCTCCTCTGTCATCAACCAACCAAAGGGCGTTCCGCCTATCTGTAAAATAATATCTAATATATCCTTTGCAAAAAGAGCCAAAAACAGGAACAGCATGGTTCTGCCTGTCAGTTGAATCGGATTCTCCGCTTCTCCGCTTTGCATGATACCAAAGTTACGGAATAACTGAAAAATCAGGTTCAACAGCAAAAGGCCCACCGCCAGTGCTACGATAAGACTGTAAAAAGTCTCCGCCGCCGGAAAGTATCTGAGGAAGGTTTCCATGTCACAGCCCAATGCTCCCAGAACAGAGGTGTTGATCATATCCAGAATATTCATGACCTGCTCTGCAATCCATTCCACAATCCCGTCTAAAATCCCCAATGGCAGTCCTCCTTTCTTCTGCATATAAAAAATCCCCTTCCGTATTTTTACGAAAGGAGATTCCTCATTTTCACTTTATTCTCTTATTTCTGCCAGCTCATCGTATATGCTACTTCCGCTGTGTTTTCATCAATGGCCTCATCCGTTATCGAAAAGCCTTCTCTATGGTAGAACTGAACCGCTCGCATATTTTTCTGATATACCTCCAAGGTCAGCTTTTCCTTCTGACTCTTTACATACGCAATCAACTGGCTTCCGATTCCATTTGCCTGCATCGGCTCTTTAACAAATAGCCCTGCGATATAATTCTCCATTAAGCCAATGAATCCATATATCTCTTTCGTAGCATCATCCTCGTAGACAAATACCTCTGCTTTCGGTAAACCGGATTTTACCATTTCATAATTGCTTAGCCAGTACTCCTCCGGGATAAAAGAATGTGCTTTTGTATTCGTTTCAAGCCATATCTGCATAATGGCAGTTAAATCTGTTTCTGTTTGTTTTCTTATCATTGCATTACCTCTATAAACCGGAATTTTTGTATACGTTATTCTTCTAATATTTTTGTAGGGTTCGCATCCGTTACAAATATCATACTATCATAAAGCTCCGCAGGAGGTTGAAACATTCGATAACTTGGAGGAAGAAGTCGCATAATGATTGAGTAGCTTTCTCCAAGTGTTCCCATATAGGTGTATTCAGAAGCCTGCCTACCCAGTTCAGAATTTTCCGGGACTTTAGTAAAATCCAACCAACAAATATCAAATCCCGCCAGTTTTGCCGCCTTTGCTAAAGGGTCATGGGAATAAAACACCTGAATTGTACGCTTTTCAGGCGAACGGGTCGGCATATTGCAATGGGTTTTATAAAAATCGGTACCAATGACATAGTAACCGTTTGCTGCGTCCTTGGAAAGAAGTTTACCCATCGAGTCAAAACTGCCCCATTTTGCGACATGGCTGTTGTGACCTGTCACAAAGATTTTTTCATGCCCATTTCGCTGCTCCTGCTGTAAAATCCACTGTACATTTTCTGCCATAAATTGATCTCTTAATGTAGCACCATCATCATTTGTCAGAGTTTGAAGCTCGGAATGCTGCATTAAAATATCTACAAAGTGAATTGCATTTTCCGAACCGTTCTTGCTTTCCAATTCTTTCTTCACTTGTGTAAGGGTTTCAGTTCGAGTAGATAAATCGCATTCACTGCTCCAGTTTTCACCTTCCACAAGTTTCTGCAAGTTTGTTGTGTCCACTTCCAGTTCTTTGCAGGATTCTTTCAAAAACCTCATGCTGTAAGAAAGCCTCTGCATATCAAAACCGTAAAAGCGAAGGTCTTCGCCTTCCAATGCACTTTCATTGTACTGGCGCATATAGGAGATAAGTTCTGCCATCTCTTCCGTTCTATAAATGGAAAATCCAATCGCTGCGGCTGCTTCCTGTGCTGTCCCCTCACCGCCGTGTATATATCGGTTTACCTGCTCGCAACCGCCGTAGTCACCTTCAAGGGCAAACGCCCTAACACCATTATTTTTTACCATCAGCTTGAACACTTCCAGCTTCAACTGCTGAAATTCTGCATTTCCGTGAGTAGCTTCTCCCAATGCAATTATTTTTGCACTTTCAGGCACAGTTATATTTTCAACGGGTTCAGCATAAGCTAAAAACTCTTCTGGATTCACATTTTCTCCTGTGCCAAAACCTCCAAAACGCATAAATACAAGTGCCGCTAAAGCCATAACACCTAATAATCCAAAAACGATATATCTTATCTTAAATCTTCTTGTCTTTTTATTCTTCATATCTGATAGACCTTTCCTTTATAGCGAATCAGTTGTCTTACATCCGTTTTACACGCTTATTGTACTTCACGTAATAGTTCTTCTGCCGTAGTGTTGAACAATTTTGCAAGTGTAAGCAGATTGGAAGTGCTTGGGTCAGATGCTCCGGTCTCCCATTTAGAGACAGCCTGCCTGCTTATGCCGATAGATTCTGCAACAAACTCCTGCGTCATCTTACACTCTTCACGATGCTGCTTCAAAACCTCACCGAGAGATTTCTTGATGCTGGACTTTTCTTTTCTGACATTGCCTGATTTAACATATCTACTCAATGCTCTTATGAGGAAAATTCCCACAGTGATAAATGCCGCTATCACCGCCACCCCGATTAGCAGTACAATACCAAAAACAATAACTCCTAAAAAATCATATTTCACTTAATTACCTCCTTTCGTGACTTCATGATAGCGAAATTTCATGGTTGCTACCACCAACTATCACGATATTTCTTTGGTTGCGAACGGTTGCGGAACTAAAATAACACTTTTTAATGTAAAAGGCATATATGTAAATTAATAAAACGACAAATTCCGATTAGTCTCTTACATTCTATCATATTCTATCCCAAAACTCTATTCTTAGATTGCCAAAGAGCAGCCTTTCGACTGCCCTTTTTACTCACATATATATACTCTCTTTCAGCACAATTTCTTCCGCACATGCCTTTATATTATTCATCAATCCAACCCATTTCATCAGATCCTGCATTTTCAGTTGTTCCGTCACACCCTGTTTTCCCACCATCTGTTTTACCAAGGTTTCCACCTGCTCTCTGGTCTCCTGATCGACTCGGTTCAGATGTGCTGTTAGTTCCCCCGTCATCAATAAATACTGATATCGTGCCGGTCTATGCACTTTCAGAAACTGTTTTCGCAACATTCCGTATTTACCATATGTCAGTTCTTCCTCATTCACTGCCAGATCCGGCAGGTAATAATCTCCATGCAATGTGTAGCTCAATCCATTACTTTCATCATAAATGTGCTTTTTCATCGTCTTATCTCTCCATTCCTCTATTTTTTGTTTTATTTTTCTTACGCTGTTGATTCTCCATTTCACTTTTACGGGCACCCCAAGCCAGTCTTTCGTGAATACTTCCTTTGGGCATTTGCTCCATTTGCCGTTTTTCTTCTAATGCTTTCTGCTCTTGTATATCTTGCTGTACCGCATCCTCTACAACATTTTCCCCAAGGACACGCACTACCCGGTCATATCTGTCGGAAACATCCTGCAATTGCTGTTTTTCTTGACGCACTGTATCTAACTCTCTCTGAACTCGGTTATATACCTGCTTTGTTTCCTGATATTTATGTTTCCATTTTTCTACTTCTTTAGTAAGTTCTTTGACCTGGACAGCCATTGCAGCAATTTTATTTTTCATCTGGGTAAACAGTGGTTTTATTTTTTTATCCCGGTAAGTTGCTGCACGTTCTAATGCACCAGCTTCCGGAAGTAAAGTCTTTACTGTCCCATATTCCTTTATTTCCTTACTGACATTATCCATAACAGGCTGTAACCGTTCTCTGCGTTCTTCCAAGCTGCACAGATCTTTCTCAGCTTTTTCCGCACGCTTCTCAGCTTCCTCTTTATCTTTAACTGCCTGCTCCTTATCATCTTTTAAAAGCTGGATATCAGCTCTTGCTTCCGCAATCTGTGCAGTCAGTCCTTCATTCTCAGCAGTGAGATATTCTTTCTCCCGTTCCAGTGCCTGTACTTCCTTTTTACGCTCTTTCTTCTTAAAATTATAAACATCCAGATGTTCC
>ENA-ORTU01003464-ORTU01003464.1-human-gut-metagenome-genome-assembly--contig:-NODE-3464-length-12921-cov-2.651096_pt1 | contig 12921 bp, 9 predicted proteins | sample MGYA00241910_ERZ509184 | MGnify/ENA primary metagenome ERZ509184 (study PRJEB26280, sample SAMEA2338847) | human gut metagenome | biome: human gut; feature: human-associated habitat; material: faeces... | reverse complement strand
CCGGAAATACCTATCCGGCCACGGCACTGCCGTGGGGAATGAACTTCTGGACACCGCAAACCGGAAAAATGGGGGACGGTTGGGCATATACCTACAATGCCGACAAAATCCGGGGCTTCAAACAAACACATCAACCCAGCCCGTGGATGAACGACTACGGTCAGTTTTCCATCATGCCGATCACAGGCGGACTGGTATTCGACCAGGACCAACGCGCCAGCTGGTTCTCGCACAAGGCGGAGGTTGCCAAACCTTATTATTATAAGGTATATCTCGCAGACCACGACGTTACTACGGAACTCGTTCCGACGGAGCGTGCCGCTATGTTCCGTTTCACGTATCCGGAAACCAAGAACGCTTATGTCGTTATCGACGCATTCGACAAAGGCTCTTATGTGAAGGTGATTCCGGAAGAAAACAAGATCATCGGTTATTCTACCAAGAACAGCGGCGGAGTGCCGGAGAACTTCAAGAATTACTTTGTCATCCAGTTCGACAAACCGTTCACCTTTACTTCCGGCGTGAAAGAGAACAACATTCTCCCGAACGAAACAGAAGTTCAGGGCAACCATACCGGAGCGATCATCGGATTCGCTACCCAGAAAGGGGAGATCGTTCACGCACGTGTCGCTTCTTCTTTTATCAGTTATGAGCAGGCGGAACTGAATCTCAAGGAACTGGGCAAGGATAGTTTCGACCAGCTGGTCACTAAAGGAAAAGACATCTGGAACCGTGAAATGAGCAAAGTAGATGTGGAAGACGATAATATCGACAATCTGCGCACTTTCTATTCCTGCCTGTATCGTTCGATGCTGTTCCCACGCAGCTTTTATGAAATAGACGCCAAAGGACAGGTCGTACACTACAGCCCTTACAACGGAAAAGTGCTGCCGGGGTATATGTTTACGGATACCGGCTTCTGGGATACGTTCCGCTGCCTGTTCCCGTTCCTGAACCTGATGTATCCGTCCATGAATCAGAAGATGCAGGAAGGACTGGTCAATGCGTACCTTGAAAGCGGATTCCTTCCGGAATGGGCAAGTCCCGGACACCGTGACTGTATGGTCGGCAACAACTCCGCTTCCGTAGTAGCCGACGCCTATATCAAAGGACTGCGCGGATATGACATCGAAACACTTTGGGAAGCATTGAAACATGACGCAAACGCCCATCTCCGCGGCACAGCTTCGGGCCGCCTTGCATACGACGCCTACAACAAACTGGGTTATGTCCCCAACAATATCGGTATAGGACAGAATGTTGCCCGCACGCTGGAATATGCGTACAACGACTGGACCATCTACACGCTAGGCAAGAAACTGGGCAAACCGGCAAGCGAAATCGATATCTTCAAACAACGTGCACTGAACTACAAGAACGTCTACCACCCGGAACGCAAACTGATGGTGGGCAAAGACGACAAAGGTGTGTTCAACCCCAAATTTGATGCAGTAGACTGGAGCGGCGAGTTCTGCGAAGGCAACAGCTGGCACTGGAGTTTCTGCGTATTCCATGATCCGCAAGGGCTGATCGACCTGATGGGAGGCAAGAAAGAGTTCAACAACATGATGGATTCCGTCTTTATCATTCCGGGCAAACTGGGCATGGAAAGCCGGGGCATGATCCACGAAATGCGTGAAATGCAGGTAATGAACATGGGACAGTACGCTCACGGCAACCAGCCTATCCAGCACATGGTTTATCTTTACAACTATTCGGGAGAACCTTGGAAAGCCCAGCACTGGGTTCGTGAAATCATGGACAAGCTCTACACGGCAGGCCCCGACGGATATTGCGGTGACGAAGACAACGGCCAGACTTCTGCCTGGTATGTCTTTTCGGCTTTAGGATTCTACCCCGTTTGTCCGGGAACAGATCAGTACATTCTGGGAACTCCCCTTTTCAAGTCAGCCAAGCTGCATCTGGAAAATGGAAAAACCGTCACAATAAAAGCAAGCAACAATAACACCGACAACCGTTATGTGAAAGATATGAAGGTAAACGGCAAGGCATTCACCCGCAATTATCTGACACACGACCAATTACTAAAGGGAGCGAATATCCAGTATCAGATGAGTCCTACGCCGAACAAACAACGGGGAACTACTGAAAAAGATATTCCGTATTCCCTTTCATTTGAATAAAATGTCGTACTTTTGAATGTTTTAATGAATAATCTAATCCAAACAAACTAAAGAAAACATGAAACTAAGAAACCTTTTATTTATCGTTCTTGCAGCGATAGTCTTCTGCAACTGCCAGAGCTATCAGCCTACTTCGCTCACCGTTGCCTCCTACAACCTGAGAAATGCCAATGGTTCCGACTCCGCCCGTGGAGACGGCTGGGGACAGCGTTATCCGGTGATTGCCCAGATCGTGCAATACCACGACTTCGATATTTTCGGCACACAGGAATGCTTCCTTCACCAACTGAAAGACATGAAAGAAGCCCTTCCCGGTTATGACTATATCGGCGTAGGCCGCGACGACGGTAAAGACAAAGGCGAACACTCCGCTATCTTCTACCGCACCGACAAATTCGACATCGTAGAGAAAGGAGATTTCTGGCTGTCGGAAACTCCGGACGTGCCGAGCAAAGGCTGGGATGCCGTATTGCCTCGTATTTGCAGCTGGGGTCATTTCAAATGCAAAGATACCGGTTTCGAGTTTCTGTTCTTCAATCTCCACATGGACCACATCGGCAAAAAAGCCCGTGTGGAGAGCGCTTTCCTCGTACAGGAAAAGATGAAAGAGCTGGGAAGAGGCAAGAATCTGCCGGCTATCCTGACGGGAGACTTCAACGTCGACCAGACCCACCAGTCCTACGACGCATTTGTCAGCAAAGGCGTCCTCTGCGATTCTTACGAGAAGTGCGACTACCGATATGCGCTCAATGGTACTTTCAACAACTTCGATCCGAACAGTTTTACCGAAAGCCGCATCGACCATATCTTCGTTTCACCTTCTTTCCACGTCAAGAGATACGGTGTGCTGACAGATACCTATCGGAGTGTACGGGAAAACAGTAAAAAGGAGGAAGTGAGAGATTGTCCGGAAGAGATCACCATTAAGGCTTATGAAGCACGTACGCCATCCGACCATTTCCCTGTAAAAGTGGAATTGGTGTTTGACCAACGTCAGCAAAAATAACCCCGAATACTTCATTAAATAATCTGATACCCATATGAGAAATATATGTTTTGTAGCCTGTATGTTGTTTTGCCTCGCTTCCGCTTCCGGAAAAACGGTGAAAAATCATCCTTTCGTGTCCATTGCCGACTCTATCCTCGACAATGTTCTGAATTTATATCAGACGGAAGACGGGCTGCTTACCGAAACATATCCCGTGAATCCCGACCAGAAAATCACTTATCTGGCGGGCGGAGCACAGCAGAACGGAACCTTGAAGGCCTCCTTTCTGTGGCCCTACTCAGGGATGATGTCCGGTTGCGTAGCCATGTACCAGGCTACCGGAGACAAGAAGTACAAGACGATACTGGAAAAGCGCATCCTGCCGGGACTGGAACAGTACTGGGACGGAGAACGACTTCCGGCATGTTATCAGTCGTACCCAGTCAAATACGGTCAGCATGGACGCTACTACGATGACAACATCTGGATCGCACTGGATTATTGCGACTACTACCGCCTCACAAAGAAGGCCGACTATCTGAAAAAGGCCATTGCCCTGTACGAATACATCTACAGCGGCTGGAGTAACGAACTGGGCGGAGGAATCTTCTGGTGCGAACAGCAGAAAGAAGCGAAGCACACCTGCTCCAATGCCCCGTCAACAGTACTCGGCGTCAAGCTATATCGTCTGACGAAGGACAAAAAGTATCTGAACAAGGCCAAGGAAACTTACGCATGGACCAGAAAACACTTGTGTGATCCCGACGACTTCCTTTACTGGGACAAGATCAATCGGAAAGGGAAAGTCTCGAAAGACAAGTACGCCTACAACAGTGGACAAATGATTCAGGCAGGCGTATTACTGTACGAAGAGACAGGAGACAAAGATTACTTGCGCGATGCCCAGAAGACAGCCGCGGGAACCGATGCCTTTTTCCGTTCGAAAGCAGATAAGAAAGACCCGTCAGTCAAGGTACACAAGGATATGTCGTGGTTTAATGTGATTCTGTTCAGAGGCTTCAAGGCACTGGAGAAGATTGACCACAACCCGACTTATGTCCGTGCGATGGCAGAGAACGCGCTCCACGCATGGAGAAACTATCGGGATGCCAACGGATTACTGGGAAGAGACTGGTCGGGACATAACGAGGAACCTTATAAATGGCTGCTCGATAATGCCTGCCTGATCGAGCTGTTCGCTGAAATCGAGAAATAAAACATTGATTATTAACCCTTACATGAATTAAAAAAACAATTACCATGAATATAACCAAAACACTTTGCCTCTGCGCAGCACTTTCGGGCGCTGCCGGCGTGCAAGCAATGGAAAACCGCGAATTTGTGACCCAGCAAGACAATACCCGGGTCAATAATTACCAGACCAACCGCCCCGAAACCTCCAAGCGCTTATTCGTATCGCAGGAAGTAGAACGGCAGATTGACCACATCAAGCAACTACTGACCAATGCGAAACTGGCATGGATGTTCGAGAACTGCTTCCCGAACACACTGGACACTACCGTTCACTTCGATGGAAAAGAGGACACTTTTGTATACACCGGAGACATCCACGCCATGTGGCTCCGCGACTCCGGTGCGCAGGTATGGCCCTATGTGCAGCTTGCCAATAAAGACCCCGAACTGAAAAAGATGCTGGCAGGAGTCATCAACCGCCAGTTTAAATGTATCAATATCGACCCGTACGCCAACGCCTTCAACATGAACTCCGAAGGAGGCGAATGGATGAGCGACCTGACGGACATGAAACCGGAACTTCACGAACGCAAATGGGAAATCGACTCTCTCTGCTACCCGATCCGCCTGGCATACCATTACTGGAAAACAACGGGTGATGCCAGCGTATTCTCCGACGAATGGTTACAGGCCATCGCAAATGTGCTGAAGACTTTCAAGGAACAGCAGCGTAAGGACGACGCGAAAGGTCCGTACAGATTCCAGCGTAAGACCGAACGCGCACTCGACACCATGACCAATGACGGCTGGGGCAATCCGGTGAAACCTGTCGGACTGATTGCTTCCGCTTTCCGCCCTTCGGATGACGCTACGACTTTCCAGTTCCTCGTTCCTTCCAACTTCTTTGCCGTTACGTCCTTGCGCAAAGCTGCCGAAATTCTGAACACCGTGAACAAGAAACCGGCGCTAGCCAAAGAATGTACCGCACTGGCGGATGAAGTAGAAAAAGCATTAAAGAAATATGCTGTCTGCAACCATCCGAAATACGGTAAGATTTATGCTTTCGAGGTAGATGGCTTCGGCAATCAGCTACTGATGGACGATGCCAACGTGCCGAGCCTCATCGCTCTGCCTTATCTGGGCGACGTCAAAGTGACTGATCCGATTTATCAGAATACCCGCAAGTTTGTATGGAGCGAAGACAATCCTTACTTCTTCAAAGGCAGTGCCGGGGAAGGTATCGGAGGTCCGCATATCGGATATGACATGATATGGCCCATGAGCATCATGATGAAAGCCTTCACCAGCCAGAATGACGCAGAAATCAAAACTTGCATCAAAATGCTGATGGATACGGATGCAGGTACCGGCTTCATGCACGAATCATTCAACAAAAACGACCCGAAAAACTTTACCCGTGCATGGTTTGCATGGCAGAATACGTTGTTCGGAGAGCTGATCCTCAAACTGGTCAATGAAGGCAAAGTGGACTTATTGAACAGCATTCAGTAGTCTCTACTCCATCTTACTTATAAGATAACTGCTTCATACGGTGAAACCGATAGTTCCATGCTTTGGAACCAATCGTTTCACTGTATGAAACAAGAGTTTCCATGCCTTTGAAACTAAAGTTTCAAGCTTCCGAAACTAGAGTTTCAAGCCGCTGGAACTAAAGTTTCTCACTGATGAAACCATAGTTTCTCACCGTTGAAACTTTAGTTTCTCGCCGACGAAACTTTGGTATCAAGGCACAGAAACCGACCTTCTTCGCCGTAAGCGTCTCCGCGATGCCACAGTGACAGCAAAACTACTGTCACTCTGCTATCACACCTTGCCGTCACCTTATAACAATCACATAATCATTCATTTGCCCCCATTTATGTGACAGATGACAGCAAATTTTTATTTTTTAATTTATATGTAGAGAGTATATATTACTCCCCCAATAATAATTATATAATATGAAATCAACCTTTTTATTTCTGGTTACTACAACCATGATGACTTGTACCGCCTTGGGACAACCTTCCAACGACAAAAAGAACGTATTACCCGATTGGGCATTCGGAGGCTTCGAACGACCACAGGGAGCTAATCCGGTGATATCTCCTATAGAGGACACAAAATTCTATTGTCCGATGACACAGGATTACGTTGCATGGGAATCCAATGATACTTTCAATCCGGCGGCTACCCTGCATGACGGCAAGATTGTCGTGCTGTATCGGGCAGAAGATAAATCCGGTGTCGGTATCGGTCACCGTACCTCACGTCTCGGATACGCCACTTCGAGCGACGGCATTCACTTCAAGCGGGAAAGGACTCCGGTATTTTATCCGGATAACGATACTCAAAAGAAACAGGAATGGCCGGGCGGATGCGAAGATCCGCGTATCGCCGTCACAGCAGAAGGACTGTATGTGATGACCTATACGCAATGGAACCGCCACATTCCGCGTCTGGCAATAGCCACTTCCCGCAATCTGAAAGACTGGACAAAGCACGGTCCCGCTTTTGCCAAAGCGTATGACGGCAAGTTCTTCAATTTAGGATGCAAGTCCGGCTCCATTCTGACCGAAGTTGTCAATGGGAAACAGGTGATCAAGAAAATCGACGGAAAATACTTCATGTATTGGGGAGAGGAACATGTGTTTGCCGCCACTTCCGAAGATTTAGTCAACTGGACCCCATACGTAAATACAGACGGCTCGCTGAGAAAACTGTTTTCACCCCGTGACGGACACTTCGACAGCCAGCTGACGGAATGCGGTCCTCCGGCTATTTATACTCCAAAGGGAATCGTACTTCTGTATAATGGGAAAAACAGTGCAAGCAGAGGCGACAAACGCTATACCGCCAATGTTTACGCTGCCGGACAAGCCCTCTTCGACGCCAATGACCCGACCCGTTTCATCACCCGTCTCGACGAACCGTTCTTCCGCCCGATGGATAGTTTCGAAAAGAGCGGGCAGTATGTAGACGGAACGGTGTTCATCGAAGGGATGGTTTATTATAAAGATAAATGGTATCTGTATTATGGTTGCGCAGATTCCAAGGTAGGTATGGCTATCTACAATCCGAAGAAACCTGCTGCCGCAGATCCGCTGCCCTAAACAAACTGTTTCTTTCTACCCGACATAAATAAAACTGCAAGGATTACACAATTCTGAATGAACAGAGGTTGTGCTGATCCTTGCAGTTCTTATATTTATCAAGATTGATGCACAAAAAACATATTTCACTGCCAAAAAAGTAAACATTTGCGCCAACCATGCGAATTAGCCCTATCTGAAGGACCTTTTCCTCCACATTATTACTAATTTTATCACTATAGAAATAACACACAACAAATCAATAGTTATGAAAATAGTACAAACCTTTTGGCATGGAAATAATTCATTGTTAGACAATAGTTTTTGATGGATAAATCCACAATACCATTTAATGTCATGGGCATTAAGTTGTCTTTCTTTAAAAGACAACTATCAAAATATCGTTTTATATACCGATTCCCATGGATATGAAATCTTTGCCGAACAATTGAAACTACCGTATACAGATATCATCATTCAATACGACAATCTAACTTGCCCTGAACCTCATTGGGCATATCCCAAGTTATTAACCTATTCACTCCAAAAAGAACCCTTCATACATGTAGACGGAGATGTATATTTGCCTAATAAACTAGACAACACCATAGAGATGAGTGAATTGATTGCTCAGAACAAAGAAATAGGAAGCAGTTATTATAAAAGTATGATGAATCATATTCTACAAAAAGATTTATTAATGCCATCCTTCCTAAAAAAAGAATTAGAAAAAGACTCTATCATGTCATATAATGCAGGAATTATCGGAGGAAATGACTTGGAGTTTATAGCTGAATACTGCCGGACTGCATTTAACTTTATCGAATCAAACCATTTAAATGATATAAACAGCAAAGATATTCACATAAATAACAATATCCTCTTTGAACAAATATTGTTTTATGCCCAGTCAAACAGTTATAACAAACCTGTGGCAACAGTCCTTGATCACAGCGTTCGTGACAATGGATACATTTATGATGATTTCTGTAATTTTTATCTATACGACAAAGCCAAACTATTACATATCATCGGCGGACATAAAAAGAACCAACGGATTTGTGATTTACTTAGCAAAACTCTATTAAATAAATATCCTGACTATTACAATAGAGTAGTAGAATTGTTCGCGAATAATCATAAGCGAATGCAAAACAAGGCTAAAAATACTACCTTCCCCGATTTGAGTGTACAAATGTGTATTGCATCCTATCAAGATTATCTTCATTCTTTGTCCAAAAAATGGGAAAAGCTATCTTATACCGATCTGTATGATTGGGAGAAATGCTCATCTTCCTATTTCATGTTTCTAAATGCCGGAAAAGAGGAACAAGCCATATTTACTATTAATAGAAATCCCTACCTATCCATTTACGAAATTCCGGAACCCTGGCCGACAGAAGCAAAAAAACTGCTTAAAGAACGTATAAACAAAGAGTGCCATTCAGACCACTTTGATATAGTATGCATTCCATGTCTGCTATATGAGGGTTTTAAAGAAGTGCTTATTAACGATTTATGTTATAATATTCTGATTCTCATAGAAGAAGAGAAGACATTTGAATGTCTGTTCAACGAATTGCTACCTTGTTTTTCATCTGAAATCAGCAAAGATAAAGAACAAACTTACAAATTAATTCTGACGGAAGTAGAATATCTTCTTTATCATGGGGTGATATGTATCAATTGATTTCAACTTAAACAAGTGTATAAACTTATCTATGCATCCAAAAGAAACGACTTTATTTATAAACACTAAAATTATCATGTATTATGGAAAAGAAAAGTAAAGCGGAGAAATTAAAATTAAGAGGGATCAACCAAACCATATTGATCTCCAGTTACAATTCAGGGGCAGGTACAGGTCCCAATGATTGCATGACAGAAGAAGTTTATCAACGGCTTAATGCCCAAGGAGCCTTAGATACCACCGTCTATGTATGTGGCATTGGATGGATGACACCGGACGTAACTATCTACGGTAGCGGATCAGGTTTCGGTTCCGGTAGTGGTTCCGGCAGCGGTAGTGGTTCTGGCGAGTATTGGGGAAGCGGACACTGGGGAAGTGGAGATTGGGGAAGTGGTAGCGGGTGGACTGGTGGTGGAACTAGTGGTGGAGGAACTAGCGGTGGAGGAACTAGCGGTGATGGTCCGAAACCTGGAGGTGGAGACAAACCCGTTCCCAAAGATCCAATAGAATTAATGGACAAAAGTAGGTTTGTTGGTTGGAGAGAAGGAGCTAATTGCTTAAGTCTTTGCAAAGAAACACTAAAAAAATATGGATTATCCAATTACGGAAGTAGCTTAAATGTTTTTAAGCTAGTTGATTCTGCAAATGGATTATTAACAAACTGGGGAAATGATCCAGCTCAAAACTACAAAAATGCAATTGAATGTATCGATAAACATCTCAATGCAAAACGAGTTATCATAGTAGGAGTTGATTATGATCTCGATTTAAATCCAAACATCGACGGTACAGACCATTTTATTGTAGTTACAGGAAGAGGATATGATACTTCACGACAACAGTATTACTATACATTTATGGATAATGCAACTTCCAACTCTGATGATGGATGTAGCAACATTAATCGCCTTTACTACAAAACTGAAAATTTAAAGCTAGAGGGAAGCACAAAGGTTGCTAACAGATATTATACTGTAACTCAAGTAAGACCCAACGACGGTGGGAAATATGATACAACATCTTTATAATATAAAAATGTATAACCTAGAACGAAACGATAGAGTCCACTTTTACCGTGGACTCTATCATCATCTATAAATAATAATCAACCATGAAAAAAGTAGCAATTTTAATTATATTAATAATGGCAAGCGGACTATCTATGTATGGCCAAAACAGCTACAAAGTCACTTCTTTAGTGAAGCTATCGGATATAAAAGAAAAGAACTTGCAACGTGTATTCTATGTTTTTTCAAAAAATGAGTTCCTAAAGCTACCCATCAATTATGATATTTCATTCTTTGTTTACCAAGACAACAACAGTATCTCTCGTGATGATTTTGAACATACGAGAGCAGTAACTCAAGGTACATCTTATAGAATAAGCAATTCTCCATTCTATGCTAATCTTGACAAAAGAGACAAGAGACCTCCCATTGAAACAGTTCTTTCTCTCATTGAAGATACTAATGGAAAATATATCATGGGAATAGTCAGAACTTGGTCAGCTCTTCACGATATGGATAAACATTGGTTAGTTACATTCAATTTTGCAGGAGCAATCATTGACTACATTCCCATTTGTGAATGGCCTGGAACATGCAGCAAAGCTAGAACCATGGAAGCACAAATCAATAAAGATTTTACGGTGAATGTTCAACAGTTGAACTTTCCTGAAAATAATTACATCATTCAGTTCGATAGTATAAAAAGTTTATACACCTAGATAACCTGAAAGGGCAACGTATAGATACTAAATATCAGATAATGCCGGATGGAAAGTTTAAAAAACTGGAAGAGGCATATTATCAACCGCAAATCTACACTCCGGACATGTTGAAGAGCAATGAAACCCTCATTCGATATAGAAGAGAAAATATTAAAGAAAAGAAAATATTTCAACAATAAAGACTATGAAAAACAGTTTAAGAATCCCACGAATTATCCACCAAACATGGAAAACAAAAGATGTACCTTCTCCTCTTGACCAACTGCCACAAACATGGAAAGAATATCTCCCGAATTGGGAATATATCCTATGGACAGATGAAATGAACAGGGAATTTGTCTGCAAACATTTCCCTGATTTCCTGGAGAAGTATGATACATATCCTTGTAACATACAAAGAGCAGACGCTATACGCTATCTTCTCTTGAAAGTTTATGGAGGATTGTACGTAGACATGGATTTCGAGTGCCTCGAAAATATTGAGTTCTTACTAGAAGGATCGGATTTTATCGTAGGTAAGGAACCCGACTGGCATGCTAAACGCTTTGGTTTTGAATATATCATTTGCAACGCTTTCATGGCGTCAACACCCGATAATGATTTTATCAACTTTGTATGCCAAAGGTTAATCAATCATTCCGGTGGGAAAGTTGTTAATAACGGATTTGATATACTGGATTCCACAGGCCCTTTCTTGCTAACGCATGCATTCAACGCATTTCCACATAAAGAAGACATACGTATCCTCGAATCAAAGACAATATATCCTATCGGACAATGGGAGGTAGAGAAAATAAAAAACAACCAGATTCCTAAAGAAATGGAAGAGCGTATCAATCAGGCTCATGCCATACACTATTTCTTTGGTACCTGGTTTGGTAAGTAACCTTTAAAAATAAAATAAATAATGATCCCAAAGAATATACACCTTATCTTTCTACGCAAAGATGAACCGTTCCCCGAACTATTCGAGAAATGCAAACAAGAAATACAAGTCAATCATCCGGACTGGAATATCCGCCTATATAATAAGGATGATGCACAGGATATATTAAATCAAGATTTACCTGAATACATCGAAGCCTATAATGCATTCTATCACAATGTACAAAAAGCAGACTTCTTAAGATTAGCCCTTGTATACCTCTATGGAGGATTCTATATGGATTTAGATATGTTAAGTTTAAAGCCACTTGATGAGTTGAGAAAGTATAATTTGGTTTTAGGAGAAGAGAAAATTGTCTGCCAGGCAGAGCAAGAAGCCTTGAATTTAAGATATCGACTTCGAATAGCCAACTATATGTTCGGTGGAATCCCTAAACATCCTTTTTTACACAGAATAATGGATGAAATGGCAGAAAGAGCCACAATAATCTTAAAATCGCAACAGGAGATTTTAGACATAACAGGTCCCGGCCTACTAACAGACACATATTGGGATAACTATGGAATGTATACAGACATCACATTATTAAGAAATACAGATAAAAGGTGCAGGCAACCTTATCACAATGAAATCTCATGCCACTTTGGAGATTATGCAGCTCATCTGCATGCCGGGACATGGAGAACGGGAATTTGAGTTTATATAACCAAGTTATGCAAGAAAAGCTATTTTATCAACAAACACTAAAAGAATCATTGTAAATTTCTTTTCTACATCAACTGCAATAAACGTAATGACCGGGAAACAAATGGAGAGCATATCATGGGAGTTATTACCGCAACATCTAAAAAACATGATAAGATAAAATGGTCAGAGAGTATTGATACTGGTTTGTCATTGCCGACACCTGCTGTACTTTCATTGTTCACAAACATATATTATAGAATGATAATCAGCTACTTATCTTATACCCTAATTATCCATAGAGTACTCTGAACAGACAAAATATATTTGCCTACATATTGGCACTACAAAGGACAGCTAATCATTCGAAATCCGCTATATTTGGACACGTTTTGAATGACAAAAAGCTTCTTGAGCAATCATTCTTTATGACTGACAAGATGCAGCCCGAACCGGACAAGAATACTTTCTAGATGTAAAGTGGTGCCAAAAAGGTAAATATCCGTGCCATTTC
>ENA-ORTU01003450-ORTU01003450.1-human-gut-metagenome-genome-assembly--contig:-NODE-3450-length-12942-cov-3.030496_pt1 | contig 12942 bp, 10 predicted proteins | sample MGYA00241910_ERZ509184 | MGnify/ENA primary metagenome ERZ509184 (study PRJEB26280, sample SAMEA2338847) | human gut metagenome | biome: human gut; feature: human-associated habitat; material: faeces... | reverse complement strand
CCGAGGAAGCAAACAGTATAGAAAGCAGTTGTCAAAAGTATTGATTAGCCGTTGTATTTCCCGGCTTACGGAGGAATAGACAGATGATAATAGAGTTATTTATAAATGAAAAGAAGATTCAGGCAGAGACAACCCCGGATCAGATGCTGTTAGACTTTTTAAGAGAACAGGGTTATAAGAGCATGAAAAGAGGCTGCGATACAGGAAACTGTGGGCTTTGTACGGTATGGATGGATGAAAAACCGGTTCTTTCCTGCAGTATTCCGGCAGCGAGAGCAGCAGGACATAAGATTACAACATTAGAAGGTGTACAGGAAGAGGCAGCAGAATTTTCAGATTATCTTGCGAAGGAAGGAGCAGATCAATGTGGTTACTGCAGTCCGGGAATGATAATGAATGTACTGGCATTAAAACGAGAGATTCCGAATCCGACAATGCAGCAGGTAAAGGAATATTTAGCTGGTAATTTATGTAGATGTACGGGATATCAGGGTCAGTATCGTGCCCTTGCAAAATATTTTGGAGTGGAGGAATAATACAAAAGATGGAAAATACCAGATTTGTAAATAAAGCAATCGTAAAAAAAGATGCACAGGCTCTTCTTTCCGGCCGCCCGGTATATACAGATGATATTGCCCCGGCGGATTGTCTGGTGGTGAAGTTATTAAGAAGTCCTCATGCGCATGCCTGGATTGAAGATATTTCTGTGGATGCAGCATTAAAAGTTCCTGGAATCGAAGCGGTTTTTACTTATAAAGTCGATAACCCTTATGCACCTACACATGAGCGCGGATTGCGTTTTGATGATCCGACGGTCGGGGTGGACTGGAAGATCACGGAACCGGCTATCCTCAATTTGTCGGATAAAGATAGGAATGCTGCTTTACTGCAAGACGCTGAGATAAATTTTGAGTTTTGAATTATGAATTAAAAATATAGATATGAAAACTTACTTGATTACCGGAGCGGCTGGTTTTATAGGCGGTAATTTCATTAAATACATGTTGGCGAAGTATCCCGAAATAAAGATTGTGGTTTTGGATCTGCTGACCTACGCCGGTAATCTCGGAACGATTGCCGAAGACATCGACGGGGAGCGTTGCGAGTTTGTGAAAGGTAATATCTGCGATCGTGCGTTGACGGACGAGCTCTTTGCCAAATACCAGTTCGATTATGTCGTTAATTTTGCGGCGGAAAGCCATGTGGACCGCAGTATCGAGAATCCGCAGCTTTTTCTGGTCACGAATATATTAGGTACTCAAAATCTGCTCGATTCTGCTCGTAAAGCGTGGGTGACGGGCAAAGCGGCTACCGGTTATCCTGAATGGCGTGAGGGTGTCCGTTTCCACCAAGTGTCTACCGATGAGGTGTATGGTAGCCTGGGGGCCGAAGGCTATTTCCATGAAACGACTCCATTGGACCCACGTAGTCCGTACAGTGCATCCAAGACGAGTGCCGACCTGTTTGTACAAGCTTACTCCGAAACTTATAAGATGCCGGTCAGCATCACCCGTTGTTCCAACAATTATGGTCCGTACCATTTCCCGGAAAAGCTGATACCTCTGATTATTAAAAACATTCTCGAAGGTAAATCGCTTCCTGTTTATGGTGACGGGACAAATGTACGCGACTGGCTGTACGTGGAAGACCACTGCAAGGCTATCGACTTGGTGATCCATAAGGGACGGGCAGGGGAGGTCTATAACGTAGGAGGCCATAACGAGAAGCAGAATATCGAGATCGTGAAGTTGACAATCAGTACCATTCGCCGATTGATGACGGAACAACCCGAATACCGCCGGATTCTGAAGAAAAAAGAGATCGGTGCGGACGGGCAGATTTCCATCGACTGGATCAACGACAGCCTGATTACTTTTGTAAAAGACCGTTTGGGCCATGACCAGCGTTATGCCATTGATCCGACAAAGATTACAAACGAATTGGGCTGGACACCTGAAACTTCTTTCGAAACCGGAATTGTCAAGACGATCCGTTGGTATCTGGACAACCAGAAGTGGGTGGAAGACATCACGGGAGGAGATTATATGAAATATTACGAGCGGATGTATGGGAACCGTTAAGGTTCCCATACATCCGCAGCCTTTACCAAAGCTAAGTCTTTTCCTAATTCCGGCGCAGCTTCCTCGATCTGTTTGCGTACTGCGTCGCGGATATCTTTCCGGATATTCTTGCGTGTGCTGTCCAATTCCGCTTGCTTGGCCGGCTTGAAAATATCCTTGTATTTACATTTCGTGATCTTATATTTGAAATCATCCAGGTTGCCGGTGATGTCGATTCCTAATTTGAAAGGAACGGGCGATTTGAGTACCGATAGATGGTAATTGAATGTCATGTCCAAATTATGCGTTCCGCCGACAGCCACTTTGTAACGGTCCATTTCCACCAAGAATGGGAAGACTTCGATCTTATTGTCTTTGATGGCAAGGTCTACTGAAATACTGTCTATCATATTCCGTTTCTTGTTTTTGAACATCAGTGTCTTGGATATTTCGGTAAATGTTTCTCCATCGAGCAGTACCATATTGTCCCCGTGTAGATAGCAAGACGAGTTAATGGACGGCATAATGAGAGACATGGTCGAATCCATCTTGCAAGTAGCCGTGACCTGACAATCCAAAACACCTTCGAACGAACGGAGCATCGGGACTAATGTGTCGATGGAAGGGAAGAGGGCGATCAACTTCTCCACCTTCACATCTTCCATATCGAGGTCTAAACCGGCGGTTGCCTCTTGTCCGTTCTTAGCCCGGTAGACCATTGTCAGGTTCCCATTCCCCATATTGGATTGTATATTGAGCTTGCTCAAGTTGATACTCTGATCGCGCAGGACAATCTCGCCGACCACGTTCTCTAATTCCAGATCCTTGAAATCGATACGTTTTGCATTCGTATGGAGAGCCACGTCGAGAAAGGCTGGAAGAACAAATAATTGGCTGGTCGTGTCGGTTTCTGTTTGTGCGATACTATCTTGCAGCGATTCGGTATTGAGTTGTGCGATATTTTCATCACTGAGCATTAGTAGGTCCGTGTTTTCCCCATATTGCATACCGTTGTTGACTGCCTGCATCAACTGATTGCAATCGATATAATCCGAATTTAGATTGAAATTTCCTTTCAACTTTCCTCCGCGGAGCATCGCTTTCCGGATCTGGCTGATCTCGCCGTTAAGGGTGAAATTGCTTTTGCCGAGATGCAGGCGGGCATCTGTCAGTGTGATGTCGTTTGTGTTGAACCTCATCGTCGTCGGCTCCATCCATATCGGGAGTGGGAACATGCGGCTGAAACCGCGCATTTGTTTGAAAGAGATGCTGCCCCGTGCTTCCCATTTGCGCAGGAATTGACCTTCTGTTTTGCTACTGTCGCCGACGGCAGTTTTCCCGGCCATCTTCTTTCTCTTTTCTGTCAGATGTACACGTTGTTCGTCGGTCAGTGTGTGGCGTTGCCGGTTTGCCATCTGTAGGCGTCGTGCATCACGATAGGGAAGGGTCTCGATCGTAAACGAGCTTTCCGTCAGGGAGAGTCCTGTCCGTAAAGGCATACTGATGTATTTCAGCGTGTCGATCGAAATGACAGCGGCTGCAGTCGGGGTTAGTTTGTCGGAAGTGGACGGTTTGATACCACCTTTCAGTTCGGAACGTTCGGCCACGATCCAGACGGAATCGGCCGTTCGGGTTCTCAGATGGTTGAAGGCCAATTGCCCGGTCATCGGTATGACGGCTGTTGTATCAATAACAGGCGATGTTTGAGCAAGCATTTCCAATTTACTTATGTTCGTGCTGATTTCATCTTTATATTTGATATTCAGGCTATCTATTCCCATCGTCATCCGCATCAGGTTTTGTGATTCGATGTAAAGACTTTTCTGGTGTGTCGTGTCGATTGTCAGATAGGCATCGGAAATGAAAATATCCATGCCGAGTGACTGGCTGAACGCTTTTAGCTTGTCAATATTGAGTTTTCCTGAACTGTGTATCTTCCCGAACCGGCTTTCGACAAGGTCATTCACGGTAAAAGTGGTCGATAGGTCTGCATCCATTACACCTTCCACTAACAGCGTGTCCGGATTAAGGAATTCCTGTCCCAACCGGGTGAAGTCCACTTTACCTTTCATTCCGGCCCGGACGGCCGGATTTTTGAACAGGTTGGTTACTTTGGCCTGCATATCCAATGAAGTGTTGAGCCCTTTCATCGTGAGTTGTTCGAGCGAGACGAAAGAAGAATCCGGAAAAGGTCCGTTCAGATGGATATCTAGGTCCATTTCCAGTGTGTCGATACCTTGTTTGATGTCCTTTATGTGATAGGAGCCGTTTTCTATTTTGCAACACAGGTTCGCATTTGGTACGATACTGTCCCCTAAGAAACCGTGAATGCTTCCTTCCATAAGGATTGAACCTTCCGCTTGTATCTTATCGCGATTCTGGAAATAGGCATCGGGAATGAATTTCAGCAGATCGTTCATATCCGAGATTTTCAATCCCATATCCATATCGATACGGGTGTGTCGGTTTTCCGGAAAGTGGCGTATAGTGCCATCGGCGGTGAAAGGCAGATTGTTCACCTTCAATTCCGCATCTTTCAAGGTAATCGAGTTGTAGTGTTCGGCGAGCACTAACCTGCTTTTGAGACGAAGTGACAAGTCGTTTTTCAATGTATAAGTTGGGTTACTGAATAAAAGGGATGAACAGCCCATTTCCAAATCGAGTGTATTGGCTCCTCCAGCCAATGAACCGTCAAGGCGTACGAAGAAGCCCTGCATTTCGGTAAAAAGGTCAGCTTGGCGGTCGTCATACGTGAAATGTCCTCCGTAGATGCGTACCTTTTGCAGGTCGATAGGCGGCAGGGGCTTTTTGCCTGCATCGGTCTCTGTCGAATCCGTCTCACTTTCGTAAATATCCCAGTTCGCACGTCCGTTTTTATTGACGAATCCATAGAAACGCGGGTTCTCGATGGAAAAGTCTTTGATGGTGATCTTACTACCAAAAAGGTAATCGAGTGGTTGCAAAGACAGGGTTGCCCGGTTGAAAGCAAGCAGCGAATCGGAAGGAATTGCCAGTTCTTCTTCATGGGCGGTCGAATCTTCGGCTGCGTGCGAGATCAGGTGGCCGTTCGTCAGCTTCACGCCTAAATAAGGATAGGTTTCGAAATAGGTCAGTTCCACCCGTTCGCAATCCAAATGTGCATCGATGAACTTATTTGCCTGCTCGATAACCAGTGGCGTCAGTTTCTCTGGCGGCAATACTCCCCAGTTCAGAATGCTGAACCCGATAGCCGGGAGTATGAATATCAGGGTTATAGTCGCCAGAACGATGATCGTCAGTATTTTCTTTTTCCTTTTCATATTTATCTTATGTATGCTTCTGTCAAGAATTATAATATACAAAAGTATGAAAAAGCCGGAGATGACGAAGGTGATCTGTTGCCTTTTTTGAATAATCCGTTTAGTGCTCATTCCGTTTTGCCATTTGAAGATTGGGTCGTGGTTTAAAAAAAGATAGACAAAGTAAGATTAGGATCGCATGGCGAGCCCCCTTATTGTCAAAAACGATCTGAAATTGCAAAATCTGAGTTAAAATAAACGGTTTGCAGAGGTCTGTTTTCTGTTTAAAAGGTGGTTAGGAAAAGACTGTTCCCGTGAGGTGCGCAGTTTTTTCCCGCGAAGACGGTCTTCGTTGCCATGACGACCGTCTTTGTATAAGGGGAAGTCGGCATCCTGGGGCGATGAAGTCCGTTTTTACGGCGATGAAGACGGTCGTCACGGAAACGGGGTGCCGGAATCCTTGAAAATACCCTCGGATTTCTTTCCATATTCCTTGACTCTCCCTTTTGTTTCCCCGGATATCCGATTCTCCGGGAGTTTAGCTTTGTCAGAATGTCGGGAATTCCGGTAAAAAGATTGACAAACAGCCGGCTTTTTTTATTTTCCAAGTGGACGGTTTTCATATATGCCACGAAAAGTGCCGTTTTGGTGTGTAAAGGTCAATCTGAAAGCGTTCAGCTTTTCGATTGAAATAGAAAAACAGGGGGATATTGTAAAATTTATCCTTGTGAAATAATAATTGACTTTATTTGAGTTCGTGCCTAAACAATGCAGATGTGCATTTTGGACAAATATCGTTTTGCTATATGTATTACGGTAAAGCTGTATATTTGTTGTGTTAAAAAATATTACCCGCAATACTATTCTAAAAACATGGGATAGAAATCCGATTTTGATGGGGTAGTAGTGATATTTTGATTATCTTTGCAATTGTCATGAAACATTTGCCTGATTGAGTAGTATGGAGCCCTAAACTAATAAAAAATATAAATGAACATGTCGTAGATGACCTTAATAGCAGATTGTCTTCTAAATCAGAGTTTCTCCGAAGTTAAGTATGGCAAGATTGACAGTTATGACACGTTAATGAGTTTGGTAAAGTAAAAAGTAATATATTTATGGATTTTCGTCTGAAAGTATTTCACAGCGTAGCCACGAATTTGAGCTTTACGAAGGCTTCAAAAGAGTTGTTTATCAGTCAGCCAGCCATCAGCAAGCATATTCATGAATTGGAGGTGCAATATAAAACACCGTTGTTCGATCGGGTGGGAAGCCATATCGGACTGACCCATGCGGGTGAATTGTTGTTGTCGCATACGAAACAGCTGTTGGCTGCATACCGGCAGATGGATTTCGAGATGAACCTGTTGACGGATAATTTTGCCGGGGAACTGCGGTTGGGGGCAAGTACGACGATTTCCCAATATGTGCTGCCGCCTGTCCTCGCCTCTTTTATCAAGAAGTTCCCGGAGATAAAAGTCTCTTTGCTGAACGGGAATAGCCGCGATATCGAACAGGTCTTGCGGGAGGGAAAGATCACCCTCGGCCTGGTCGAAGGAACGGCGCACCAGAGCACGCTTCACTATACCCCTTTTATGAGAGACGAACTGGTCGTCGTGGCGCATACGGGCAGTTCATTGGCGGCCTATGACGAGATTTCGCTCGAACAGCTCCGTACGCTGCCTCTTGTCCTGCGCGAAAACGGTTCGGGAACGCTGGATGTGGTGGAAGCTGCCCTGGCGGAACATCAGGTGAAACTTTCGCAACTGAATGTGGTGTTGCAGATGGGGAGTACGGAAAGTATTAAGTTGTTTTTGGAGAACTCCGAGGTGTTGGGAATTGTTTCTATCCGTGCCGTGACCCGCGAATTGATGTCCGGCAGGCTGAAGGTGATCGAAGTGGAGGGGTTCCGCGCCGAACGGATGTTTACCTTTGCCGAGCCGCAGGGACAGAACGGGGGAGTGGAAGAAAGCTTCATCCGATATGCCTGCCAAAACTGGCGATAACCTGATGTTATACTCTATAAAAACATATTAGGAAAGGATAGAGGAAAAAAGCCTTACTTTTGCCACGGTTTTAAAAAATAATGGATTTTAAACTTGATTGAATATGTTTAGCGAAAAAAGGAGTAACGTACTTCATGGCATTCTGTTGATCGCCCTTTTCTCTTGTTCTGCTTTTTACATAGCAGAGTTTCCCTTTGTCAAAAATCTATCCTTCAGTCCTCTGATCGTCGGTATCCTGTTGGGAATGGTATATGCGAACAGTTTGCGCAACCATCTGCCTGAGACATGGGTGCCCGGTATTTTGTTTTGTACGAAGCAGGTACTGCGTGCCGGTATCGTGTTGTATGGTTTCAGGCTGACATTCCAGAGCGTGGCCGAGATCGGGCTTCCGGCCATCCTGATCGATGCGATTATAGTGGCGGCTACCATATTCATAGGTTTGTTTGTCGGGCGTTTGCTGAAAATGGATAAAGATCTCGCTTTGCTGACATCCACCGGTAGCGCGATCTGTGGGGCTGCTGCCGTATTGGGAGCCGAGCCGGTCGTGAAAAGCGAGCCGCATAAAACAGCGGTGGCCGTTTCGACAGTCGTTATTTTCGGCACTTTGTCGATGTTTATCTATCCGGCCATGTACCGTGCAGGCATATTGGACCTGACATCTGAACAAATGGGGCTTTATACCGGATCGACCTTGCACGAGGTGGCGCATGTCGTAGGTGCAGGTAATGTTATGGGAAAGGAAATTTCGGATGCGGCTATTATCGTGAAAATGATTCGCGTTATGATGCTGGCTCCCGTCTTGGTGATGATGAGTTTTGCTTTGGCGCGTACCGCCGTGAAAGCCGTATCTGATAGCGTAAAGGAAACAGCAGCCGTTACAGCAAAACGGGGTAAGATCACAATCCCGTGGTTTGCTTTCGGTTTCCTGGCTGTGATTGGTTTTAATTCTTTTGATCTGTTGCCTCATACAGTTGTGGACGGGATCAATAATATAGATACATTTATGTTGACGATGGCCATGACGGCATTGGGTACGGAAACTAGTATCGAGAAGTTTAAGAAAGCCGGAGCGAAACCTTTCATCTTGGCGGCAGTATTGTATATCTGGTTGTTAGGTGGTGGCTATTTGTTGGCGAAGTATTTGGTTTAACATAAATTGCTTGATGCTGTGGTGAGGGAGTGTCTTAATAAATTATTACCTTTGTGCCCAAAACAAGAAAAATAGAGAAAAGTGGTTTCAAAGGTAACAAAAGGTATTATAATTTCGTTCTGGCTGCTGTTTGCGATAGCGGTAGGTGCTGTAGTTTTATTGTTTTCAGCAATAGCCAAAGGCTCGATAGGCTATATGCCACCGGTCGAACAGCTTGAAAACCCGATTGATAAATATGCTTCACAGGTCGTGTCTGCTGATGGGAAAACACTCGGTATCTATGCGCATAGCCAGGATAACCGTATCATGGTCAATTATAACGATCTATCTCCCGATTTGGTGAAGGCGTTGATCGCAACGGAAGATGTCCGTTTTGCCGAACATAGCGGTATCGATGCGCAGGGACTGTTTCGTGCAGTTGTTAAGAGAGGCATTTTGATGCAGAAAAGTGGTGGTGGTGGTAGTACCATTACGCAACAATTGGCAAAGCAATTGTTTTCTCCAAGTGTTGACAATGTGATGGAACGTTTGTTCCAGAAACCGATCGAGTGGGTGATTGCCGTCCAGCTTGAACGTTATTATACGAAGGAAGAGATCATTAATATGTACCTGAATAAGTTTGACTTTCTTTATAATGCCGTGGGAATCCAGTCTGCTGCCCGTGTTTATTTCGGAAAGACGCCCAAGATGTTGAAGATCGAGGAAGCGGCGACACTTGTCGGAATGTGTAAGAATCCCTCTTATTTTAATCCCAGGCGCCATAACGAGCGGACACGCGGACGGCGTAACACGGTTTTGGAACAAATGCAGAAAGCCGGCTATATAACGCAGGCGGAATGTGACTCGCTGAAGGCTTTGCCGCTCACACTTCATTTTAGCCGTATGGATCATAAGGAAGGGTTGGCTCCTTATTTCCGCGAATATCTGCGCTTATTTTTGACGGCGAAGAAACCTGAGCGTAAAAACTATCGGGGATGGCAGATGCAGCAGTTCAAGGAAGACTCGGTTGCCTGGGAAACGAATCCTGCATACGGTTGGTGTAACAAGAACAAAAAGGCTGATGGAGAATTCTATAATTTGTATACGGATGGTTTAAAAATATATACGACCATTGATTCCCGTATGCAGAAATATGCTGAGGATGCCGTCCGTGAGCATATCGGAGGTTATCTTCAACCTGCATTTTTTAAAGAGAAGAGAGGAAAAAGTTATGCTCCGTTCTCCCGTGATTTACGTCAAGGCGAGGTTGATACGATCTTTATGCATGCTATGCACCAGACAGATCGGTACCGTGCCATGAAGAAGGCGGGAGCGAGTGAGAAAGAGATAAAGGCTGCCTTTAACGAACCGGTCGAGATGCGTGTGTTCAGTTGGGGAGGTGCTATAGACACGACGATGTCTCCGTTGGATTCGATCCGCTATCATAAGAGTTTCCTGCGTACCGGCTTCATGTCGATGGATCCGCGCACCGGTCATGTGAAAGCCTATGTGGGTGGTATCGATTATAATGATTTCCAGTATGATATGGTGAATGGAGGCCGTCGCCAGATCGGTTCCACTATTAAACCTTACCTCTATTCCCTTGCAATGATTGAAGGTATCAGTCCGTGTGACGAGATGTTGCACGTGCAACAACGCCTGACCGATGAGAACGGACGGCTTTGGGAACCCCGTAACTCGAATAAGAAACGGATCGGTGAGATGGTTTCTGTACAGTGGGGATTGCAGAATTCCGACAACTGGGTGACGGCTTGGTTGATGAGCCAATTGTCTCCCTATACGTTTGTTCGTCTGCTGCATTCGTTCGGATTAAAGAACGAAATGGATCCAGTAGTTTCGATTTGTTTGGGGACTCCAGATGTCTCGGTTGGTGAGATGGTAAGCGGTTATACGACTTTTGCCAACAAAGGCATACGAGTCGAACCTTTGTATGTGACCCGAATAGAGGATCCTTACGGCAATACGATTGCGAATTTCAATTCGCAGATGAGTGAAGTATTGACGGAAGATGCTTCTTATAAGATGCTCCACATGTTGAAAAATGTGATAGACGGTGGTACTGGTGGTCGTATTCGTGCCCGTTATGGCATCAAAGCGCCGATGGGAGGAAAGACCGGTACGACTCAGAATAACTCCGACGGTTGGTTTATGGGTTTTACGCCGAGCTTGGTATCCGGTGTCTGGGTCGGCGGTGAAGATCGTTCTATCCATTTCGACCGGATGTCGGAAGGACAGGGAGCTAGTATGGCTCTGCCAATCTATGGACTTTACATGCAGAAAGTTTATGCCGACAAAACGTTGGGCTATTCGCAGGAAGAGGATTTCGACATTCCCGAACAGTATCAGAATCCTTGTAAAATGGCCACCGAAGAGGAACGAAAACAGACACCGGCAGATGTGGGTGGCATTGATAAGATGTTTGAATAAGAAACAGGCTTGCTTTTAAGTGCAATAAAAAATGCGTGGTTATGGAATTTTCATTTTATGGCCATGCATTTTTTTATTATATCCGTGTGTTTCTTTTTCATGACGGTGGAACCATAATCGGAATTTATTTGTTAGATTTGTATGTGTTAACTTTTCATGATATGGGATATGGAACGGGGAAAAGATAAAACATGGTAGACCGTCCGGTTGAAAGACTTTAACCGGGTAGTTTCCCATTATATTAAAATAATCTAATGAGACGAAAGATATGAATTTCAGAAATAAATATGTGCTGGCTATCGACCAGGGCACGACCTCTTCGAGAGCCATCCTTTTCAGCCATCAGGGCAATATCATCACACTAGCGCAGAAAACATTCCAGCAGTATTTCCCTAAGCCTGGCTGGGTGGAACATGACCCGAACGAGATTTGGTACACACAATCGTCTGCCATCAAGGAGGCTATGGCTAAAGCGGATGTGACGGATATGCATATTGCCTGTATCGGTATTGCCAACCAGCGTGAAACGACGATAATATGGGACCGGGAGACCGGCTTCCCTGTCTATAACGCCATTGTTTGGCAGGACAGACGTACGGCAGACTATTGCGAAGAATTGAAAACAAAGGGGTATGCCTCTCTGATCCAGCAGAAGACCGGATTGGTGATCGATGCTTATTTTTCTGCTACGAAGATACGTTGGATTCTTGATCATGTGAAGGGTGTCCGGGAACGTGCCGAGCGTGGGGAGCTTTGTTTCGGTACGGTCGATTCCTGGTTGGTTTGGAAACTGACCCGCGGAACCGAATTTATTACGGATATTACGAATGCCTCCCGTACGATGTTGTTCAATATTCATACGCAGGAATGGGATAAGGAACTGCTTGACCTTTTCCAAATTCCGGCATCCATGATGCCGGAAGTGAAAAGTAGTAGCGAAGTGTATTGCGAGACTTCCACCCCGATATTTAAGACCGGTATCCCGGTTTCGGGAATGGCCGGTGATCAGCAAGCCGCCCTGTTCGGACAATTGTGTACGGATATCGGTATGATTAAAACGACTTACGGAACAGGATGCTTTATGATTCTGAATACTGGAAGCAAGCCTGTTTTATCTAAAAATAATTTGTTGACGACTATTGCCTGGAAACTGGATGGGAAAGTGACGTATGCGTTGGAAGGAAGTGTTTTTGTCGGTGGTGCGGTCGTTCAATGGTTGCGTGACGAGTTAGGATTGATACAGAGTGCCGCTATCACGGAGCAGCTGGCCAATTCCGTGCCGGATAACGGAGGTGTCTATTTTGTTCCGGCGCTGACCGGGTTGGGAGCTCCTTACTGGGACCAGTATGCCCGTGGAGTCATCATCGGAATCACGCGCGGAACAAGTACAGCCCATCTGACCCGTGCCGCCTTGGAAGGTATTTGCTATCAGGTCTACGATGTCTTGATGGCTATGGAAAACGATATACATGCCAAGCCGAAAGAGATCCGTGTGGATGGTGGAGCGATTGCTAATAACTTCCTGATGCAATTCCAGGCGGATATCTGTCGTTGTCCGGTGGTTCGTCCTCGTGTCCTTGAAACAACGGCTTTGGGTGCCGCCTATCTGGCAGGGTTGGCGATCGGTTACTGGAAAGATGTGGATGAACTGAAAGAACAGTGGTCCTTGGATAATATCTTTAGTGCTGAAATGCATGAAGAAACGGCCGAGACTTTGCTTACCGAATGGCATAAAGCGGTCGGTAGGAGCTTGAATTGGGCTGCGGATTAGTTGTATGAATAATCTATAATATATACCATGAATTTACGAAATAAAGTCTCTTTTTTTCTACTCTCTTTTGTGGCGGTTCCATTGTTTGCACAGACACCGCAACAGGAATTGGAACGGCTTCAACAAAACTATATCCAGTCTTTTATATCGAATGACGACCGGATGGCTTCATTGGTGGAACTCTTGTCAGGCATACAGCCTGAAACGGAAATATCCGATCAGGTTGTCGTTGAACTCCACCAGCGTTATC
>ENA-ORTU01003449-ORTU01003449.1-human-gut-metagenome-genome-assembly--contig:-NODE-3449-length-12943-cov-19.019863_pt1 | contig 12943 bp, 15 predicted proteins | sample MGYA00241910_ERZ509184 | MGnify/ENA primary metagenome ERZ509184 (study PRJEB26280, sample SAMEA2338847) | human gut metagenome | biome: human gut; feature: human-associated habitat; material: faeces... | reverse complement strand
TTTTTTCACTTATGTTTAGATTTTTTTAGGACATTTTCCTAAATTATTGACATAATTAAATGAACTTTTCTATAACATTGACATATATTAAAATAAGAGGTGATGATATGTACCCAAACCCCTATATGATAAGTGGCGCAACAAAAACAGGTATACTTTCAAAAGGATTAAGTTCCCTAAAAGCTATCAACTGGGGAGGACTATTAGAAGGAACACAAAAAACATTAGGTGTAATCAACCAAGCAATTCCTGTAGTCTATCAAATTAAACCTATTGTAAACAACGCAAAAACACTTTTCAAAATTGCCGGATCAATGAGAGAAGATAACACACCTGCACCACCGAAAGAAACAAAGGAACCACAGCCACAGAAAGAAGAGCAACTTAAAAACGCACCCATATTTTACATATAAAAAAACTCAGGAAACCTGAGTAATAAACAAATGGTAGCGACGGAGGGAATCGAACCCCCGACCTTCTGGGTATGAACCAGACGCTCTAGCCAGCTGAGCTACATCGCCATAAATGAAGAACAATATAATAGTAACATATTCATTTTAATTTGGCAACAATAATTTTTATTTTTTCCAATAAACTTTCATTTTTTCTCTTACAGTGATATGATTAATAAGAGGTATAATATTATGATAAAAACAATCTGTATTTATATTTTATTCTTTTTTGTTTATTCATTTTTAGGTTGGTGTTTAGAAGTAATATGCAAACTAATAACAGAAAAACGATTCATTAATAGAGGAATCTTAATAGGCCCCGTTTGCCCTATCTATGGTTATGGTGTTTTAATTATGACTCTCTTTTTTAGAAAGTATTTAAACGATCCCATTACATTATTCATATTAATTATCGTAAGTTGTTCTATACTAGAATATTTTACAAGTTACTTTTTAGAAAAAGTATATCATACACGTTGGTGGGACTATTCAACAAAGAAATTTAACATTAATGGCCGCATCTGCTTAGAAACCATGATTCCTTTTGGTATTCTAGGATTACTTATTATGAACTATATGAATCCAATCGTCTTTAACCTTTTAAATATACTACCCAATTATCTTATTTATATACTAAGTACTATTTTTCTAATTACTTATATAATAGATAATATTATATCATGTAAAATAATTTATAATATTCAAAAATTAAGTAAAGAAATACAATCTAAACAAATAATAAAGAAAGACGATACAGAAAGGATTACAAGGTTAGTTCGCAAACAAATCGAAAAATCTATGAAGTTATTAGACAGACGACTAATTCACGCCTTTCCTCATCTAGAAATGCTAAAATTTAAGAAAAAGAAAAAATAAAACTTATTATTGAGAAAAAAAGAAAATTTATGTATAATATAACTACTAAGGAGAGACTAATGAAAAAACAATATTATAGTATTAATATCAATGGTTTAAAAGTACGAAATCTAGAACCACTAGAGTTTGAGCATACAATAATAAAAAAGGATGTGCCTTTCTATCAAGCTGGAATATTAGGAAGATTGATTACAGTAGAGGGAAACAATCCAACTAACACACTTGAAGAAGCAGAAGCTTGGTTAACTGATATAGCAAAAAAGCAACCAGACTTAGAGTTTTTGCAACAAGAAACAGTTCCATATATTGACATGGAAACAATTGCCCCATTAGCAACAGAAGGAATAAAAAAGTTAAGAAAAGAAAGAACGACGAAAAAATTTAATTTTTTATCCAAATAACAAAAAATAAAGTTTTAACAAGATACCTTGTATCCACGGAATCCGAAGAATTTTCTTCGGATTTTCTTTTTCCATTTCGCTAACAATTTTATTTGAAAGACCACGTACGTTTTTAGATTCTAATAAAGAAAAAAGCTTTCTTTGATAATTATGAATAGATAAAAATTTAGAACGAAGAATTTGATACCTCTCTACATTATCAATCATTACTTGATTAAACCCAGTAGAATAAGCACCAGGTTCCACCAAACAAAAAGAAATAGAATACTTTAGTACTCTACTTTCTTGCTGTAAAGCTTTAACAAGAGAAGAAATTGCAGATTTACTAGAACTATATACTCCCAAAAAAGGTAAAGGATAAATACCAAGTAAAGAAGAAGTAACAAATATTTTACCACTAATATGCCTTTTTATCATATGTTGAGATACCATTTTTAAAAACAAAAAAGAACGGAAAACGTTCACTTCATATACATCTCGAAGTGCATTTTCATCCATAGTTAAAGCACTTCCTGCCGAACCAATACCAGCATGATTAAAAAGGCAATCAATATCTAAAGAATTAGCTAAATAAATATCATCAGTAAGAAGATCCAATTTCAAACAGATAGCAGACACATTTTCTCTTATCAATCTTTCCCTTAACCAAAACACTTCTTTTACCGTCCGGCAAGTCATATAAACTAAGTGTCCTCTTCTAGCAAGTGCAACACCTACTTCATAACCAATACCAGAGCTAGCACCAGTAATTAAAACACGCATAGTATCACCTAATATTACTATAACCAAAAAAAGAAATTCTATAGTTAAGAATTTCTTTTAATAATAAAGGATACACCTTTTTTTTCATTTTTGATTGTAATATCATAATTCATAATATTTAATGTTTTTTTAACAATCGAAAGTCCTAAACCAAACTCTCCTTTGATTCCCTTTCGGAACGGAGTAAAGATTCCTTCAAGAAAATCTTCGGCAATATGTTCGCCATCATTATATAGGATAAGTTTGTTTTGTTTTGCAGTAATTTTTATAGTAGTATTGGTATATCTCATAAAATTCGAAAGCAAATTATCAATAATGGTTTCCCAATGTTCCATAGTACCATAATATTTAGACTTTTTATCTATATCGACCACAAAATTGATATCTTTTCTATGAAACTTAAATTTATTAACTTCAATCTGAATAATCTGCTCCATATCAACTAGTTCATTTTCAACATTTTTAGAATTCTTGAGATAATCAAGTTTATTTAAGTAAAGAAGTGAGTGTACTTTGTTTTCTAATTTTTCAGTCTGCTGTTTAATAACTTGAAGTGCGGTATTACTATCTTCAACTTTATCTTCAACAGCTTCAATATATGATTTTATAACGGTGAGAGGTGTCTTAAAATCATGTGATATATTTTGATACATTTGATTACGATATTCTTCTTGGTTAATTAAAGAAATTCGCATATCTTCGATTGCTAAAGCAAGTGATTTAATTTCGTCATCAATCTCAAAATTAATATTATGATTATAATCTGCGTTATCAATATGATCTATCTTGTCCTTCAACTTTTCAATCTTCTTAACAATAAAGGAAGACCACATAACAAGAAGTAAACCAATTAATAAACACGTAGATAAAACTATTGGAAAGATAGTGCTTAAAATAGCCTCTTTTGTTTCATTGATATAACTATCATTAGAGATAGCAACTTTTGTAATTTCGTCTTTGGTAATTGTATAGTAGTAGTAAGTATCATGATTATAGTTAAATCTACCATAATCATCTTTAATATAGGATAATATTTTTTTTATATCTTTGATGTTGATTACTTGCTGTATATTTTCACTGGCTGCAACATTATCGTCGACAATATAAATATACGCAACTTCGGTATTAAGTAATGATTTGTCAATACGATTGTTACCTACAAATTTTAAAGGTTCACTTAAATAAGTATAAATATTCTTTTCAGCTACTGGAATTAACATCTTAGGAAGAATTACTCCTAGGGAAATAAATAAAATAACAAACGCCAAGCCAATAAGGGCAATCAGTTGATGACTTAATTTGGTTTTACGAAATTTCATGATAATCGATACCCATAACCATAAACAGCATTAACATTAAGTTTAGGCATCTTCTTTCTAAGTCTACGAACCAAATCATCTACTACTCGGTCTGTTCCAAAATAATCATTTCCCCAAACAGTATCTAATATTTCTTCCCTAGAAAAACATTTATTTCTATTTTGAATAAGAAGTAACAACAAGTCAAACTCCAAAGTTGTAAGTTTAATTTCTTTTTCTTTTTCACCTAAAACAACACGTTTATCGGTATCTATTTTATAACATTCATAAGTTATAATTTGTGACTTAGTATCTTTATATACTCTTTTTAGAATCTTATCTACACGTAAGACTAATTCCTTACTAGAATACGGTTTCGTAATATAATCATCACTACCAAGTTCAAGACCTAAAATTTTATCCAAATCTTGATCTCTTGCGGAAGTAAATATAACAGGTACATTTTCATCTTGCTCCCGGATAGCTTTGATTATATCGTAGCCATTGACATCATCTCCTAACATAATATCCAGTATCCAAAGATCTACTTTATTTCCGATATAATCGATAGCTTCTTGACCCTTTGTAAAAGTAACAACCTTGTAGCCAGAACGTTCTAAATAGGTCTGAATAAGGTTTGATAAGTCAACTTCATCTTCAACAAAACAAATCGTATACATTTTCTACCACCTACCAATAGTATAACACTATTCCCTGAATTCTTCTATAACCTTATGGGCATCCCCTCCTTTAATAAGTAGAATATTGCTTCTAATATAAGCATCATCCTCCTTTCATCTATATAAAACAACTTGTATAAAATCTTTTTATGAATTTATTTTCTTTATCCTTGTCTATCTTCCTCCCTTCGACAATTTAACTATATCGCATAAATGTGTAAGAATTATTAAATAATTATGGGAAATTATGGGAATTCAATTTCCAATAAAGAATGTTTAGCATCAGTCCTTCTTTCTTGTTATCAGTATATAAAACAAATATGAAATTCATTTGATAAAAAAACGGAAAATTATGGGCAAAAAAAAAGACTATTCCTAGTCTTAAACACAACATAACCCTGTATTATTAATCATAAAGACATCATAAGTTAAAGAAAACTTCTTACAAATCTTTTCTACATCAAGAACTCTATCTGTAAAAACAAAAATATTAGAACCATTATTAAATCCCGTAATAAATTTTTTACTTTCAAGTAATTGAATTAACGCATCCAAATTACATAATGAACTTTCCATGTATTTTCTATAAATCTTCTGTCCTCCACCATTTTGAATGAATTGTGTATAGCAAGCTAATTCTTGATAATTCTCTTCTTCTAAAATTTTAGGTAATTGAATTGAAATTATTTCTTCACGAACGAAATCAAACTTCTTATCCTCTAAAATCGCTTTAGCAAGCAAATCTTTTTTATTGATGTTTTTCCATTTACTATTTGTCTTAATAATAAAACAACGCATTTTAGAAGAAATCTTCTTTCTAGCACAAAGAGATTTATGCTTATCAACAATACAAAAACCACCTAAAAAAATCATGTATAAAGCATTTGCTGTACAAATAAAACTATCAAATTCAGGATCTGCTTCCTTTTCTATATAATACTCTTTAATCATATCTATACATTCGTCTACAGAAAAAGGTTCATGATACATCTGATTTAAAGCATAAATTATAGCACAAGCAACCATCATATTACTAGCAAATCCAGAGTGACTCTGAATACGAGAATCAAAAGATAATTGAATATGGAAAGAATCGTTCTTATGAATTTTCCGTTGAAAAAGAGAAATATAATATGAAATAAGATTAGAATACTCTTCAGGAAAAATATGATTTTTATCATTAGAAAAATTTATAGTTAGATAACTATTAGTATCTAAAGCAACACCATAGCCTCCACCATAACCATTTAAAATATCGAAACTAGCCAAATTAAAAATACACCGACTAGGTATTCTTATTGCGAGATTTACATCTTCCACAAACAACACCTTCCTCTTTCTCAGAAATAAACGAAATAACATCATACAAATACTCTCCTGAATTCAAATAAAAAACATTAGAATAATGACTAATTTGTTCCATATAATTATCCCAGCGCGGTAAAACAAAAGAAATAAATTGATTAGTATTATTTCGTTTTAAATATCTCTCTTTATATTCTTCCTTCAATCCCTTATTAGGAACAACAATAGTAAATAGGACATGGCAATTAGATAACAACTCAACAACCTCTAACTTACCTGCTATCAAAATATAAGAAAACTCATTTTTTTCATAAGCCTCACAAATAGCAGTAATATAATTGCTAGGCCAATTAGGATTAAGTTTTCTGTTTGCATTTCCTTTTCTTCTTTCATAGTCAAAAAAGTCTACAGAATTATCATAAATCCAATGATAATCAGAAGATTCTAAATCAATTACACTGGAAAAAGCTTTAATCATATACGTTTTACCAATACCAGGATATCCAGCGATAATTTGAGTTTTCATAAACATCACCTACTAAAGCTAGTTAATATCTATTTTATCACAGTAAAAAAAATATGTGTAAGAATTTGCATTGATTTCTTTTTTAAAACAAAAAAAAGACTATCACTAGTCTTTAAAGCGAATACTACTAAGAATTTCTTGAACATTCTCATCAGTAAAATAATCATCTTTAACGCTACTATTGCCAAAAGAAATGTTATATAACTTCCCGCTGTCATTATATAAATAAACAGTATAATTATTTTTTTGCTTAATAAGGTAACCATAATAATCACCTTCTATATAATATAAATCACCCTCAGGCAAATAAACATTAATCAAAGCCCAAATAATATAATATTCCTTTGTAGAATGTGGGAATGAAAAAACAGAAATCCTTTCTTTTTGATTTTTCTCATAATAATGTAATACATCGACAACATCCTGAAATTGATACTTTTTCATAAATTTTTCTGCGTTAATATTATAAGTTTCTATTTCCCCTTTCAAAGTGCCTTGTACAGGAGCCATCAAAATATGACGACTACTAGAATCAGTATATCCCAAAAAAGAATCATCTGTAGTTTCTACTTGAAAAAAAGAATCAGGAATACAGATAGAAACATCACGCCAAACAACATTACAAGTTTCTCCTTCTTTTAAAGTAAGAGAGCCTTTATAACGAATAATATTGTTATCGGATATAATCTTATTAACAGAGAACACATAAAATAAAGAATATAAAATAAAGAATATTAAAATGAAAATCAATAGAAAGACAAAAAACTTAATAATATTTTTTTTCTTCAACACTTTTTCCTTTTTAGCCTTACCCTTCCCCTTCTTCATATAAACTCACCTCACCTTCATTATACTAAAGAAAAAAAGGAAAGGACGTAACATCTTTTCCTGTAAAACAATGTAAATTAATCGATATAAAAATAATCAATAGTAGCCTTTGCCACCTTAACATCCTTATCATCATAAATAGAAGCTTCATAAACAGAAACACTTTTACCAACTTTAACTGCTTCTACTACTGCCTTAATTTTAGTTCCGTGACAAGCATGTAGATACTCAATATGAGAACTCAAAGTAACCGCTTTCCTACCGCTAGATCTAGCAGCAACCCCAGCAGCAGTATCAGCAAGACCAAACAAGAAGCCTCCATGTACCATACCATAAGGATTCAAGCTTTCTTCTTGAACCAAAGCTTCCATAACACAATAATCTTTTTTTATATCAACCAAAGTATAATGATTATTTTTAATGAATCCCCCTACACTCTCCATATACTTTTTACCATATGCTAATAATTCATCTTCACTCATATTCATAATAAAACCTCCTATAAATCTTTTAATTTTTTTATAGCATCATCAATATTTTTAACTGATATCAACTTAATATCTAAATTTTCTTCTTTTTTCATCTTTTTACAATCTTGATAATTCTCTCCCGCAGGAACCAAGAACACCTGGGCGCCACCATCTACTGCACCTAATAATTTATATTCAACTTCTCCAATTTGACCAATAGAACCATCAGCTTCAATTGTACCAGTTCCCGCAATTAATTTACCCTTTGTCAAATTCCCTTTAGTAAGTTGATCATAAATAGATAACGTAGTAATAAGGCCGGCAGAAGGTCCTGATTCATTTTTTTCAAATTGAAACTTCACTTCTGGATCAACATCATATGTAGTAACAGATTGTAATCCTACTCCTAAAACTTTTCTATTCTCTTCTTCATACAATTTAGAAGTAAGTTCCATTTCTTTTCCATCCCTCAAAACAGTAACACGGACACTATTACCTTCTACTTTCTGAATAGCTTCTTGAAATTCTACTAAATTGGCACAAAGAACACCATTCACCTTTAAAAGCTTATCTCCTACTTCCAAGGGATTATCATACTCCGAAAACTTAACAATAACATAAACATCCGTTTTAACAACTTCGCAAGGTTTATCTGCCAACTGATAAGCATAATAAATAGCATTACTATTAGACGACAGCAAATCTAATTCACTACGAAATTCAATATCCTGGTAATCCTCATCCGTAGTATATTTATAATCATCCATACTAACCCTCTTCCAATGAGGCATTACATAACTAAGTAAATAACTAAGGGTTGTACCTTTAAGCTCAGAAACATAAGATAAATTAAAACTACCATTACTAGAATCGCCATTTTCAACAACAACTCTATCAGAAATATCACTAATTCCTCCACCTATGACAATATAATAATTAACAGGCCAAGTACATATAACAACAAAAACAATTAAAAACAATATAAATTTATATTCTGTTTTAATAAATTCTTTCACTTTTTCATAAAATTTTTTAAGCATGAAACTACCTCCATGTTACATTATAACAAAGAAATGAGGAAATATGAAAAAAATTAAAACATCAAACATCATTTTGGTTGTATTAATATGTCTAACATTCTTATATTTAACTAATTCAGTACTTATCACAAAGCGGATTCTAATCTATACAAAACTTTTTATAGAAAAACTTTTCCCTGCCAGTTTTTTATTTTTTACCTTATCTACTTTGTTAATAGAATATAATGCAGTTGGTTCGCTAACTAAAATATTCAAAAAAAACGGCGCTGTCTTATACGTTACTATAATGAGTTTAATCAGTGGCTTTCCCAGTGGAAGCATCTATACTACAGAACTATTAAAAAAGAAACAAATAACAGAAAAAACAGCAAATTATCTAATCAGATTCACCCATTTTCCAAATCCAATTTTTATCCTAGGACCAGTATCACAACTATTCCCATCAAAAAGCTATGCATACAAAATATTAATTAGCATTATTCTAGCAAATATAATTATTGCGATAGTTACAAAACCAAAAGAACAAAGCAAAAATATAGAAAGACATAACTATCCGCAAAGTCTTTCTCAAACACTATCCAAAGCAACATTATCCTCTTTGAAAACAATTATCTTAATTTACGGAACATCCATCTTCTTATATCTAATAATAACGATAATCAATCATTACTATAAAATGTCCCTAATAAGCTATGTTTTATTAAACGGAATATTTGATCTAACAAACGGTGTTTTTTTAACAAGCCTAATTGCAAATCCTGTTACTAAGGCAATAATTGTAATCTTTTTCTTTTCTTTTGGAGGATTATCAGTACATATGCAAACAAAAAGTATCATTGCTGATACTCAAATAAAATATAAAAATTTCTTAATAGGACGTATTTTGGGGATAATAATTGCTAACATATTATTTTTATGGATAATTAATTGGTGAAACGATATCAATAGAATATCTAGACCCCAAATCCGGATGATATAACGTTATTCGCAAAGAAAATACTCGATTTGCAGTAGAAATATCAACTTCATTAATACGAAGTGCAGAAATAGCATGTGTACCACTGCTATGAAGGTTAGGAATTGCCTCATTTCCTAAATCTGGCAATGGATATTCGACAACATCTCCCGGAAGACCATAACTAACACTAAATGAATCACTTGCATCTTTTGCAATCCCTGCCTTAACACAAAGTTCATCTTCTTCTCCAGTATCAGCAGCATTACATCCAAATACTTGTTCTACTTCCAAAACACGTTTGCTACCATCTCGAAGTGTAAAAGTAACACTGTAACCTGTACCACCATCCATAGAACTAATTTCAGCACCAGCTAAACCTATTTTAATAAGATCATCCTGAATATCCTTAGTAAGTAAATCCCGATAAGTAACTAAACTTAGCTTATAAGAAGAAATAGTCTCTTTATCTTTTAAAGCAACAATTCCATCATATAAAGAAACCACAATAACCGCAACAATTAAAAAAGTAACCAAGATCTCAATAGCTGTCATCCCTTTATTATTTAATTTGCGCATTACCATCTTACCACCTCCATATTAGCATAAGTATAATAAGATTCGGCCTCTTCAGAACTATCGGTTGAACGTTTAAATTCTACTAACACTCGATACTTAGCTCGGTTTACTGATGGTACAATATAGTCTGGTAAAAATTCTATATAAGCATGAAAAGATTCTCCAAACTCAGAAATGGAAGAAGCAATCGGTTTAAAGTTTTTAATACCACTAGAGTTTTGATCTAATTGATAATTAGTAACAATAACTTTATTTACATGCAATCGTTGCCACATCGTAGTACAAAAATTCCTATCATCACTATTTACTGGAAAATTACCACAAAAAGAAGAGCCATCTTCTCCCTCAAAAAAATCATAACCTCTACTATTTAAAAAGGTAGAAATAGAAGAGAACGAATAATTATCATCTTGAAGAAACACTTTTATCCAATAAGCGCCATATTTACTATCTAAATCATCATAAAAATCTCTTCTTTCATACTCACCAACTAATGGATAAAAGTTAATATAAATAACTGAAAAAACGGCTGCTACAAACACTGTAACCACAAGTGTTTCTACTAATACAAAACCCTTATTATTTTTTTTCATTTTTCCCATCTACTTTCTTGCTATTATACTAAAAGTATTATATAATAAAATAAGATAAAATACCATAGTAAAAACAAAAGGGGTTGACACTATGATTAAATTCGACTTTAATAAAACACCTATTACTCAGATTGCAGATTATATAATAATATCATCTGCTAGATCAAATGCATCTGATATACATTTTGATCCCAGAGAAGATGGTATGATGGTAAGAATTCGTGTGGATGGAGATTTACAGAACTTTACATTTATTCCAAAAGCATATGAAAGAAACTTAACCACGAGATTAAAATTATTAGCAAATATGAATATTACAGAATCTCGTCTTCCGCAAGATGGAGCCATCAAAGGAAACTTTGGTGGTACTTATTTGGATATGCGTGTATCTTGTCTACCTCTAAATGAAGGTGAAAAAATCGTTATTCGTATCTTAGATTATACAAGAAGTTTACAAGGATTGGATTCTCTTGGATTTAACGAACAAAATCTTGCAAGACTAAAACGTATGATTAGAGTACCAAATGGTATTATTTTGATTACCGGTGAAACTGGTTCAGGTAAATCTACAACCGTTTACTCTATCCTAGAAACACTAAACCGTGAAGAAACTAATATAATCACAGTAGAAGACCCTATTGAAATGAATATTGAAGGACTAAACCAAGTACAAGTAAATGCCGAAATCGGTATGACTTTCGCAGCTGCTCTACGTTCTATTTTACGTCAAGATCCTAACATTATTCTAATTGGAGAAATCCGTGATAGTGAAACAGCCCAAATAGCCGTACGTTCCGCAATTACTGGACACTTAGTTCTATCAACAATCCATACCAACAACACTTTAGCAACAGTAGAACGTTTATTGGATATGAATGTAGAACGCTACCTATTATCTACAGCCTTAACAGGAATCATCTCTCAAAGATTAGCTAAAAAAATATGTACAAAATGTAGAATCGAAAGAGAGACAACAGATTTTGAAAAAATGATATTTAAAAAATACTTGCATAAAGATGTAGATAAGCTATGGGATGCCAATCATGAAGGATGCGATGCCTGTCGTAAAGGATATAAAGGCCGTATTGCTATCCAGGAAGTACTTGAATTAAATGATGAATTACGTAGTGACTTAAATAATGAAAATATTTCTAAAGAAGAATTATCTAAATTAGTTTATAATGATAAAATCATCACAATGTTACAAGATGCTCTAGGAAAAGTACTAGATGGGACAACTAGTTTTGAAGAAGTACTACGTGTAATTGAAATAGAAGATGCAGAAGATTTCTTTGAAAACGATACCAAAGAAAAATTAAAAGAAAAAGAAGCCGAAAAAGAAAAAGAAATCAAAAAAGAATTAGAAGAACAAGAAGAAAAGCAAAAAACACAAATGGAACAAAAAGAAACAAATGAACATCAACTAGAAGAAGTTTCTATCAACAATACTACTCCACCATTAGAAACACATGCAACTCCTAGAACAATACCAACCACTATAGAAGAAATACCAAAAGACTCTATTATGAAAACAACTGGTGGAAATAAAGCAGTAAACTCTCTAGAAAAAATAGAAGCTATTGAACAACAAAAGGGTACACAGGAAGTTACAACTTCTCTAAAAGTGGATGAAAAACAACCAACACCATTTACAAAACCAAACATAACAACCATCAACACAAATAATCCAACAACTGCAGTTCCAATTACCGTAAAGACTACTCCAACACAACAAACAACGCTACCAATTACACCATCACCAGTAACTACAGCAGTACTACCACAGGCACAAATAACTGCTACTGTAAATCAAGGAATACCATCTCAAAAGAAAGAAACAATTAACCCTATCCCAGCAGGAACAGTTCCAACTACAAACCATGTAAAAACAAATATAGTACAACCAGTAATGAATCAACAACCACCAATCCAAAACAAACCAAATCAAATACAAACCCCTGCTCCAGTACAACAATCAGCACCTGTTCTACCAGTACAACCAGTGATGAACAAACAAATGCAAACACCTGCAACAGCAGTACAGCCAGTAACACCAATAATACCGGTACAACCAATAACAGCTCAACAACAAGTATTACAACAACAAAACACATCTCCCAAGCAATAAAAATCCACTAGTTTAACTAGTGGTTTTTCTTTGAGGCCTATAAGGCCTAT
>ENA-ORTU01003431-ORTU01003431.1-human-gut-metagenome-genome-assembly--contig:-NODE-3431-length-12994-cov-2.416647_pt1 | contig 12994 bp, 8 predicted proteins | sample MGYA00241910_ERZ509184 | MGnify/ENA primary metagenome ERZ509184 (study PRJEB26280, sample SAMEA2338847) | human gut metagenome | biome: human gut; feature: human-associated habitat; material: faeces... | reverse complement strand
CCACAGCGTGGTATTCGACGAGGCGGAGAACCGGATGCACTCCATCAAAGCTGTGCTGGTGGCCACCATCGGAAGATAATTCATGGAAAAGGCGCCGCCTTTTTCGTGAGAGCGTTTACAGCTATCTGCATGTACTCGCTTCGCTTGCACACTTGATAGCTGGGAAGGATGTTTGCCGACACGCGTGCTGCCGGCAAACATGATGGAAATGATGTTGACGCCGCGGCGTCAAAACAGAAGCGGGGTAGATATCTTGAATCAAAAAAAATTCCACATGCCCACAGCCTATACGATCCTGTTCCTGCTGCTGATCCTGGTGGCTGCCGCCACCTGGATCATCCCGGCGGGCAGCTATGACTACGTGGACGGCGTGCCGGTGGATTCGCGCGTGGCGGATGCCTTCCAGCAGCTGCTGGATGCAGGCGATGCGGCGGTGTCCGTTTTCGAGCAGGTACTCGGTCGCCATCACCGCACCGCGGTAATTGTCCGTCGTGACATAGGAGAGCATCCCGGCGTCGGGCAGATAGCGGTCGATCAGCACCAGCGGCATGCCGCCCTCCTGCACACTGGCGAACAGCTCCGAATTGCTGCCGCACGGCGCGGCGACGATGCCGTCCACCCGCCGCGCCAGCAGCGCCGACAGTCCGTCCTGCTCGTTGCGCTCGTCCTCCTGCGTGTCGACCACCACCACCTTATAGTTATAATTGCGCGACTCGCGGATCACCACGCCCGCAACGCCGGCGAAAAACGAATTCTCGATGTTCGGAATCAGCAGCCCGATCGTATCGGTACGATTTGTGCGTAAACCCTTTGCCAGCAGGCTGGGCGTATAGTTGCAGCGTTTGATCTCCTCTGTCACGCGCGCCACGGTACGCTGACTGATGCGGTATTTGGCCGCATTGCCGCTCAAAACGCGCGAAACAGTGGAAATCGAACATCCGGAACGTTCGGCGATGCTAACGAGAGTTTCTTTTTTCATTGCTTTATTTTCAGTTCACCCATGACAAATATATGAAAAATATCGAAAAAGAAAAGAAAAACGGTAAAATAATTTTGGAGGTTTCCAAAAAGTAATTATATTTGCGCAAACGATAAGCGCAAACAGGGCTAAAAAGATAGCATCCGAAAACCGAACATCTGCCACAGCCCCCATAAGAACCGTATTCTGCAAAGACACCCTATGAAAACAACGGGCGCAAAACGGCAAGAAACGGCATCGGGGACAATCGGCGGACGACCTGAAAACCGAAAAACCGCATCTCCGCGGGGTTGAGCCGCATCCGGACCCCGCAGGGCGAAAAAACAACAGAAATTAACCAACGATAACCGAACATGAACAAGATTCTGGTAATAGGCAGTACCAACATCGACATGATTGCCTGCGTCAAACATCTGCCCCGCCCGGGCGAGACCGTCGGCGAGGCGCGCTTCATGCAGTCCAACGGCGGCAAAGGGGCCAACCAGGCCGTCGCGGCCGCGCGCCTGGGCGGCGACGTGGCCTTCGTCTCGTGTCTGGGCGACGACGCCGGCGCCGCAGCCCTCCGGCAGCAGTTCGCCGCCGACGGCATCAACACCGAGGCCCTCTTCACGGCCAAGGACACCCCGACCGGTACGGCGCTGATCTTCGTCTCGCAGGACGGCGAGAACTGCATCGCCGTGGCTCCCGGTGCCAATCACAGCCTCACGTGCGAGGCGATCGACGCCGTGGCGGACCGCATCGCCGGAGCCGAATACCTGCTCGTACAGCTCGAAATCCCGATGGAAACGGTGGCCTGCGCCATCGAAAAGGCATATGCGGCAGGAACCCGCGTAGTGCTCAACCCGGCCCCGGCCATGCCGCTCGCCGACGAACTGCTGCGCAAGGTCTACCTGATCACCCCCAACCGCACGGAAAGCGAAACGCTGACGGGAATCCCCGTGCACACCGTGCAGGACGCCTCGAAAGCGGCCGGGGCGCTGCTGGCGAAAGGCGTCGGCAACGTCATCGTCACGCTGGGCAGCGAAGGCGCGCTGATCCGGACCCCCGCGGAGGAGTTGCTGATCCCGGCGCGCACGGTCACGCCCGTAGACACGACCGCCGCCGGCGACGTCTTCAACGGCGCCCTGCTGGTGGCGCTCTCCGAAGGCCGCAGTCTGGCCGACGCCGTGCGGTTCGCCGCACACAGCGCCTCGGTCTCGGTAACCCGCATGGGCGCACAGGCCTCGATACCGTGGCGCGGGGAGCTGGAGACCCTCGCCTGAACCGAACGAAAACCTTAAAACTCAAATACTATGTTCGTTGTTAACAGCTACTCTTTGGCAGTCATCTTCTGCTTCATCACGATGCTCTGCTGGGGCTCGTGGGGAAACACCCAGAAACTCGCCGGCAAGACCTGGCGTTACGAGCTTTTCTACTGGGACTACGTGATCGGCATGGTGCTCTTCGCCATTCTCCTGGGCTTCACGATGGGAAGCATCGGGACCGAGGGCCGTCCCTTCCTCGAAGACCTCGCGCAGGCCGAATGGGGAGGCATCGGCAGCGTCGTGCTGGGCGGCGTGATCTTCAACGCCTCGAACATCCTGCTCTCGGCCTCGGTATCGCTGGCCGGGCTTTCGGTGGCCTTCCCGCTGGGCGTGGGACTCGCGCTGGTGCTGGGCGTCATCGTCAACTACGTCGGAGCGCCGAAAGGCGATCCCGTCGTGCTTTTCCTGGGCGTTGCGCTCATCGTTGTCGCAATCATCTGCAACGGCATCGCCTCGGGGCGCATGCGCAAGAGCGGCGACTCGGCGGCCCAGAACCGCAAAGGCATCATACTGGCCGTCGTGGCGGGCGTGCTGATGTCGTTCTTCTACCGGTTCGTCGCGGCGGCGATGGACCTCGACAACTTCGCGGCCCCGACGCCAGGCATGCTGACGCCCTATTCGGCGATCTTTGTCTTCTCGGTCGGCGTGCTGCTGAGCAACTTCGCCTTCAACACCTACGCCATGCGCCGTCCCTTCGTCGGAGCGCCCGTCAGCTACCGCGAGTACTTCCGCGGCTCGCTGCCCACGCACCTCGTGGGCATGCTGGGCGGCGCCGTCTGGTGTCTCGGAACGGCCTTCAGCTACATCGCCGCCGGCAAGGCCGGGGCCGCCATCTCCTACGCGCTCGGACAGGGCGCGCCGATGATCGCCGCCGTGTGGGGCGTCTTCATCTGGAAGGAGTTCAAGGGCGCCGACCGCAAAACCAACACGCTGCTGGCCGTGATGTTCCTCTTCTTCATCGCCGGACTGGCTTCGATCATCGCCTCCGGCGGCAACTAAAAACCCGAATCCGAAATGAAAACCTCACTGCTCCCCGCAGCGGCCGCCCTGCTGCTCGCGGGCACGGGCTGCGGCTCCCGGTCCGCAGCGCCGGCGCCGGAACCGATCCGGCTGATCGTCGAAACCGACATGGGCAACGACATCGACGACGCACTGGCCTTCGATCTGATCTACAAGGCGATGGACGACGGCCGCGTAGACCTGCTCGCCATCGGCAACCACAAACTCAGCCCGACGGCCACCGACTACATCGACATCCTCAACACGTGGTACGGCTACCCCGACATTCCGCTGGCGCAGTCGCCGACCCCGGTGCTCAACGACCACGCTCCCGACTACACGGCGGCGGTGTGCGCGATGACCCGCGAAGACGGCTCCCCGGCCTTCGCCCGGAGCAAGACCCCGGAACAGATCGAAGACCCCGTCACGCTCTACCGCCGCACGCTGGCCGCGCAGCCCGACTGCTCGGTAACCGTACTTTCTTTAGGATTCGCGACCGAACTGGCAAAACTCCTCGACAGCCCGGCCGACGACATCTCGCCCCTCACGGGCCGCGAACTGGTGGCCCGCAAGGTGAAGACGCTCTCGATCATGGCGGGCAGCTACGGCGAGAAGCAGCGCGCGGAGTTCAACGTCGTCAACGACATCCCCGCCATGCGGAAACTCTTCGCCGAATGGGACACGCCGATCGTGCAGAACCCCTTCGAGCTGGGAAAGCAGGTCATGTATCCCGGTGCGGCCATCGAGAACGATTTCGGCTGGGCGAAACTCCATCCCGTCGTCGAGGGCTACAAGAATTACCACAAGATGCCCTATGACCGCGCGTCGTGGGACCTGCTGTCGGTGGTTTACCTGCTCCATCCCGAATACTTCACCGAAAGCGAGCCGGGAACCGTCGCCGTCGACGACAAAGGATTCACGAATTTCACCCCCGGTCCCGACGGACGGCACAGATGGCTGACCGCCACGCCCGAACAGCTGACCCGGCTGCGCGACTGCATCGTCCGGACGACGACCCGCGCCCCGAAACACACCGAACTCTGACCCAAACACTTCAAAGAACCTCGTATATGAATCTTTTTAACTACCGATCCGCAATCCGCCGGAAAATCTCGGGGGGGGGGGAATTTTCATCCTCCTGATGCTGGCGACGGGACAGGTCCTCGCCCAAAGCAAGGCCGTGTCCGGAACCGTGAAATCCCAACAGGGTGAGCCGCTCACAGGCGTCACCATCCTCATCGAAGGCACCACGCAGGGCACTTCGACCGATGCGCAGGGAGCCTTTACGCTTCAGGCAAAACCCGACGACATGCTGGCCGTCTCCTATCTGGGCTACAAGAGCCAGCGCGTCAAGGTCGGAACCCGCACCAAACTGGAGGTCGTCCTGACCGAGGACCAGAACCTGATGGACGAGGTCGTCGTCGTGGGATACGGAACCCAGCGGCGGCGCAACATCGTCGGGGCCGTGGAGAACATTTCGGGCGAGGTGCTCGAAAACCGCCCCAACGCCTATCTGCTCCGGTCGATCCAGGGCCAGATTCCGGGCTTGAACATCACGATGGCCGACGGCAAGCCGAGCCGTTCGGCGTCGATCAACATCCGTGCGAACACGCAGTCGATCGGCGCAGGCGGATCGGCGCTCTGCCTGATCGACGGCGTGGAGGGCGACCTGACGGCAATGAACCCCGAGGACGTGGAGAGCATCTCGGTGCTCAAGGACGCCTCCTCGACGGCCGTATACGGCGCCCGGGGTGCGTTCGGCGTGGTGCTGGTGACGACGAAAAGCGCCCGCAAGGATAAGATTTCGGTCGATTACAGCGGCAGCGTTTCGATCATCAGCGAGACCGTACGCCCGAAATACGAGACCGACAGCCAGACCTGGTACGACAACTACATGACCGCCTACGTGGGCTACTCGCACCATCTGCCGACGGGCATCAACAACTTCTTCCCCTGGACGCAGAGCTGGGAGGACGAGTACAAAAAACGCATGAACGACCCCGACCGGAGCTATCTGGAATGGGAACTCGACGCCAGCGGCAAATACCAGTATTACGGACGCAACACCGACTGGTACGACCTCTTCTACAAGAAATCGACCACGGCCCACCAGCACAACATCCGGATTTCGGGCGGCGGCAAAACCTCCAGTTTCATCGCTTCGGCCCGCTATTACGAGCAGGACGGCATCTACCGCGTCGGCGACGAGAAATTCCGCCAGCTGAACGCCCGGGCCAAAGGTACGGTCAACATCACCAAATGGCTGACCGTGGAGAACAACACCGACTTCGTGCGCCGCAGCTACCACCAGCCGACGACCTATGCGCAGAACCTGCTGGTGCGCCGCAACCTCGAACACCAGGGATTCCCGATCACCCGCGTCACCAACCCCGACGGGACGTGGACCGCGGCGGCCGTCTACACGGGTTACGCCAACATGGCCGAGGGCAACTCCTACCGCGACAACCTCAAGTTCGACATGAAGAACACGACCGTCGTGACCATCGACCTGATCAAGGACGTGCTGGTGGCCAAAGCCGACTACTCCTACCTGTTCAACCACTCGCGCCAGAACGACGTGATCTCGCAGGTCACCTACTCCAACGGTCCGGGTATCCAGATCTCCTATCCGGCGAGCAGCTCGATGCGCACCACCGAGACGCAGATCGAATACCACAGCGGCAACGCCAACCTCTCGTTCACCCCGCGGCTGCCCGAAGACCACTCGCTGAACGTCATGGCCGGATGGAACATCGAACACAAGCGGGCGCGCAACACCCGCATGGGCCGCGACGGATTCATCGTCGACGGCAAACCCAACTACTCGCTGATGAACGGCATCGACTACGTCCTGGAGGACGCCAACAGCTACGACTGGGGGTTCGTCGGCATCTTCTACCGCGCCAGCTACGCCTACAAGGGCAAATACCTCGCGGAATTGAGCGGCCGCTACGACGGCAGCTCGAAATTCCCGAGCAACGAACGCTGGGGCTTCTTCCCGTCGGCCTCCGTGGGCTGGCGGATGTCGGAGGAGAACTTTATGAAGGACATCTCCTGGATCAACAACATCAAATGGCGCTTCTCGATCGGCAAGGCCGGCAACGGCAACGTCTCGCCCTACAAGTACATGGAGCTGTTGGGCTTCAACAAGGCCGGCGTGATCGTCGACGGCAGCCAGCGCACCTACACCTCGGCGCCCTCGTCCGTGCTGCCGGCAAACCTCACGTGGGAGACCTCCTCGACGATCAACCTCGGACTGGACGTCAACCTGCTGAACAACCGCCTGAGCTTCGTAGGCGACATCTACCAGAAGGAGACGACCGACATGTTCGTCACCGGAGCCGAGCTGCCGGCCGTGACGGGCTATTCGGCGCCCTACGGCAACAACGCCGACATGCGCACCCGCGGTTTCGAGGTTTCGCTGGGCTGGACCGACAGTTTCCGTATGGCGAACAAACCCTTCAACTACAGCGTGCGCCTCTCGCTCTGGGACAGCAAGTCGATCATCACCAAATACACCAGCAAGTCGAACACCCTGCCCACGCTCTACGCCAACGCCTACTACGAAGGCATGGAGCTGGGTGAAATCTGGGGTTACCACGTCGTAGGGCTTTTCGCCACCGACGAGGAGGCGCAGGAGTGGGGTCTCAAGGCACAGGAGAAGACCTTCTGGAGCGGCGACAACAAGTCGTGGAACGCCGGCGACCTGAAATTCGCCGACCTGGACGAGAGCGGCGTCGTGGACAACGGCAGCAACCGCCTCGACGACCACGGCGACCTGCGCAAGATCGGCAACTCCTCGCCGCGCTACCACTACGGCATCAACTTCAGCGCAAACTGGAACGGCATCGACTTCGCGGTCTTCTTCCAGGGCGTCGGCAAACGCGACTGGTATCCCGCCGGCGAGTCGGGACTCTTCTGGGGACAATACGACCGCCCCTACGGATACAGCCTGCCGTGGCAGAACGCCGACCGCTGGTCGGAGGACAACCCCAACGCATACTGGCCCCGACTGCGCGGCTCGCTGGCCGTCAGCGGACGCGGCACGCTGCGCGCCGCCAACGACCGCTACCTGCAGAAAGCGCGCTACTGCCGCCTGAAAAACATCTCGCTGGGCTACACCCTGCCCCAGCAGATCACCCGCAAGGCCCACATCGAGAAACTGCGCATCTACGTCTCGGGCGAAAACCTGTTCTTCTGGTCGCCGCTGAAGAAGTACGCCAAGAACTACGACCCCGAAATGATCACGGCGGGCGACGCCGACTTCGCATCGAAGACCGGCACCGACGGCCAGGGCTACGGATACCCGATGACCCGAAGCGTAACCATCGGACTGAACATCAACTTCTAACACGCAATCCCATGAAACCCATACTGAACAAGATAGCGATAATCGCCGGATTGTCCCTCCTGGCCTCGTGCCAGAGCTTCTTCGACGAAGACCCCGTCTATTCGACGACCACCGACACCTTTTTCAATTCGGAAACGGCGCTGGAAACCTATGCGATCGGCTTTCTCGAAAGCCACCTGCCCTCGGCCGCGACGCTCACGCGCGGCGACCAGTACAGCGACATCTGCGTCACGACCCAGACCGAAGGATTCCTCAAGACGGGCGGTTACAGCGCCCAGCAGGCCAACAACTGGGCGCGGGGCAACTGGCGTCCGCTCTACAACGTCAACTATTACCTCAAGCACATGAAGGACGCGGCCCCCTATGTGGACGACGCGACGATGAAGCATTACGAGGGCGTCGGCCGCTTCTGGCGCGCGTGGTTCTACTGGGACAAGGTCAAGACCTTCGGCGACGTGCCCTGGTACGACGAGCCGATCGACCCCGAGGACATGGTGGCACTCTACAAACCGCGCGACAGCCGCGAATACGTCATGGAGCGCGTGCTCGAAGACCTGGACTTCGCCTGCAAACATTGCTACACGTCGTCGGAATGGATCAACTGCGCCCGCATCAACCGGTACATCGCCCTGGCCTACAAGGCCCGCGTCTGCCTGTTCGAAGGCACCTACCGCAAATACCATTCGGTAGACCCGTCGACGGGCAAGGCGTGGGAAGACAAGCAGGCTTCGGAGAAATTCCTGCGCGAATGCGCCGAGGCATGTGAGGAATTGATGGCGGCCGGCGTATACAGCATCGTGAACAACCCCGCCAACGTCAAGACCCAGTACCGGGAGCTCTTCACGCAGGAGGCCGTCAACACGACCGAGGTGATCTGGGCACGCCAGATGAGCGTCGGCATGACCACGTTCCACGACCTGACGTGGCGTTACACGTCGGGCAGCTACGGACAGCGCTGGTCGCTCGACCAGGATTTCGTGAAGACCTACCTCAACCTGGACGGTTCGCGCCACACGGCGACCGGCGAGGAGTTCACGACCGAAGTCGAAAACCGCGACTACCGTCTCTCGCAGAGCATCATCACGCCGGGCTACACGAAGCTGGTGGGCGGCGTTTCGACCGCGACACCCCCCGATTTCACGGTGACGCTGACCGGCTACCAGGTCATCAAGTTCAACATCGACGACAAGGCATACGAGTCGGCATCGGTTTCCTACAACTCGCTGCCCATCATGCGTTACGCCGAGGTACTGCTCAACTACGCCGAGGCAAAGGCCGAGCTGGGCGAATTCAGCGACGACATCTGGAACAAGACCATCAAACCGCTGCGTGAGCGCGCAGGCGTCGACGGCAAGCGCCCGACGTCGGCAGACCCCTATCTGCAACAGTACTACGGGCTGAGCGACAGCGACCTGCTGGAGATCCGCCGCGAGCGCGCCATCGAGTTGCTGCTGGAAGGGTTCCGTTACAATGACCTGATGCGCTGGCATGCGGGCGAGCTGCTGAACAAGCAGTGGTACGGCATCTACATCCCGGCCATGGATACCTCCTACGACCTCAACGGCGACGGCATCAACGACGTCTGCGTGATTTCGGGCGAAGCCGGCAACGAACCCGGCGTAACGTACATCGTACTCGACGACAGCAAATATTCGCTGGAGAACGGCACGACCGGACGTCTGCTCTATACCGTGGGCCGCAACTTCGAGGAGAAGCGCTACCTGCGCCCCATCCCCAAGACGGCGCTGAACATCAACCCCGACCTGGGACAAAACTACTACTGGAGATAAACAAGGAGGAAACGCGCCCCGGGCGGGATTTTCCCGGGGCGCGCATCCCGATATAAACCTTAATTCAGCATACAATGAAACGATACATATTTATCATCGCCGCACTCACCGCCCTGATCTTTACCGGGTGCTCGAATGACGACGACCGCCCGGTAAAGACCCCCATAGATCCGCTGACCGACATCTACGGAGTGGTGACCGACAACCAGGGGAACAGACTGCAGGGAATCGTCGTAAGCGACGGATATACCTGCACAGCCACCGACGAGAACGGCGTCTACCAGCTTACGGCCGGGGAATTCTCCTATCAGGTGTACCTTTCGATCCCCGCGGCATACGAAGTCCCCATGTCCGAAGGGCTGCCCTGCTTCTGGCAGAAACTGACCGAAGGGCGCAAGCGCTACGACTTCACGCTGACCCCCCTGGCCGGAGGTGCCGAGAACGAGTTCAACCTCTTCTGCGTGGCCGACCCCCAGTGCCAGAACACGACCAACATCGCACGTTTCAACAACGAAACGGTACCCGACATCGCCGCACAGGTCGCAGCCTCGACGCTGCCGTGTTACGGCATCACGTTGGGCGACATAGGCTGGAACACCGAGAATACGGACTACACGAACGACGTATTCCCGCTGATGAAAAAGGCCATGCAGATGGACAAGGTCGGGCTGCCGCTCTTCCAGCTGATGGGCAACCACGACAACAAGGTGATCGCCGTCAGCAAGAACGACTATACCGTGGCACACGACATCGCCGCACAGCGGAATTTCGAATACATCTTCGGCCCCGTAAACTATTCGTTCGACCGCGGCAACGTGCACATCGTCGCCATGGACAATATCATTTTCCCGAGCCACAAGGATTATTCGCTCGGATTCCGCGACGACCAGGTCGAGTGGCTCCGCCAGGATCTGAGTTATGTTCCGAAAGACAAAATGGTGATCTTCTGCGTACACATCCCCATGCGCGCCAGCAACAACCAGAACGTACAGGCGGTACTCGAACTGCTCAAGCCGTTCGCCGAGGTGCATATCATGTCGGGACACACGCACTATGCCGAGAACAACACCTACGACAGCCACTACGAACACGTGCACGGCGCAGCCTGCGGTGCATGGTGGCATTCGACGATCAATACCGACGGAACGCCCAACGGCTATGCGATCTACAAGGTCAAGGGCGCGACGATCGACAACTGGGTTTATAAGGCCACGGGCTTCGACCCCGATTTCCAGATACGCCTCTACCGCGGCAGCGACATCTTCATGGAAGGGTATACGCCTTCGTACCAGTTCTATTACAAGGGCGACGACCAGATCGTGGCCAACATCTGGAACGCCGACAAGGACTGGAAGATCGAAGTCTATGAAAACGGCACCAAGACCGGGGAAATGAAGCCCTACGAGAGCAATGCGACCAAACGCGACGCATGGGCATCAGGCTACCACTGCGGCGTACAGGGACGCGCCCCGGGCAACTACGACCGCACCAACACGAGCCACCTGTACTACTACACGCTCCAATCGTCCACGGCTTCGGTCGAAGTCCGCGCCACGGATAAATTCGGCCAGACTTACAGCCAGTCGAAATTCACTACGGGCCTTGCCGAGGATTTCCCGGTCGGCGAGTAGATTATTACGGAAAAATTCGTAACTTTGTGAATTGCGATTCAAAAGCAGAAACGAAATGAAACGACTGATCTCGATACTCGTCGCCCTGTCGGTCTGGGGCATTGCCTGCGCACAGCCCTCGGTACGCATTGCCAACGGGCCCTACCTGCAACAGGTCACCGACGACGGCTTCACCGTGGTATGGACGACAACCATGGACGCCGCGTCGTGGGTCGAAGTAGCCCCTGACGACGGATCGCATTTCTATGCCGCCGAGCGGCCGAAATATTACGATTCGCACATCGGCAAACGCCGCATAGGACGCCTGCACCGCGTACGCGTGGAGGGGCTGGCTCCGGGGACGACCTACCGTTACCGCATCATGCAGCAGGGCGTGCTCTGCGACCAAGGCAACAAGCGGGTAGTCCTGGGCGAAGGTTACGGGAGCGACATCCTCAAACACAAGCCCTATACGGCCACTACGCTCGACGAAAAGAAGGATCAAACCGAATTCTGGGTTGTGAACGACATTCACGCCCAGGATTCGATCTTCCGGTTGCTGCTGGAAGGCGTCGGGAAGGCCAAACCCGATTTCGTCTGCTTCAACGGCGACATGCTCAGTTCGATGGAGTCCGAGAAACAGCTTTTCGAGGGTTATCTCAATTCGGCGGCCGAATTGCTGACACCCGCGGGAATCCCGATCTTCGCAACGCGCGGCAACCACGAGAACCGCGGCTCCTTCTCCCCGAGATTCCTCGACTACTTCCCGACCTCCACGGGCGAGGTATACTACACGTTCCGGCAGGGCCCGGCCTATTTCGTCGTGCTGGACTGCGGCGAGGACAAACCCGACAGCGACATCCGCTACTACGGGTTGTCGACTACCGACGCCTACCGCGAACAGGAAGCCCGCTGGCTGAAGGGCGTGGTCGAAAGCGAGGAATACCGCTCGGCACCCCTGCACATCGTCGTGCTGCACATGATCCCGGGCGGGAAAAGCAGCTGGCACGGCGAACAGGAACTCCGCAGGCTGCTCGTACCGATCCTCAACGAAGCTTCGGTCGACATCATGCTATGCGGGCACTACCACCGCTACCAGTGGATCGACGACGGGAGCCGGGGCACGAACTTCCCGATCCTCGTAAATTCGAACCGGGACAAGCTCGTGGTGAAGGCCGACCGCAGGGGAATCGACATCGACGTCGTGAACACGGGCGGCGAGGTCATCAAACGCCACCGGATCGACAAGTAACCGCCTGAAAGGAAACAGAACAGGGACAAAGGCGCTTCCGGGCGCCTTTGCTCTTGGAACAAACCACAGAGAACCAACAAAACGCAATATGAAAACATCCAGACTACTGACCGCCTTCGCCACCGCCGCCCTGCTGCTCGGATGCGCCCCGGGCGGGCAAAAGGCCGAAGGGCCCTACTACATCGACATCAAAGACCGCACACAGCTGCACGAGTGGTTCCGCTATTCGCCCGAGCGGCCGGTCGTCATCAGCGGCCACCGCGGCGGCATGGTGACGGGATTCCCCGAAAACTGCATCGAGTCGTTCGAGAAGACGCTCACGATGATGCCCTCGTTCTTCGAGATCGACCCGCGCATGACCAAAGACAGCGTGATCGTGCTGATGCACGACGCCACGATCGACCGTACCACGACCGGCACGGGCAAGGTTTCGGACTACACCTACGCGGAGTTGCAGCAGTTCTTCCTCAAGGATCGCGAAGGCAACGTCACGACCTACAAGATCCCCACCCTCGAGGAGTGCATCGCCTGGAGCCAGGGCAAGACGATCCTCAACCTCGACATCAAGGACGTCCCGCTCGAAGTGATGTCGCAATTCATCAACCGCCTGGCACCGGCCAACGTGATGTATACCGTGCGCAACGCCAAACAGGCGCGCACGTATCTCGACCGCGACCCGCAGGCGATGTTCTCGTGCTGGTGCAAGAAC
>ENA-ORTU01003429-ORTU01003429.1-human-gut-metagenome-genome-assembly--contig:-NODE-3429-length-13010-cov-2.570359_pt1 | contig 13010 bp, 10 predicted proteins | sample MGYA00241910_ERZ509184 | MGnify/ENA primary metagenome ERZ509184 (study PRJEB26280, sample SAMEA2338847) | human gut metagenome | biome: human gut; feature: human-associated habitat; material: faeces... | reverse complement strand
GGCGCCGTCGACGCAGATGACCTGACCGGAGATCGCGCTGTTCGCGGGAGAGCAGATGAACACCACGGAGCGGGCGTACTCGTCCGCCGTCTGGTAGCGCTTCTGCGGGAAGCTCGCGGCGTCGCGGGTGTTGTACTCCTCGAGCGTGATGCCCGCCTTCTCCGCGCGGATGGTGTTGAGGTACTTGATGCGGTCGGTGTAGATGCGGCCGGGGCCCATCGTGTTGACCATGATGTTGTACGGACCGAACTCGCGCGCCATCGTCTTGCTCATGCCCACCACGCCCATGCGGAACGTGTTGGAGAGAATGAGGTTATCCAGCTCCTGCTTGATGGAGGACGAGGTGGAGTTGACGATGCGTCCGCCGCCGCCCTGCTTCATGTAGGGCAGCGCCGCGCGGATGGCGGTGGTGTAGCTGTACAGGCACTTCTGATAGCCGTCCGCCCAGTCGGCCTCGGTCAGCGCCTCGAAGGTGCCGGCCTTCGGGCCGGGGCAATGATTGACGAGGCCGTAAATGCCGCCGAGGTCCTCTGCGACCTTGTTGATCATCGCGGCGATGCTCTTGTTATCGAGAACATCGTACAGATAAGCGTGGGGACGGTTGCCGGTCTCCTTCTCGATGTCGATGACCGCCTGATCCAGCTCCGCCTTGAACGCCTCGCTGGTGCAGATGACCACCTTCGCGCCCTCGCGGGCGAACTCTGTCGCGATGCCCTTGCCGAAGCCGGACGCGCTGGACATACAAACGACGACCTTATCCTTCAAACCCAGATCCATGATATGTTCCTCCTGATATGTTAAAATTTTTGATCATTCTCAGTGCAGCTTGAGATCCACGACGGGATTCTTCAGCGGCTCCATCTCAAAGCCGTCCGGACCGACGATGCGGCACTCGGCGATGTCGCCGTCCTGAATGTGGAACGCGCGCGGGGTGCCGGTGGAGAGCACGTCGCCGGCGTACCAGCCCTGGATGCTCGAGTGCAGGGAAACGAGGCGGGACGGAACGTGCGTCATGTGATCGACGGTGTTCTTCGCGTGGATCTCGCCGTTGTGGACGCTCTGGACCTCGAGCTTGAGGACGTCGGGCACCTCGTCGGGCGTGACGAGCTGGGGACCGAAGGAGAAGAACGTCGGGAAGTTCTTGACGATGGTCAGATAGCGGGGATTGCCGGGCACGAAGTCGTTGCCCTTGAGGATGGATTCCTCGGTCATATCGAGGATCGTGGTGTAGCCGACGATGGCGCTCTCCCACTCCTCCTCGGGAACGTCGCGGCAGTCGCGGCCCATGATGATGCCGAGCTCAGCCTCCGCGGTGGTTTTCTGCGCTTCCTTGAGCTTGGGCAGCAGGATGTCGTCATTCGGGCCGATGAGCGTATCCGCCATCTTGAAGAAGCTGCCGGGGAATCCCGTGGGCGCGGCGTTGCCGATGTCCTTGGCATGGTCGGCGTAATTGAGGCCGATGCCGAAGATGCGCTTGGGGTTGCGGTAGAGCGGGGCGTAGACGACCTCTTCTGTCGGCACGAGACCGGGGATGCTCTCCAGCTCCTCCTTGCCGCCCTCGTTATACCACTTTGTCAGGCCGGGGATGTGATTGGCCTGAATGAGGCTCATCATGTCCTCCTTCCAGCCCGTACCCTTGTAGGCGTTGAGCGCTGCGACGGGCAGGATGCCCTTCCCGGTGACGATGCCGGCGACCTCCGCGCCGTGCAGCTTGATCGTTGCGAGTCTCATGGTTGCTTTCCTCCTCTTAATCTTGTTCAGACGATGCGGCCCACCGGCTCTTGACCGGCAAGCACCGCATTGATGTTTTCGGCTGCGATCTTGGAAACGCGCGTGGCGGACTCGACCGTTGTGGGCGCGTAGTGCGGCGTGACAATGACGTTCGGCAGCTTAAAGAGCGGGCTGTCCGGCGCGACCGGCTCGGGGTCGGTGACGTCAAGACCGGCGCCGGCGAGTCTGCCGTTCTCCAGCGCCTCGATGAGCGCGTCTTCGTCCACGATGGGTCCGCGGGCACAGTTGATGAGCAGCGCGGTGGGCTTCATCAGCGCGAGGCGCTCGCGGTCGATGAGCTTGCGCGTCTCGTCGGTGAGCAGACAATGGAGCGTCACGACGTCGGCGCGGCGCAGCAGCTCGGAAAGGTCGTCCACCTTCTCGACGCCCTCGGGGACCTCGCTGATGTAGGGGTCGTAGACGATGACGTGCATATCCAGGCCGTCCTTACACATGTGCAGGACGTACTTTCCGATGCGGCCCATGCCGATCAGGCCCAATGTCTTGCCGGTCATTTCAATGCCGGGGGTGTGGTTCTTCGCGGCAAAGCCAACCGTGCGGTACTCGTTGGAAACGGGAATGATGTTCTTCGCCAGCGTGAGCATCAGCGTGAAGGCGTGCTCGGCGACGGAAAGGCTGTTCGCGTTCGGGGTGATGGTCACGGCGATGCCGTGGCTCTTGCAGTAGTCGAGGTCGATATTATCGTAGCCCACGCCGTGCTTGGAGACGATCTTGAGGTTCTTCGCCGTCGTGAGCAGCGAACCGGGCAGCTCGATAATGCGCACGAGCACGGCGTCCGCGTCCACGATCTCGCGGCGGATGATGTCCATGTCGCGGTCGGCGTAGACGACGGTGTGCCCCGCCGCGGTCAGCAGCTCGGGTCCGATGGGGTGGACCGATTCGGTGATGAGAATTTTTGCCATGATGCTTCCTCCTTTACAGGCTCAGGCCGTAGGGCTTGCCGAGCTCCAGCAGCTCTTCGTAGACCGGCTGCGGCACCTCAATACCGTTTGCAGCATTTTCTTCCGCCTTGCGGCCGGAGCGTTCGCCGGGCAGGAAAATTTCCTCCACACCATCGGCCTTTTTCAGTGCCTTGATCTCCCGTGACATGGCGGAAAGAGCCGACTTGAACGCTGCCGGTTCGATGAAATGCGCAATGTCGATGGCGCCGAGAAAATGGCTGACGCCCTGCGGCTCGTCCATCACATAGAGGTCATGCAGATGCGGACCGTAGGGGCCGCCGCTGAGAATGCCGCAAAGCACATCGACCATGATGGCGAGGCCGCTGCCTTTCGCGCCGCCGATCGGCACGAGCGAGCCGGCACGACCGGCCGCGGGGTCCGTGGTGGGTCTGCCGTCCTTATCCAGCGCCCAGCCCTCGGGAATAGACTTTCCCAGCTTCTGCGCCAGAATGAGCTTGCCCAGCGCCACAACGCTCGGCGCCATATCCAGCACGACCGGAAGGTCGTCGGACGGAGCCGCCACGGAGATGGGATTTGTGCCCATGTAGGGCTCAGCGCTGCCGAAGGGCGCGATCTTGCCCTTGAGATTGGTGCAGGCAAATCCGATCATATCCTGCGCGGCAGCAAGCCTTGTGTAATAGGCGGCGGTGCCGAAGTGGTTGGAGCTGTGCACGCTTGCAAAGCAGCAGCCCGTCTCTTTTGCCTTGGCGATGCACCGCTCCATCGCAAATTTTGCCGCCGCCGCGCCCAGCGAGTTGCCGGCGTCCACGACCAGCGTGGAGGTCGATTCCCGCACGATGCGGATGTTGTTTTCACGCGACATCACGCCCGCGTCCATGCGCTGCATATAAACGGCCAGACGGCTCACACCGTGGGTGGACACGCCTGTCAGCTCCGCGTCGATCAGCGCGTCAGCCACCGCTTCCGCGCAGCTCCTCTCCACACCGGAGGCCGTCAGGACCGACACGCAGTAGCCCCGCAGCGCAGATGCTTCAAACCTTGGCATAATCTCCCTCTTTTCCGATGGTTTTTTGATTTCCCTGTTTGACTCTATCATAGTGCATCGCCGCGAAAAGGTCAAAGACCTAAATGTGACTATCCCTATAGCATTTTTACTATACCATGCTTGACGACGCCGTATTTTTTGCTATAATCGAAGAGGAAAACGAGGTGATCTGGATGGTACAGGACCGGAATCCGGAATATTTTCTTGCCATTGCGTCCGAGAAAAGCATTTCCAAGGCCGCAGAGCGGCTGCACATCTCGCAGCCCTACTTGAGCCAATACGTCATCCATCTGGAAAAGGAATTCGGCGTCCGCCTGCTCGACCGCACCAAGTCGCCGCTGGCGCTGACCGCAGCCGGCAAGGTCTACGCCAACTATCTCGAGGACAGCTCGCAGCTCTATGAGCAGCTTTTGCAGGATTTCACACGTTTGAACGCCAGCCGCCGCCAGACGCTCCGCGTCGCCATGAGCAACTGGCGCGCCAGCACGCTCCTGCCGAGCATCCTGCCCGCCTTTTCGCAGGAGCACCCCGAGGCCCATCTTGAGCTGCTTGAGCGCCCGACGAGCGAGATGTTCCGTCTGGTGGCGGACAACACGGTGGATTTTGCCATCATGAACACCAATCTCAATACGCCCGACTACCTGACCACCGAGACCATTCTCTACGAAAAGATCCTCCTGGTCGGCAACCGCGGCAACCGCACCGCGCAGGCGCTTGCGGAGGCCTGCCGCGCGGGACGGGAGCCGGAGCTCTCCGTTCTCGAGCGCGAGCGCTTTGTCCTGCTCTACCCCGAGATCTTGCTCGCCATGCGCGTCAACAACTTTCTCGAACGGGAGCATATCACCGTCGAAAACGCGCTCTACACCACCAACGCCACCACAGCGCTGAACCTGACGGCGGAAAACTACGGCTTCTGCTTCGTCAATGAGACCGCCGTCCACAACGCACCGAACCGCGGCGAGCTGCTCTTCTTCGACCTCGACTCCCCCGACCTTGTCCACCCGCTGAGCGTGGTCTACAAGAAAAAGCGCCACCTTCTGCCCGCCGCCCGCGCCTTCGTCGATGCCGCGCGCCGCTTCCTGCAATCGCAGTCGTGGCGCAGCGAGTGCGACTGCCGCGTGGAGCACGGCCGTCCGGTATAGCACGGCAAAGCCCGCCTCCGAAGCGATGTCGGAGGCGGGCCTTGTTCATTTCTTTTTCTCGCGCGCCAGAATACTGGAATAAAAGCGCTCGCCGAGGTGGCTGCTCAGAAGGCCGCGCAGCGCCGTGCGCTGCTCGTCCGTCATAGCCGCGGTCGGCACAAGGTAGAGCTGATCGGCCGAAAGGCAGAGCATGAACACGCTCGAAATTTCGATGGCCGAGGCGAGCTTCGCGAGCGCGACTGTGTTGCGGAGCTTCTTCTCGGGGATCTCGACCGAAAGCTTGCCCGCGTCAAAACGCAGAACGTACTCCGTCCCCAGCAGCGACTCGTCGCTTTTGAGGTAGCGCAGCACGCGCTGCTCCTCGCGTCCGAGCAGCAAAAGCATCCAGACAAGATAGGCCGCCGCGATGTAGATCGGTAGGTAGCTCAGGGGAAAGGTGCCCTGCACGGCAAGCACAGTGTAAAATGCCACCGCCAGCACGACGGCGATGCCCACACGGAAGGTATTGCGGTTTCGCAAAAACATGGCGTAGAGCGACGCCTGCCGAAACACCTTTTTATTGACGCGGTAACGGATCTCCTGAGCTTCCATGATTCTTCTCTCCTCGCTTGGATTCTTACGCTACAGTATACCGCGCGCTGGGGGGCGCGGTCAATGAAAAAATATGAGGGTCCCTTTTCGGGACCCTCATATTCCGTATCCGGTTCAGCGGAGCTTACTTCTGCTCCTGCTTGGCCTTGTGCTTGTCCATGATGAACTTGGGGCCCTTCTCCCACTTCTTCACGTTGACGAGAAGCAGAGCGACCGCGATCACAAGACCGGTGATATCCGTCAGCGTGCCGGGGATGAACATCAGCAGGCCGCCGGCGATGAACACGATGCGTTCAAGCCAGTTGAGCTTCCACAGCAGCCAGCCCTGGAAGCCGGCGGACATGATGGCAACGCCGATGATCGCGCTGATGGCGACGGAGATGATCTCGCCGACGCTGCCCTGCATCATCATTGCCGGGTTGTAGCAGAACGCGAAAGGCACCATGAAGCCGGCGAAGCCGAGCTTGCAGGCCTCGACCGCCGTGGTCATCGGGTTGGTCTTGGCGATGCCGGCGCCGGCATAGGCCGCGAGGGCGACCGGCGGGGTGATGGCGGACAGGCACGCGAAGTAGAACACGAACAGGTGCGCCGTCAGCGGGGCAAGGCCGAGCTTGATGAGGGACGGAGCGAGGATGGACGCCGCGATAACATAGGCCGCGGTGGTGGGCAGGCCCATACCGAGGACGATGCAGGTGATGGCGGTGAAGAGCAGGGACGGGAACAGCAGGCTGTGCGCCGCCTGGATCATCATATCGCCGAAGATAACGCCGATGCCGGTGATGGAGACCATGCCGACGACGATACCGGCGCAGGCGCAGCCGATGACGATGGACATGGCGCTGAAGCCGGACTTGACCATGGCGCTGGGGATGGTCTTGAGGGTGAAGCGCTTCTTCTTATCGAAGAGCATGACCACGGGCACCGCGCAGGTCGCCCACAGGGCGGAGTAGAGCGGAGAATACTGCGCGACGAGCAGGCAGTAGAGCAGGACCGCGATGATGAGCAGATAGATCCAGCCGTCCTTCATGACCTCGCGGCTCTTGGGAATATCCTTGGGGTCCATGAGCGTGACGTGCGCGATCTCCGTCTGGGACATAACGGCGACGGCGCAGCCCCAGTAATAGAGCAGCGCGGGAATGACCGCCGCGATGACGATGGCGATGTACTTCTGCTCGGTGAACGCGACCATCAGGAACGCGCCGGAGCCCATGACAGGGGGCAGGATCTGACCGCCGGTGGAGGCAACGGCCTCAACGCCGCCGGCGAACTGGGGCTTGTAGCCGCGGGACTTCATCAGAGGAATGGTGAACGTGCCGGTGCCGACGACGTTGGCGACGGCGGAGCCATTGATGGAGCCCATCAGGCCGGAGGCGACGACCGCGCTGAGCGCGGGGCCGGACTTGATCTTACCGGTGAGGGAAATGGCGATGTCGTTGATGAAGTCGGAGCAGCCCGAGGCCTCAAGGAACGCGCCGAACATAACGAACATGAAGATGACCGTGGCGGAAACACTCATGGTCGTGCCGAACAGACCGTCCAGGTCGGTAGCGAGGAACTTGCAGATACGCTCGAGGGAATAGCCGCGGTGCGCGATGGCCATGGGCAGATTCGGACCGGCGAGCGCATAGGCGATGAAGATGAGCGCGAGGACCGGCATGATGTAGCCGAGGGTGCGGCGGGCGCACTCGAGGACGATGATGACGAGGCAGGCGCCCGCGAAGGTCGCCATCCAGGTCGTCTTGCTCAGGCGCTCGGTGAGGTGATGTACCTCGTCCTGCGCCATCCAGACGGAAACCCATGTGAGGACGACGAGGATCATATCAAACGTGCGGCAGGCGGCGCGGAAGGCCTTGCTGCCGGCGAATTTATCCTTGAAAACGTGCTTGTAAAGGGGCTGGGTAAGCAGGATCAGCGTGAGGGCGAAGCCCAGATGCACGCCGCGCTGCACGGAGTAGTCGAACAGGCCGAAAAAGCCGGTGTAAATATGGAAGGAGGTCATCAGGAAGGCGACGACGGAGGCCATCATAATGAACTTGTCGCCCTTACCCTCTTCGAGAGTTCTCGCTGCTGCCAGTTCGCTGTCGAGCGAGGCGACGTCAATCTCTTTGATTTCTTTCTTATCGGACATAAACGCATCCTTTCTGTTAAGTGGGGGGTCTTAACGAAACCTTAATGAAAAGGGGGAGCCGGAGTTGGGATGTCCCAACTCCGGCCAAAAAATGCTTTTCGCAGGGACGGTCAGATCGTCCTTTTGATCAAGTTTTCAGAATTCCTCGATTAGATGAGGCCCTGCTCGCTGTAGTACTTCTGGGCGCCGTCGTGCAGAGGAATGGGCATCTGGGTGCAGAGGAAGCTGGGATCGGTCATGTCCTTGAGCAGGGCGTTACCGGCAGCCATCTCCTCAGTGTGCTCGTTCATGGCCTTGCACAGATCGTAGACGAGATCCGCGTCCATATCGGCGGTGACGATGATGAGGCACTTGACGCCGAAGGTGTTGGCATCATTGTCCTGACCGGTGTAGGTGCCGGCGGGGATCTTGGTCTGGATGTAGGCAGCGTTGCCCGCGAGGACCTTGTCGATCTCCTCCTGGGTCATGTCGAGGACCTGGATCTCCTTGGTGGCAGCGAGGTTCAGCTGACCGCCGATGGGCAGGCCGGCGAAGCCGAAGGCCGCGTCGAGGATGCCGTCGCCGACGGAGTCGGCGCCGTCGCCGAGACCGAGGTTCTCAAGGCTGGTGTTGTCCTTGGTGATGTCCATCGCTGCGAAGGCGGCGAGGGTGGCGTTCTCGGTCGCGGAGGCCGCGGGACCGACGGCAACGCGCTTGCCGAGCAGGTCATGGATGTAGGTCAAGCCGGAGCTCTTGAGCGCCACGCCGCTGAGCACGGAGGTGTAGACCGCGCCGATGACGCGCAGGTTGTCCAGCTTGCCGATGTCGGCGAACTTGCCGGTGCCGTTGTAGGCGTTGAGAACGACGTCGGAGGTGGCGACCGCGACGTCGACCTCACCGGTGGAGACGTCCTGGCAGTTCTGGAAGGAGCCGGTGGAGGTCTGGGTGTTGCACTTCACACCCTGGACGTTGTTCGTCCAAACCTGGGAGACGGCCGCGCCGGCGGGGTACATGGAGCCGCCGGTGTCGGCGGTGCCGAAGGTCATAATGACGTTGCCGCGGGCGGGCTTATCGCCGTCGCCGGAGGCGTCACCGTCGGAGGCAGGCTGCTTCTCGCCGCAGGCGACCAGAGCGAAAACCATTGCCAGTGCGAGGATCAGAGACAATACTTTTTTCATGCTGATATCTTCCTTTCAAAAATTATATACCCGGCTTGCGCCGAATACGACAAAAAAGTTAAATTCTCTGTTCCGGCTCGGAACAGAGAAAAGACCACATGGTCTTTTTCGCGTACGCCGCACCCTCGTGCGGTATGTTTGGTACGTTCACAGCTTATTCATTTTTTATGGACGGATTATAATTCATTCATCCTCGTCTTGTCAAGTCTTTCACAAGCATATTTTCCTGTTTTTTCGATGAAATTTTCTGGTCATTGTCATTCCGCACAGAAATGCTTCTTTCTTTTTGTGCTATTAGACACTTTCTTCTTTTGTTTTTTCAGCAAAATTCAAATTTCGCCGTAAAAACTTCATATTCTGCCGCATTTTCGCGCCCGTGCTCCCCCTGTATCTGGGGCGTTCAGGAGATGTTTTCCGCCGTAAGGAGTCCGTTAAGCGCGCGCAGCCGTTTTCGTGAGAGCAGCGGATCACACGCAAAATGCTTTTGTATGAATATTCATTCTTCTATACATCAATATTTTGCCGTTTTCTTCTTGTTATCTGCTATATCCCACCAAATCAGCAGGTTTTATTATACGCTATTACGATAGCATAGTCAATCGTAAACATCACTTTTTTGGAATTTTAGGATATCTGCACAGCATTTTTCTCCGTTTTTTGACACATCCTTGACATGATCCGTCCGCAGACAGGTCCCATCCCCCAAAGAGTTGCATTATTTCATGCGATGGGTTATAATTCAGGTGATATTTTCCGTGCAAGGAGGAAACGCGATGAAAGCTAAGGTATATTTCTCCCGTGAGATCACGCCCGAGAAGGTCGTGGCGCTTTACCGTGCCGTGGGCTGCGAGCTGCCGGGCAAGGTCGCCGTGAAGCTGCACTCCGGTGAGCAGGGCAACCAGAACTTTTTGGGCCCCGACTTCTGGCGGCCGATGATCGAGGCCGTGCATGGCACGGTGGTCGAGTGCAACACCGCCTACGAGGGCGAGCGCAACACCACCGAGAAGCACCGCCGCACGATGATCAAGCACGGCTGGAGCACGAACTTCGACGTGGACATTCTCGATGCCGAGGGCCCCGATCTGGAGCTTGCCGTTCCGAACGGCAGGAGTATTCAGAAGAACTTTGTCGGCAAGGACATTGCCAACTACGATTCCATGCTCGTCCTCTCCCACTTCAAGGGGCATCCGATGGGCGGCTTCGGCGGCGCGCTCAAGCAGCTCTCCATCGGCTGCGCGTCCTCCTACGGCAAGGCCTACATCCACGGCGCCGGCGAGCCCGAAAAGATCGGGACCGCCGACCACGACAGCTTCCTCGACGCGATGGCGGACGCCGCCTCGTCCGTGGCGGAATATTTCAAGGACAAGACCGGGCTGCCGGGTGATACGCCGGAACCGTTTTCATCAACGTTATGAAGAATATGTCCGTGGACTGCGACTGCTGCGCCGTGGCTGAGGACCCGTGCATGGCGGACATCGGCATCCTTGCCTCGCTCGACCCCATCGCGGTCGATCAGGCCTGTCTCGATTTGGTCTACGCCTCCGACGATTCGGGCCGCGACCACCTCGTAGAGCGCATTGAGAGCCTCAACGGTGTCCGCACGGTCGAATCCGCGGCGGCGCTGGGCTTCGGCACGCGGGAATACGAGCTCGTGGAGCTGTAACATAAAACGCCATAAGGGAAAAGCACGGGGCTCCCCGTGCTTTTCCCTTGTACATTATAATAGGTATGGGTCACAGGAACTTATCCAGCTCGCGCTCGACCTCGGGCAGCTTCTTCGGCGCGGGATGCTCGACGCGATAGCCGTCCTTGATGACCATGGAGAGCGTGCGCAGGGCCGAGAGATCCGCGAGCGGATCCTTCGCGCAGACGATCAGATCCGCTGCCTTGCCCGCCTCGATGGAGCCGGTCTCGCCGTCGATGCCGGCAAGCCGCGCGTTGAGCAGCGTCGCGGTGTGGAGCGCGAAGGCCGGCGTCACGCCGCAGTATTTCACGAAGTAGCACAGCTCGCGCCACATATCGTAGTGCGTGATATAGGGGCAGCCAGTGTCCGTGCCGAGGCCGACCGGAATGCCGTTTGCCAGATTTTCCCGCGCCATGGCGATGATGCCGTCAAAGACGACCTTGCCGTTCTCCTGCTGCTCGTAGGTCGCGCGGGAGACACTGCGGTCAAAAAGCGCATAGGGCAGCGCGGGCGAGAGCGTCGCGACCTGGAACGCGCCCTTTTCCTTGTAGAGCGCGGTGATCGCCGCATCCGGCTGCGCGCCGTGCTCGATGGAATCCACGCCGTTTTCCAGCGCCACACGCACGCCCTCGGGACTTTCGACGTGCGCGGCGACCTTCATGCCAAGCGCGTGCGCCTTATCGCAAGCCGCCTTCACCAGCGCGGGCTGCATCCGCAGCACGCCCGGCTCGCCGACGACCTCGGCGTCGAGCACGCCGCCGGTGATCATGAGCTTGATGAGGTCCGGCTTCTCTGCCGCGATCCGCTCCACATAAGCCGTGGCCTCCTCCGGTGTCTTTGCTTCGTAGGCAAGGGAGCCGGCCATGTGCCCGCCCGGCACGGAGACCGCCATATTGGACGCCACCACGCGCGGGCTGAGGATCTTTCCCTGCGCGGCCAGGTCACGGATGATCGTGTCGAAGTCCGCCACGCCGCCGACCGTGCGGATGGTCGTCACGCCGCTGAGAAGCTCCGTCTTCGCGTAGCCCTCGCACAGCTTCACGCCGATGCGGCGCGTGAGCGCGTTGGCGGTGATGAGCTTCACGAGCTTCTTCGGGTCGCTCGCCTTTTTCTTCGGCTTACCGGAGGCAGGCAGATGAACGTGCAGATTGATCAGCCCCGGCAGCACATACTGTCCGCCGAGGTCCACGACCTCATAGCCCTCGCGGCGCGCCGCGGCATCGGCGACCGCGCCGATGCGCCCGCCCTCAATATAAATATCTCTGCCCGTCTGCGGCGTCATTTTCTCCGTGCCGTCGAGCAGCACGCCGTTTGTGAGCACATAGTTTGTTTCATTCCGGAACATGGCATTTCCTCCGCTTCTTCCGTGTTTGCCTTATCATACCACACCGCTCCGAGGCCGGCAAACGGATTTTTTGCGCACTTCGTGCATTCTGCACAATTTCGGGCCGACATTGTTTGACCAAAAGCGGGTGAAAAAGCCTTGCATCCGCCGTCGAATTATGGTATCATTACAATAGTTACAAATTGTAACCTTTGGTACCGTTCGGCGGCGCGCCCCGTCTGCGCCGCTTTTTCATGAGAATTTGAGGAGGATGCCCTATGAAACTGCGCCACGCGCTCCGCGGCACGGCTGCCGGCCTGCTGCTGGCGGTCTGCCTGACCACCCCCACCCTCGCGCTCACCGGCGTTGTGGACGTCGGCGGCAGCGTTCTGCGTGTGCGCAAGACCGCGAGCACCGGCTCCGCCGTCCTCGATCAGCTGTCGAGCGGCAAACAGGTCGAGATCGTGGACACCGCGACGAACGGGTGGTACGGCATCCGGCTCGGCAGCGTGAAGGGCTACGTCTCCGCAAGCTACATCAAGCTGCTTGAGGAAGCTGCCCCCGTCGTCACGGCAGAAGTCAGCGCGGTGAGCGCCTCTGCCGCGCAGAGTGAGAGCACCTATGTCAAGGTCACGGCGGACGCGCTCAACGTCCGCACCGGCCCCGGCACCGACTATGCGGTCGCGGACGAGCTCGCGCAGGGCAAGGTCGTCAAGGTCCTCGGCGCGCAGGACGGCTGGTATCAGATCGCTGTGGATGGTCTGACCGGCTTCGCCTTTGGCGAGTATCTCATTCTGGACGGGGCGGAGAACGCCGTCACCGCCGCCGCCTCCAGCTCGGGCACCGCGGCCAGCAGGCCGCCGGAGGTCTGGGGGTCAAAGAGCAGTTCTTCCGCCTCAAAGGGCAGCCCGTCAAACGCCACATGGCCCGCGAGATGGTTGCGGTTGCGCTGGGCGGCGGCGTCACCGGGGATATGGCGGGCTTTGCCGCGGCAAGCTCCGTCGTACCTACAAGCCCGCGCGTCTGAGGCGTGAGGGGTACGCCGATGCTCACAACGTCCGCCCGGGCAAATACCTCGCGTACACAAGTGCAGCGGGCTATACCCAGGCATGCCGCGCGTTCCTTTGTCAGAGAAGGCGAATACCCTACAATGCTCATGCCGAACGCACGGCGGAACATCTCCGCGGCACGTCGGGCGATGCTGCCCACGCCCACAAGGCCCAGCGTTTTGCCGTGCAGCTCCATG
>ENA-ORTU01003424-ORTU01003424.1-human-gut-metagenome-genome-assembly--contig:-NODE-3424-length-13018-cov-4.727764_pt1 | contig 13018 bp, 8 predicted proteins | sample MGYA00241910_ERZ509184 | MGnify/ENA primary metagenome ERZ509184 (study PRJEB26280, sample SAMEA2338847) | human gut metagenome | biome: human gut; feature: human-associated habitat; material: faeces... | reverse complement strand
TACATAGCCAGGGCATGATTCACCGAGATATCAGCCCAGACAATATCATGGTACTTCCAGATGGTAGAATAAAGTTAATGGACTTTGGAGCGGCAAGAGATTATACAAAATTTGGAGAAAAAACCCTTTCCATCGTTCTGAAGCCGGGATATGCACCGCCGGAACAATATCAGACACATGGAATACAAGGCCCGTGGACCGATATCTATGCCCTCTGCGCTACCATGTACAAATGTATCACCGGAGAGACTCCATCCGATGCGATAGATAGGGTGATAGATGATCATTTAAAAAAGATATCAGAATTCGGTATCACTATTCCACCGCAGGTAGAGTCGGTCATTATAAAGGGAATGAGTGTATCTGCGAAAGACAGGTATCAGGATATTAAAGATTTTTGTGAAGATTTATATGGTGGTTATGAAGAAATACCTGCGTCTGAAAATGAAGAAATCGAAATAGAACAAGTTTTAATAAAAGAGAATGTAGAAAACAAGGTAAAGAAAAAAACTTCGGTACAAGAAGTAAAATCAAAGACTGATAATAAAAAATATAGGCAACAAAAAAAGCTTTCTGGTAAAGCAGTATTAGCAGTAATTCTGTGTATTTTACTGGTGGGTGGTGGTGTCAAGCTGTATTCTGATAAAAGAGAACAGCAAATAGCTGAACAGAAGAAACAGCAGTATACACTTCATAATCCTAAAATAGAAGATGATTCTTCTGCAAAATCAGGGAAAAAAGTAACTTGGGATTGCTTGTGGTTTGGAAGTTACCCTCAAAGTCAGATTACAAAAAAAGATGGTGAAATTTATACTACTTTAAAAAATGCAGACAATTGGGATAAAAATGGAGATGTGACAATAAACAATATCAAATATCATAAAACAGAAGCAGGTTATTTTAAGTATGAACCAATTAAGTGGAGGGTACTACAATCTGAAAATGGAGAAGCCTTTTTATTGTCCGATGTTATTTTGGATAAGCAAGCCTATAATGAGAACGATGAATATATTACATGGAAAGAAAGTTCATTAAGAGCGTGGCTGAATGATAAATTTATGAATAGAGCTTTTTCTGATGAAGAAAAAGAAAAAATTAATATAACAGAGGTAGTAAATAAAGATAATCCAGTTTTTGGAACAAAAGGTGGAAAAAATACTTCTGATAAAATATTTTTGTTATCTTTGGCAGAAGTATCTAGGAAGAAAGACGGTAAAAAATATGGATTGCTGGATGATGAGATGAAAGCATGTGAAAATAGTGACTTTTCTAAAAAAGTAAGTTGGTGGTGGCTCCGCTCGCCGGGCGATGATAGGTATTGTGCGGCCGTAGTGAATAGTGATGGCTGGGTCTATGGTGATGGTAGTCGTGTTAACGGTAGTGATGACGGTGTGCGTCCCGCTCTGCACTTGAATCTTTCCTCCTCCAACCTCTTCTCCTACGCCGGAATCGTCTCATCCGACGGAACCGAAAACGAAGTCCCTTACAATACCAGAACCAGACTCGTTCAAAACTAAAGAATTAATTGTGAAATATGGTGGTGTTGAGACAGAAACCATAATATGGGTATATGAGTATAAAAGGTAGAAATTATATTAGAAATGCATAATATTTGGTTAGCGAATGAATATCAATAGAGGTAGTCAGTTACTCCCACATAGAGCAAGCTGCCCCATGTGGGATATAGCTGTCAAGTATATTTGCTGTCTGGTAATATTGGTTACACTGAATGCTTCAACAAGAAAAAATAAATAGTTATATAAAGAATCTTACTTCTGCTTATTATCAATTCCCAAAAGAAGAGACTTTACGCTGAATGATTTCATCGGGTACATCAAACTTTTTGGAGACATAAGCGACGGTATCTTCAAAGGAACGTCCGAGTTCCCTTGAAAGTTCTACAATACCCTTTACTTCGGAAGAAAACTTTTGGCTTGCGACATAATCGCGAAAAACTTCTTCCTGACCATATAATGTTACCATAATATCAATGACCCCCTTTTCTTGGTTTTTAAGATATTTTTTATAGTATGCTTTTGTGAAGACAGATAGTTTCTAATATTATACTAACGCACAATTTTACAACTTAAAAGAAAAAATTTCCAATTTGTTTCGTTGAAAATATACCAGACAAAGAAAATAAAATTACAGCAGTGATAATCTCATTAGAAAGGAAAAAGTATGGAAGAAAACTTATATTGCCTGCGAAAAGGAACCAGGCTCATAGGCCGATATACCATTGAAGGCGTATTAGGCCAGGGAGGATTTGGCATCACCTATCTTGGCATGGATGAACTGCATAAGAAGAAAGTCGCCATCAAAGAATTCTTTCCACAGGGAATCGTGACGAGGAATATCGAGTATGAAGATACCGTAACAGTCACCTTAGTTGGGGAAAAAGAGAACTATGATAAAGGAAAAGAGAGATTCTTAAAAGAAGCGCAAACAATGGCAATGTTCAGCAAAGATAAGGGAATCGTTAAGGCGTTAGACTTTTTTGAAATAAACAACACAGCCTACATTGTCATGGAGTACTTAGAGGGAGTTACTTTAAAGCAGTATTTAAGAGAAAATGAAAGAATCGATGCTGAAGATTTAGTGGAATTACTCGTACCATTAATTGAAGCACTTGACGAGATCCACAGTCAGGGCTTAATCCACCGTGACATCAGTCCGGATAACATCATGGTACTGCCCGATGGCAGAATAAAGCTAATGGACTTTGGAGAGGCAAGAGACTACACCGAATTCGGAGAAAAAAGCCTTTCCATTGTACTAAAACCGGGATATGCCCCACCAGAACAGTATCAGACCCATGGCGTACAGGGACCGTGGACCGATATCTACGCCCTCTGCGCCACTATGTATAAGTGTATCACCGGAGAGAATCCACCAGATGCGATAGATCGCTTAGTGGACGATCACCTGAAAAAAATCTCCGCATTCGGAATTCCTGTTTTACCGCAGATAGAAGAAGCGATTATAAAAGGAATGAGCGTTGCGGCAAATGACCGATATCAGAATGTCGGGGACTTCTGTGAGGACTTGTATGGTGGATATGAGGAAAACAGTGAACCAGAAGCGGAAGAAAGTCAGGCAGAACCCGTAGTAGCAGAGGCAAATGTTGAAACTAAGATGGATATGCTGACCGAAGAAACCCCACAAAGTAAATACTCCACAACAGAAGCAGTTCAGGAAAATGAAGATTTAATATCTAAGGAACTTTCAGAAAATGCAGGCTTAACATCTGAAGAAAATGTAGCGAAGGCTGGAATAGAGACAGATAAAAATGATGCAGGTAATAAAGTGCCGGAACAGAGTCCGGAAAAAGAGAAGGTCTCAATAACTCCTGAAAAAGAGGGGATATCTGATAACAGGGGAAAAGAAGAAACGAAAAAAATAAAAAAAAAGAACGACTATTTCCCGATAATTATCGGAATACTGATTTTGCTGGGAATAGCAGGTGCTTTTGCATATAATAAGTCTATGTCGAAAAACGGAACAACAGCTAAAGTTGAGAGTTCTTCGCAAAAGAAAGATAAAAATCCAGAATATAAAGTAGGAGAAACAATAGAATTTGGAAATTATCCACAGGACAAAGACGGAACAGAAAAGCCAATTGAATGGATCGTAATGAAAAATGAAGGAAACCAAGTCCTCCTTCTTAGCAAGTATGTATTAGATGCAAAATCATATAATGAAGAATTGGAAGCTGTCACATGGGAGACAAGTGATATTCGGCAATGGTTAAATAATGAGTTTTATACGACTGCTTTTAATAAGTCAGAAAAAGCAAAAATACAGACGTCTTTGATAAAAAACGAATATAACTCGGAGCATGGAACAAGCGGAGGAAACGACACAGAGGATAAGGTATTTTTATTAAGCGAGAAGGAAGCAGAAACATTATTCTCAAATGACGATGAAAGAATAGCAAAAGCAACAGGATATGCCGAAAAATCAGGAGCTTATGTTAATGAAAAAAAAGAAGCAGTGTGGTGGCTCCGTTCGCCGGGCGATGATAGTAATGTTGCGGCCGAAGTGGACTGTGGTGGCTGTATCTATGAGTATGGTTGTTATGTCGACCGTAGTATTGACGGTGTGCGGCCCGCTTTGCATTTGAATCTCCAATCTTAAATCCTGCATTTTTCCATCTCACAATATGTTTAAGCCAAAACTTTTATTTTACCTAACACAGTCACAGAAGATTTCAAGAAGGGAGCAAACTATGAAAAAATAAAACAAATTCTTGTAAAGACTGTCCGAGAACGATATCTTTCTTCCAGAAAACAGAGAACGACTATGCCGTGTACGCTTAAAACATGCACACGATAAAGAGAGGAGAAGTATTTATGAAAAAATCTGTAAAAAAAGTAATGAAAACAACAGCCATCTTATTATTAGCACTTATCTTTGCCGGTTCCCCCGCGATAAGCCCGATTACCAGTAAAACAACTATAGAAGCAGAAGCTTCTGCAAAGTCGGATAAAGCAGTAAAGAATGCAAGAAAATGCTATTATTCCGCAAGGAAAAATCTGCGAAGATATAAAAAAGTAAGGAATGGAAGCACCAGTACAGATTACTGGAGTAAAAATAAACTGGTATTTTCAGAGATTAAACCTGATAAAAGGGATTTCCTTTCTATAAAAAATACAGTTTGTGAGTATTACTATTCAAAAAGCAAACTGGTATTTGCATTTGCTTACCAGAAAAAGGGAAGAAAGGTAAAAGAGTATCGTGCTTATTATATGGGCGGTAAATGTTACCGATACATTGGCCCGGATAAAAAAGTGCATACCTATGGTTCAGGAAAGAGTTATGGACGTATGTCAGGAATGGCAAAGAAACTATATTATAAAGGAAGGCGTAATATTGAGCTGGCATATGAAGCGAATGAACCAATCGGAAATAAATAGCACATCAGATATAAGAATATAATGCATCATTTAAGAGGAAAAAGGTAGAAAGTATGGAAGAAAACTTACATTGCTTGCGAAAAGGAACCAGACTCATTGGCCGGTATACTATTGAGGGAGTATTAGGCCAGGGCGGATTTGGCATCACCTATCTTGGCATGGATGAACTGCATGAAAAGCCGGTCGCCATCAAAGAATTCTTCCCACAGGGAATCGTAACGAGGAATATCCAGTATCAAGATACCGTAACGGTAACTTTTGTCGGGGAAAAAGATAACTACGAAAAAGGAAAAGAGCGATTCTTAAAAGAAGCCCGCACGATGGCAAAGTTCAGTAAAGATGAGGGAATCGTCAAAGCTTTAGACTTCTTCGAGATAAATAACACGGCATACATTGTCATGGAGTACTTAGAGGGAGTTACTTTAAAGCAGTATTTAAGAGAAAATGAAAGAATCGATGCTGAAGATTTAGTGGAATTACTCGTACCATTAATTGAAGCACTTGACGAGATCCATAGTCAGGGCTTAATCCACCGTGACATCAGCCCGGACAACATCATGGTACTGCCGGATGGCAGAATAAAGTTAATGGACTTTGGAGCGGCAAGAGACTACACCGAATTCGGAGAAAAAAGCCTTTCCATCGTACTAAAACCGGGCTATGCCCCACCGGAACAATATCAGACCCACGGAGTACAGGGGCCGTGGACAGATATCTACGCCCTCTGCGCCACCATGTATAAATGTATTACCGGAGAGAATCCGCCCGATGCGATAGAGAGGGTAATGGATGATCACCTGAAAAAAATCTCCGCATTCGGAATTCCTGTTTTACCGCAGATAGAAGAAGCGATTATAAAAGGAATGAGCGTTGCGGCAAATGACCGATATCAGAATGTCGGGGACTTCTGTGAGGACTTGTATGGTGGATATGAGGAAAACAGTGAACCAGAAGCGGAAGAAAGTCAGGCAGAACCCGTAGTAGCAGAGGCAAATGTTGAAACTAAGATGGATATGCTGACCGAAGAAACCCCACAAAGTAAATACTCCACAACAGAAGCAGTTCAGGAAAGCGAGAAATTAATATCTAAGGAACTTTCAGAAAATGCAGGCTTAACATCCGAAGAAAATGAAGCGGAGGCTGGAATAGAGTCAGAAACGAATAATTCAGGTAATAAAGTACCGGAACAGAGAATGGAAAAGGAGAAGGACTCAATAACTCCTGAAAAAGAGGGACAATCTGGTAACAGGGCTAAAGAAGAAACGAAAAAAGTACAAAAAAAGAACAACTATTTTCCGCTAATTGTCGGAATACTAATTTTACTGGGAATAGCAGGTACTTTTGCGTATAATAAATCAGTATTTGAAGAAACAGCATCTAAGACCGAGAGTTCTTCGCAAGAGAAAGATAAAAATCCAGAATATAAAGTAGGAGAAACAATAGAATTTGGAAATTATCCACAGGACAAAGACGGAACAGAAAAGCCAATTGAATGGATTGTAATGAAAAATGAAGGAAACCAAGTCCTCCTTCTTAGTAAGTATGTATTAGATGCAAAACCATATAATGAAGAATTTGAAAAGGTCACATGGGAGACAAGTGATATTCGGAAATGGTTAAATAATGAGTTTTATACAACTGCTTTTAATAAGACAGAAAAAGCAAAAATACAGGCGTCTTTGATAAAAAATGAAGATAACTCGGAGTATGGAACAAGCGGAGGAAACGACACAGAGGATAAGGTGTTTCTGTTAAGCGAGAAGGAAGCAGAAACATTATTTTCGAATGAAGAAGAAAGAATAGCAAAAGCAACAGAATATGCCGAAAAATCAGGAGTTTATGATGAAGAAAAAGGAGCATGGTGGTGGCTCCGCTCGCCGGGCTTCGGTAGCCGTGGTGCGGCCGAGGTGGATAGTGATGGCTGGGTGTACAGGGTTGGCAATCTTGTCTACATTAGGCCTGACGGTGTGCGGCCCGCTTTGTATTTGAATCTGCAATCTTAAAATCCTGCATTTTACCATTTCACAATATGTTTTAGCCGAAACTTTTATTTTACCAAACACAGTCCCAGAAAATTACAAGAAGGGAGCAAACTATGAAAAAACAAAACGAATTCTCATAACAGTCACCTTATTAATCGCAGCAGTATTTCTTCTAAACTCAGCGAACCTGCCTGCCGCTAACGTACAGGCGGCATCCAAAGGTACATACCGTGCCATTTTGCAGGCATACAAAAGGAATGATTATCGCAAAGTGCAAAGACTCAGCAAAACATTACCGAAAAACGCAAATGAAAAGTGTGCCAGAAAGCTAAATGCCAAATACAGAAAGGCGGCGAAAAAGGTAACGGGTAAGATGAGAAAATGGAGAGGTATGGAAAATTATATACCGGGTATACAGTGGTATGCATTTAGCGATATTAATAAAAATGGAAAGCCAGAGTTAATTGTAAAGTATGGAGGAGTAGAGACAGATTGCAGTATATGGGTATATGAATATAAAGGAGGAAAGTATAAGAAGGCAAAAGGTGCTATTTATGATACATGGCATCCAACTTTACATAATTATACGAGCGGAAATGGTCTGGTTTTACAGGAAAGACCTATTTCAGAATATGATTGTGAGATTGTCACTCTTGTTACGTTAAGCAAGGGACGTATTAAAACAAAGACTGTCCGAGAACGATATCTTTCTTCCAGAAAACAGAGAACGACTATGCCGTGTAAGATTAAAACATATACACCATAAAGAGAAAGCGAGGAAAAACAATGAAACAAACAAAACGAATCATCATGACCCTTACCCTGTTAATCGCAGCAGTATTTTTTATGAACTCAGCGAACCTTCCGGCAGGAAATGTACAGGCGGCATCCGCTTCCTCTATGAAGAAAGCGTATAAAAAGTACCTTACAAAAAGCGTGAGCGGGAAAAAGTATTACAAAGTAGTAAATATCGGTGACAGAAACAAGCCGGTTTTATTGATAGGAACTTATAAAGGTTTCGGAAAAGGCACTTACACAGGCTGTAATGTTTACTATTATAAGAGTGGAAAAGTAAGAAAAGTAGGCAGCCTGAGCGATGGAAGAGACATTGCGCTCTACACAAAGAAAGGCCAGAATTATATCAACAGTGGTCTTTCCGATGAAGCACTTTATTTATGTGTAAAAGATGGAAAGTCCTATTTATGCGCATATTACAACAGCCACAATTGGAAAATCGACCCGGATGATAAATACGAAAAATGCGTCATTAAAAAAGGTGGAAAAGTCATTAAAAATTATGGCTATATGGATTCCAGACAGTATAATACAGCAAAAAACAGCTACCGCTATAAAAGTACAGTAAAGTTTGTTAAAAATACGAGCGCAAACCGAAAAAGAATATAAATAGTGCAATAGCTGTGGAGCAGTTGAAAAGGCTTTCCACAAAATGTGAGTTACATCTTGTGGAAAGCCTTTTTTAAAAACAATCGGGAGGGAGTTAATATGATGAAAAAATCTATAAAAAACGTAATAAAAACCTTATGTCTCATTATGACCCTGTTATTCCTTTGCCAGATAAACGTAGTCCCTGAAATTCAGGGAACAGTAAATGTAGAAGCTGCATCTCGTAAAACAAAGAAAAATGCGAGGAATGCTTACAAAAAGATGCTGTTAAAAAATGTAAAATGGAGTAATGGTTATTATGCCCGCTCAAAAGAGCTTTATTTTACCTGTATAGATATTAATAAAGATGGGGTAAAAGAGTTAATTCTTTACTATATGGATTCTCCACATGCGTATGGATGGAATCGTATTTATACATATACAGGCGGCCGCGTTAAATCATTGGGACAATTTACCTCTGTATCAATTTGTACAAACAAAAAGTATTTTACGGATTCTTATATGAATGGTGGAACAGGCAGGGAGTATTTTTACCAGCTTGGAAAGAATGGAAAAAAGATCAAAATTGCAGAATATACATATGCTGATCATAAACCATATGGAGTTTCTGGTTCTGTGACAAGAAAACATGAGAATGGATATCCATATTACTATTACAATTGTAAGGTAAATGGAAAGCGTGTCAGTTATAATGCGTGCATGAAAAAGGTAAAAGCTTTAAAAAGAGGTGCAAAATACAGTTCAGGTAATTATCATAAGAATACCGCTGCCAACAGAAAAAAATTTATAAAATAATATAGTATAATCCAATGGAGAACAATCAGTAATCTATTTTGACTATCATTTGTCTATAGGTGAAGTACTCGGTAATTCAATTGTCGAGTGTTTCACGGGATAAACAAAGAAAGATAGCCATGAAAGGAGCGAAATTTATGGCAGTAATTGGCGCGATTCTTGGAGATATAGCAGGTTCACAATTTGAGTTCAACAGACCAGAGAATCTGGATTACAAACATTGCGAGTTATTTACAAGCAGATGCTCTTATACCGATGACACGATAATGACTCTGGCGGTGAAAAAAGCGATTTTAGAAAATGCAGATTTTACAAAAACAATGCGTGAAGTCGGACAACCTTATCCTTACTCAGGATATGGCGGAAGATTTTATGAGTGGATGTACGATGAAAATCCGAAGCCATATAATAGCTTTGGAAACGGCTCAGCAATGAGAGTTTCTTTTGTTGGAGAACATTTTGATGCATTAGAAGATGTAATATCTATGGCAGAAAAATCTGCGGAAGTGACACATAATCATCCAGAAGGAATCAAAGGTGCCGTAGTAACGGCTGTCTGTATCTGGATGGCCCGTCACGGAAAAACAAAAGAAGATATTTTCCAGTATGTATTAGAACAATATCCAGCAGAAAAATATGAATACAGCATTGCTGTCCCTCTTGATGAATTGGAGAAAATATATCAGTGGAACGAGACTTGTATGGGAAGTGTACCAGCAGCAATGCGCTGCTTTTACGAAAGCGACTCCTACGAGAGCTTCCTCCGCAATGTATTCCGCTTAAAATGCGATAGCGACACCCTCGCAGCAATCGGCGGAGCCGTAGCAGAAGAATACTATGGGTGGACTGGGTTCTATAATGAAGATGAACTGCTCAAAAAATATCTTGATGCAAACTTATACAACTTAGTAAAACTTTGATTTGCCGCAGGCAAGGGAGACGCCACCAGAAAGAGAAATAACCTATATTTGTGACTTTCGTCGCTGCAGGCTGAATGTTCGCTTAATCGCTCGCATCCAACCTTTGCTCCCAGGCCACAAATATAGATTATTTCTCTTTCTGGTGGCTGTCTTTGGCTGTAGAAGTAAAATCAGAATCTTACTGTTATAAGATTTGAGTATTTATTAGCAGATTGTTGCTTTCCGAGAAATCAGATATTAAAGTTTTGCACACAAGCTATTATTATAATATCACAGCAATTTTAAGACAATAAGTTAGAGTGTGTTTGAAAAATGCTTTCTGTAAATTAGGGCATACAGGTTGTAGGAATGATTTTTCAAAAACGCTAGTTTATAAGTGGCTAATGTCAAGATCGATATAATAGTGTAGCTAAAAATTAGCATATTTCTGTTAATTCAAAGGGATTGATAAATTGCTTCAAGTGTTAATCTTTTTGAAAAGTAATCTTCCCCAATTTCTATTTTTCTTGTTCCCATCCCCAAATCTTACAATATTAATTCTGATTTTGCTTCTCCATCCAAAGCACAGCACCCGAAGAGAGAAGATAACCTATATTTGTGGCCTTAGAACGAGGATTGAATGCGAGCGTGTAAGCGAACATTCAACCCACAGTGATAGAGTCACAAATATAGGATATCTTCTCTCTTTGGGTGCGTCTTTTTGCCTGTGGCAAATCAGAAGTTATTAAATTTCACTCTGGGAAATAAGTGCAATGTCTGATATAATTTATAAAAGCATCAGCTTTAAAACATTGAAAAGTCAGGAGGAAATAAAATGGGAATCTATTTAAATGGAACAACTGCCTATACCCTGTACAAAAGCGAAACAGTAAAGCCATATTTTATAGATAAAACATCGATGCTAGAGCAATTATTTCCTTTAGTAAATGAAGGAAATAATTATATTTGCATTACCAGGCCTCGAAGATTTGGAAAAACAGTTACAGCAAATATGATAGCGGCATTTTTTTCTAAAGCAAAAAATGCGGAGGATATATTTGATAAATGCAAAATATCAGCAAATCCGATATGTACGAAATATCAAAACCAGTATTCGGTGATCCATATTTCATTTAATGATCTTCCCAAAAGATGTACTTCCTATGAAAAATATATTGATAGGATTGAAAACAGATTAATCAAAGATCTCCGGCTGGAATATCCAGATGTCGAAATCTCAGAGGACGAGGCGGTATGGGATGTTTTAAATGAAATATACGCTTATGATATTAATGCGAGATTTATATTTGTATTTGATGAATGGGATTTTATTTTCCATCAGGATTTTATCACAGAGCAGGACAAAAAAGATTATTTACTTTTTCTGCGTAATTTACTGAAAGATAGACCATATGTATTGCTTGCATATATTACAGGAATTCTTCCAATCGCAAAATATTCAAGCGGTTCAGAACTTAATATGTTTATGGAATATACGATGATTTCAGAAGAAAAATTTAGTGATGCTTTTGGATTCACAGACTCGGAAACAGATGAATTATACAAACGGTATGAAAAAAATACAAAGCACAAAAATGTGAGTCGTGAAGGATTACGCATCTGGTACAATGGCTATCATACTTTTCGGGGAGAAAGCGTGTATAATCCAAGATCAGTTGTATTTGCACTTACGAATAATAATCTTGCATCTTACTGGACAAGTTCAGGGCCATATGATGAGATTTATTATTATATTGAACATAATATAGATGATGTGCGGGATGATCTGGCATTGATGATATCAGGAGAAGCTGTTCCGGCCAAAATTCAGGAATACGCGGCAACTTCTATGAAACTTACTACAAGAGATGAAATTTTTTCTGCGATGGTAGTTTATGGATTTTTGAATTTTGAGAATGGAAAGGTCAGCATTCCAAATAAAGAACTGATGGATAAGTTTGCTGCAATGTTACGAAAAGAACCTTCTTTAGGATATGTGTATCGTCTTGCACACGAATCTGAAAGAATGCTTTATGCCACTTTGCATGGCGATACGAAAACAATGAATGAGATTCTCGAATATGTCCACAATACAGAAATTCCACTACTATCATATAATTACGAAACAGAACTTTCTGCTATTGTAAATTTGATTTATCTTGCAGCACGGGATCTATACCAAGTTGAACGTGAGGAAAAAGCAGGCATTGGATATGTTGATTTCATTTTCTATCCATATGATAAAACAGCAGATTGCCTTATACTGGAATTAAAAGTAGATCATACACCAGAAGAAGCCATCAAACAGATTATTGAAAAAAAGTACGCAATGAAGTTTCAAGGGAAAATTGGACAAAAACCGTTGTATACAGGAAGAATTCTTGCGGTTGGAATTAGCTATGATAAAAAGAACAAAGTACATGCATGTAAAGTTCAGGAACTTGAAAAAGTTAGTAAATTCTGTTGAATTGGCAAAACTGACGAAACAACGAAATCCCATCGTCCATATTTGTGATTTTAGTCGCTGCGCGTTGAATGTTCGCTTATGCGCTCGCATCCAACACTTGCTCCGAGACCACAAATATGGACGATGGGATTTCGTTGTTTCTGACAGTGTTTTCTGAAGTGAAATCAGAATTCATGTTGGAGAGATTTGGGGAAGAGGACAGGAGATGTAGAAGTTCCGGGAAATGAAATTCTATAGGATTGACATTTGAACCAGTTCCATAATTGTATAGTTATGGTCACTACTTTTTTCAAACACGCTCTGGAAGTTTGAAACCGTTTATGGATTTATTTTTCGAAAAAGAAAGATGTCTTATAGTAAAAATGCTAAAGGAAATAAAAAAAACAAGAAAAAGATGGATAAACTCTGTAAATCTTCTAAAGATAGTTATAATGTTAAATAATTTGAAATGGCAAGATAAGTGTCAGTTCTCCAGTTTTTTAATCTCTCAAAAAGCCATAGACGTCTGAAGCCTTCCTCAAATCTCTTCAAAATAAATTCTGAGTTAGCATAGGC
>ENA-ORTU01003415-ORTU01003415.1-human-gut-metagenome-genome-assembly--contig:-NODE-3415-length-13034-cov-5.027891_pt1 | contig 13034 bp, 16 predicted proteins | sample MGYA00241910_ERZ509184 | MGnify/ENA primary metagenome ERZ509184 (study PRJEB26280, sample SAMEA2338847) | human gut metagenome | biome: human gut; feature: human-associated habitat; material: faeces... | reverse complement strand
GGGTGGGGTTCGGCAGCCCATTCCGGCGGGCAAACTCCTCTAACATCTGCTTTTGGAAAGCGATTTGTCAAGGGGAGATTACCCCGGAGTTATACATTTTTCTTTTTTGAGCTTCTGAGCCGTCGCCTTTCACCGCGGTCCTAAAATTTTGCATAAACACGACACAAGATCAGCAGCGTGTAAGCAATCAGAAAAAACTAAACCGCCTGTCCCTATGGCCGAGATAAGGGTCATTAGGACAGGCGGTTTTCTTTGCCTTAAATGATGACTGGTAAGATGTACATATTCCATGACGTTAGTCGGAACGGAAATAAGCCTGGTGGTGTACCATAACATCGTCTAGAATGCCTGAATCATCAAAACCAAGCTTCCAAGAGGCCGGGTCAAGAGGGTCATCAATTTCGTAAGTCAAGCGATATCCACCATAGGTTGCCTCAAAGCTATCGTTCGGTTGGCCATACAGCTTTAAGACATCTTCTCTGGTAGACCATCCCAGCATCAACCCACCGGGAAGGCGTAGTTCTGTACCGGAAAAGTCGTAGTTGCCATATATTACATGAATACCTCCCACCGTGCTCTCGGCGACAGGGATCGTGCTTTCGGTGGTGTTGAAGACACAGACGCTGATATCCTGCTCGTGGTCATTGGTCAACGAGACCCATTCCCATTCATAGGACGCATACGGGCCTTCCGCGCCAGCCAGAGAAAGCCCGGCATCCTCCTCGGAAATCACCCACCCATCGTCAAGGAAATCCGCAAGGGGAAGCGGCAACGTATACACCGCGTCATTGATCTGGATGGAAAAACTTTCCCAATCATCCGAAAGTTCGGGGGATGTGGGGTACAATTCGGCCTCCGGCGCGTCGAGTTCTGTCATAAATTCGAGCGTTATCAAGGTGGAGGTGTGCGGCAGGTAGGTAACTTTCGCAAACAGAGCAAAGTCGTTCCCGCCCCACAGCGCGCGCCCTTCCTCGTACCTCTTTTCACTGATTTCAAAGGAATGCCGTTCGCCGGTCATATCTACGCCGCGCAGATAATAGTCGTCCGAACCATAGTCCCCGATTCCTCTCGAATATTCAAACTCCAGCCGCTCCAAATAGGCGGCTTCCGGGCGCTTGAGGTAGGGGATGTCCAAAACGAGCGGCCGGACAAGGAAGAAAGCGGCGGCGAGGCAAAGCAGAATGCCTGCGGTTCTGCCAACCTTTTGCAGGAACGTTGTGTCCGGCTGAATCAGCAGTATGAATAAGACAAGGGCGATGATCACCGCAACCAGCCCCAAACCGCCATGGACAATGACGGCTTGCATAAACCCCGTGATTCCGATGGCAAAGGCATCGGCGCTTGTAAACCATTCCACCACCGCGAGGATGGTGATCGGCAGAAAAAAGATGACGGCAAGGAACAAAATAAACCATTTTAACTCCGCCTTGTTTTTTGCGCCGCCGGGTGTTCTTTTGTCTGTTCGGTTCTCATTTATATTGTTCATTTTCTCTCTTGCTTTTATGAAAATCAGTGTTTCAAACGCTCCAGTACCTCGCAAATCGCGAGCATCCCCTGTTTTTGATCTTTGATTTTGGCGGTGATGCTGTTGTTGACCAGCGACAATTTTATTTTGGTTTTCCCGCTTTTCGCTTTGATGATCCGCTGGGAAGGCAGTAAACCTTTTTGTACCTTCAGTTCGTCAAACTGGTCAAACGGAATGCAGATTTTACCGTAAATATGCGAGATATCAAAAGTTTCCAACACTGCGATAACCAATGTTTTTTCTGTCACGCCAACATAACAATATACATTACTCAAGGCTCCCAGTGCCAGCATTTCGGCCGTACCGGACATCAGGGTCCCCCATGCTTTTCCCTGGTACGTTTCCCCGTCCGGGCAAATACTGGCTAACATTTCATTCATATCTTTCTCATTCATGAATAAAGTCATATAGTTCACCTCGTTGTTTTGTTCATGGGTCAGTGGATCCGATTCCATCTTAATTATAGCACTTATCTTATTTTACGATGTGAAATCAGGGTAAAATACCCGTAAATATTAGGCGAGAAAGGCACAAGGTTACCCAATAATTTGGCTACGACGAGATTCTGGAAGATGTGATGCTCGCTGAGGAGTGGGAAGGAAGTCCATGAAAATGTCAGAAAGGCTTGTTCCTGATAATGATAGCATTTAATGAAATCTTTTGAATTCAGTTCCGGGATCATGCCATAATTTTACGCAATCTTAACCTACTCATGATAGATGCCAAACACGAATCACTATATAATTATACTGAATTGTTGTATCTAATTGAGGAGGCGTTTTTTATGGGGGCTTTCTTTGACTGGCTGCTGTCAAATTTGAACTGGATGATTCCAGTGATCTTCATCCTGGCGTTTGCGCTCCCGATTCTGTCCGTGATCCGCAGGCTGACGAAAGGGCATGTCAGCAAAAGTTCCTGCACCGTGCAGACCGTAGGATTTATCCGCTCCACCCAGCAGACCGGCATGTATGTCAACGAAAACCCGCAGCTGCTTTTTGAACTGGACGCCCTGGCGGAGGACGGAACGGTGTTCCAGGTCAGCGTGCGGAAAATCATCCCCATGACAGCGATGGCCGGTATGGTTCCCGGCAGGGCGATCCCCATCCGCTATAACCCGGATGACAGAACCCGGGCAGTGTGGGACGACCATCCGGATGAATCGCTGGCGCAGGAACGCGCCGCCCGCTATCAGTGCCGGAAGCACTTGGACGATCTTTCCTATGAACAGCGGATGGAACTGTTAAAAAACGGCGTGATGAAAAAGGCGTTGCTGAAAAGCTTCCGGCTGACCGGGAAAGAAGAGGCTGGGGACTATGAGGCAGAAGCGGCCATCCAGCTTGCCGGCGAGGAGCAGAGCGGCCATACATTTGAGCGAACGCTGTATGTACCCAATACGGCTTTGGAATACCTGATTCCCGGGCGGTATGTGGACGTGCGCATCATCCCGGGCAAGGAAGACCTCTTTGCTATCGTACTGGATACCTCCGTGGTGTCCGGTATCAGTTAAGAGGGATACGGCATCCGTTTGATACGGAGAAAGGGGCTGGCGTTTCGTGGAAAACGTATTGATCCAATTTTTTAACTGGGTGTTTGAAAATCCGATTCGGGGTACCTTGCTGCCGTTTGGGGTGATCACCGCGCTGTGTATCCTGCTGGGGTTTGTGCTCCCTGCCAGATCCGCAAGGCGGAAAAGGGAGAAGGAGCAGCGCTGGAGGGATGCCCGCACAGTGAAGACCTTGGGTTTTATCCGTTCTGCAAAGCATACGGGACGAAGCGTCAATGACAATCCCGAGTTTCGCTTCGTGGTGGACGCACTGGCCGAGGACGGGACATTTTTTGAGACCACCGTGACGGAGATCATCCCCCGGGCGCAGCTTCCCATGTGCGCCGCCGGAGCGCCGCTCTCCATCCGGTATGACCCGGCAGACCGCTCCCATGCCATCGGGGATGATAATCCGGACGCCGATGTGCTGAATGAGCGCATCGCCCGCTACCAGTGCCGCAGGCATCCGGACGAACTGACCTATGAGCAGCGCATGGAGTTTAACAGAAACAGCGTGGTCAAAAAAGCGCTGCTGGAGAGTTTGCGGCTGACCGGGAAAGAGGAGGCCGGGGACTGGGAAGCGGAAGTGACGGTTCGGGTCACGGACAATGCGGCGGGAGACACGGTCATGAACCGTACCCTTTACTTAAACGACAAGATGCTTAGGCATATGGTTCCGGGCAAATACATCGACATCAGCGTTGTGCCGGGCAAAGAGGACGTTTTCGGTATCGTAACGGATATAGCCACGAAGGTCGTTCCTGAGAAAAGCGGGGCTTGAATGGTGAGTGCTCTTTCCTGTCCGGGATAACGCCGCAAAAGAAAGGATTGCGTTTTGAAAACGATCATTCATGATCTTAATAAAGCAGACTTCTCTGCTTTTGAACTTCCAGATGAAAATGTCGTGGTTTTCACTGCGGACGGCCAGTATGCTCCGTGCAGTGGCTGCTTTGCATGCTGGCTGAAAAATACCGGATTCTGTGTGATGGACGACTCCTTGAAACATGCGGGCGCATTGATCGGGCAAAGCGACCCGCTGATCATTATCAGCCGTTTGTGCTACGGCGGCTACAGCCCCGGCGTCAAGGCTGTTTTGGACCGCGCTATTGGAGTATCCCTCCCCTTCTTTACCTGGCGGGGCGGCCAAACCCATCATATAGGGCGCTACCCGCAGCGAAAACTGCTGCGGGTTCTCTTTTACGGAGATTCTACGGAATCGGAACGGCAGACTGCCACAGAGCTTGCCGAGCGTAACCGGCTCAACCTTGGATACAAAACAGCGGAAACGCTGTTTTTCCAAAATCCTGCACAGATCAGGGGAGCAATATCATGAAGCTGCTGATCTTCAATGCAAGCCCCAAAAAGAGAGGCGGCGCTTCTCAATTTTTCTCCGGTATCCTCCGGCTGTTTCTTCCCAGCCTTGTCAAAAAAACGGTTCCTCTGCGGAGCCGGAAAGACTTTGACCATGCGCTTTCCCAGTTGGGCAGCGCGGACGCCGTATGTATCTCTTTCCCGCTTTATGTGGATGGATTGCCCTCTCATTTAGCAGAGTTCCTATCGCTGGCAGAAGAATATTGTAAAGCCCGTTCTCTTCGGTTCCGCCTGTACGCCATTGCCAACAACGGCTTTATAGAGGGACAGCAAAACCGTACTGCACTGCGGATACTGGAATCCTGGTGCCTGCATTCCGGCGCTATCTGGAGCGGCGGGATCGGGATTGGCGGAGGCGTCATGCTGCGGGTGCTGGGAATCGTCTATCCTGTTTTGATCGCGCTATCTATCGTACAGATCGCCGTTTCGTTTCTTACGGCAGGAAGCGTACCGCCGGACATGCTTTATACCCTCGCCATTCAGGCGGGAAGCTGGCTGTTTTTCAATTTCGGTGTATTGTTTTGCCTGGCCCGGTTGTCTGCGGCCGTTTACAAGCGCAAAACCGTAAAGAGCCGCTACACCCGTGTGCTGCTTCCATCCTTCCTGTTTGTTCCGATTGCCGATCTGTTTATGATTCTATCCTCTCTGTCTTGCGGCCGGTTCCTGTTCGCACTTTTAAAACAGGACGATTGTTCTCGTAATAAGGGGTAAGGTGATTGCATGAAGTCTGTCATTTTATACGGAAGCAGGTACGGAAGCGCCCGCCGGTATGCGCAGGAGCTGTCAAAGCAAACAGATATCCCTGTTGTCAGCTATCAAGAAGCACCGCCGCTTTCCAAACTGGAAACGATCGTGTATATCGGCGCGCTGTATGCCGGAGGCGTTCTGGGATTGACAAAGACGCTGCGAAGGCAGTCATTCGGAGAGCATCAAAGGCTGGTGATCGTTACGGTCGGACTGGCCGACCCGGATATACTGCAAAACAGGGAGAATATCCGAAACGCCCTGCAAAAGCAGATTCCCGCCCAGCTATATGGCAGAGCAGCGGTTTTCCATCTGCGGGGCGCCATCGATTATCAGGCGCTATCTCTGGGACATCGAACCATGATGGCGCTGCTGCACCGATCTCTGCAAAAGAAATCGGCGGAAGAATGGAACGAAGAAGACAGGGCTTTAATGGAAACCTACGGCAAGCGGGCGGATTTTGCCGATTTCGCTTCCCTGCGGCCGATTATCAATGAGATACAGGGGGATACGGAATGACAGAACCGATAATAAACATTTTAAGGCTTATTTTCATTGGTACGGCTACCACAATTGTTCGTATTATTGGACAGCTCGCTATCCCGACAGGCGAGCAAACTGTTCTATCTCCCAGCATATTCGCACAAAACGGAACCATGCCGGTTGCTTTTACGATTTACGGGATTTTTGCCTACTCCCTGATCGCCGCGCTGTTCCTGCTCATACGGAAAAGAACGGGCGGGAACCGCATCTGGCAGGGGCTGCGATACGGCTTTGCCTGCTGCGCAGTGTGGATCGTCTACCTTTGGGAGCCTCTGCCCCATGTGGCTCCCTTGGATCGCATCACCTATCCTGTGGCGGACGGCCTGGCTCTCATCGTCATGGGGCTGCTGCTGGGCTGGCTGTTCGGGCAAACAAGGCTGCCTGTAAAAAAGCGCAGTCGGAAGCTGCCCGCCCTTCCCGGACTTATCATAACCCTTTGCTTTATAGCCGGGCGGCTGCTTCTGTACTGCGTTATCGGTATTTATTCGTCCTTCCCAGAAAAAACCGTCGAGACCCTGTTATGGTGCCTGCTGGCAGGTTTTGTGATTGCCTGCGCTATGGCGTGGCTGAACCGTTATGTGGACGGTAACAGCCGGATCAAAAGATCGTTGATCCTGGGCGGCCTGCTGTTTGGGGTGGATCTGTTTTTGTTCAATTTCTTTATGCCGCTGGTTTTTGCCGCCGACATCCCCGATCTCATCCTTCGAACGCTGACAGATACTTTTGCCGTGACAGTGGGTTGTCTGGCGCTTCCGAATTCGCAGAAAGGGGCGTGTATTGATGGCTGAAAAGCGAACTGTCCGCTTTGTAAAATGGCTGATTAAGGTTGTGATATCTTATGCGGTGTTTATCGGGATCGGCTGGCTTCTCGGGCGGATCCCCGCTGAAAGAATTGGCCTTTCCGAGGATATGTTTTTCGATCTGCGGATGTTTTTCATGCTGTTTGGCCCCATTTATCTCTCTCTGATCGTAAAAATTGTTTTGACAATTCTGGCCGCAATAAAGCATAAAGAAAATGACACCGCCGAACAAAACAGGGGAGTTCTGCTTGCCGTCACTGCCATATTGATGCTTGCAAATCTGTCCAATGCCCAGACCGCAGCGGATCTGAGCAGCGGACTCATCGAAAGCAAAGGGCTGAAAAGCCTGAACAGGAGCAAACGGTACAATCTGAAAGGCAAGCGGTTTTTAAATATTTTCCTTCCCATCGCCTTTTATATGCTGATCCTGGAGATATTGACGCTGCTGGTCTGCATCGTCACCTTCGCACCGTTATCCAACGCGGCAAGCAACGCTTTTATTTTTACCATCGCCCTGACCGCTTTGCTCCTGCTGTTGATCCCACTCATTCTCACTTTTATCTCCGGGTTTAAGGGAGACAAGGCGGAACATGAAATAAAGCGGGACAAGGAACGGCAGGCCGCAGTTGTGTCCGGCAACCTGGTCCTAGAAACCGATCCCATTCGCCGCAAACAGTATCTGCGGCTGCCGAAGCTGCTTGTGCTGGCGGTTTGCCCGGGCTCGTTCCTGCTTTCTTTTCTCGTGCTGTATTTCACCAAGAACCATCAGGACCAGTTGGCGTTCTTGATGCTGCGTCAGCCGTTTATGGCTCTGGCGGCTGCCTCGATCTTCGCTGTGATCCCGCTTCTGCTGTACTGGGCGAACTGCTCAGGGACGTCTTTGGTTCAGCGCGTGTATCTCTCGGAAAACCGGCTGTGCTATACCGGTTATAGCGGCAGCATGGACGAGCGGGTGGAATTTGCCTTTGTGCTGCTCCGGCTGAAAGAGTATTCTGTGGGAAGACGATCCATCTGTATCCGGGGAATATTTACCCGGAAGACAAAGGACGCCTACGGTACGCATCAGAAAAATGCCTTTTCCAAGACGCTCTGGATTCCCCGCACCTTTCCAGTGGAGCAGGAACGGATCCTGCTGGATTTTTTAAGAAAAGCGTAGCCGTAAAATGATTTGCGCTCACACACTCCAAAAAAGATAACAAAGGAGGCTTCAGAATGTATAAGACGATTGTTGTAAAATACTCTCCTAAAGCAAAGGAAATGGCGGCAAGAATCGAAGATGTAGCCAATCAAATGGAACAGGAAGGATTTGAACTGGTTTCTTGTTCTATTACACCTTCTTCCAAGGGGATTCTGATTTTTAGACAGATAAAGGCTCCCCAACCGACCGAAGTTTGTGAGCACGAAAAAGGATAAAATAAAAATTCCACCCAATTTACGCTGCTTACCTGTGAATAAGCTTATCCTGCTACACACACAGCAAAAACATAAAATCCCTTTTCAGGTTGTGCTGAGCAGTCAGTTTTGCAACCTGAAAGGGATTTTGCCATTTTGTCTATTACTGCTGCGCAGCTTCAAGTAGCGCCTTTTTAAGCTGCCGCTCGATCCTCAGGAGGTCCGCTTCCGCACTCTGGCGGGCAGCGCGGCCCTCCTGCCGGTGCAGTCCCAGAGCGATCTTGATCTGGCTTTCCCACAGTGGAACGGTGCTGAGAGCCGCCATTTGGATTTTATCTGCCGGCATTTTATCGTTGCTCTGGATCAACCGGATCTGCGGCGCAGTCCGGATGGCGACGTTTTTGCTCAGCTTTAGGTCGTGAATTTTCTTTTCAAAGCGGTTCACGGCGTCTACAAAATCTCATACCACCTGGGCGCTCATAGGATCGTCCTCGTCCGACGCCTCGGCATGAAGCTTCGGCAGGTTGGAAGCTTTATCCAGTATATCATCGCCTCCGGATGAAGGACAGCAGGACTGCAAGAATCCCAACAAGAAGGATGCCGGCCGAGAGACCCATGAGGATACCGGAGGTGAAATCCTGGGACGGAGATCCGCCCGCCGCCCTGGAAACAATCCCCAAAACAATACCGAGCAGGATCAGCAGTACGCCGATACATCGTTTCCGGCTGCTCCTGAGCTTTTGCCTTATCCGTGCGATGGTCTCCTGAAAAGAACGATTTCCCTTCATATCGCTAACAACCTTTCCTGTGCATATATAAAATCCAATCCATTTACATCCTTTTTACCGCATCCATAGCCAGTGCGGAACGCTCACACTCTTCGGCGGACATGGTGACCTGCCAGCACAGCGGACTGCCCTTCATTTTTTCCGCTGCGTAGCTCAAGCCGTTGGTGCGTTCGTCCAAAAGGGGATGGTCAATCTGCTGCGGGTCGCCCAACAGGATGATTTTCGTACCCATCCCGGCACGGGTGATGATCCCCTTGGCCTGCTTGGGCGTCAGGTTCTGCGCCTCGTCAATGACCAGATAGGTTTTGGAAATCGACCGGCCACGGATGAAGTTAAGGGCCTGGGCATCCACAATGCCCCGGTCGAACAACTCCTCTACTTTTCCGGAAAGGCTGCGCTCGTCGGCAAACCGTTCCTTTTCATTTTGATCCACCAGGAGCTCCAGATTGTCGACGACCGGTCGGAGCAACGGGGCGATTTTTTCCGATTCATCTCCAGGAAGGAAGCCGATGTCATCGTCAAACTGGGCGTTGGGGCGGCTGATCAAAATGCGCCGGTAAGCCGGTTCCTCCTGTTCCAGCATGGCGTGCAGGCCGACCGCCAAGGTGTAGAAGGTTTTGGCTGTGCCGGCCATCCCCTTTACGATCACCAGCGGCGCTCCCTCCGCATCGGCCATCAAGGCCTCCTGTAAGAATTTTTGGCCGACATTTCTTGGGGAAACACCGTAGGGCTTTTTCTTATGAAAAGAGAGCGGAACGATTTTCTTCCCGTCAAAACGGCCGAGCTGGGTTTTCCTGGCGGATTGGTCCGCTTTGAGGATGACGAACTGATTGGGCATGAGCGTCACAGGAAGCTTTTCACCGGCTTCGTCCACCTGATATACATCCTCCGGCGTAATATGCTTTTTTTTAAAGTCCTCGAATTTCTTTTCCGCTACAAATACCTCGCACCGGCCGGTATACTGCTCCTCGCTGACAGGCGCCTGCTCGGTGGTGAAATCCTCCGCCTGAATCCCCAGCATCTGTGCCTTGACGCGCACCACAATGTCCTTTGTCACCAGGATAACCGGCGTTTTCCTGTTTTGCAGGCCAAGGCAGACTTTTAAAATCCGGTTGTCGTTTTTATGATCCGGGAAGCCTTCCGGCAGCTTCACGTCCACGCAGTTGACCTCCAGGCGCAGCGTGCCGCCGCCGGGCAGGGGGACGCCTTCCAGCAGGTTTCCCGCCGTGCGCAGCGATTCCAGATACCGGATGACCTGCCGCGCATTGGCACCCCTTTCCCCCTCTGCATTTTTCAATCCATCCAGTTCCTCCAGAACGGCAAGAGGTAAAACAAGATGGTTGTCCTCAAAGGATTGGAGGGCATAGGGCGCCTGGATCAGAACATTGGTATCCAGAATATACGTTTTTTGCATGGCGTTTTCTCCTTTTCATTACAGAAATTTGATTCTCTTCATAACGAAAACAGCCGGTTTTTCAGAAAAAGCGGCGCAAAGCAACGCACTTCCTCCGGAAAACCGGCTGATGCTATACAGGCAATATGCCAGGAAATCATATAGGGCAAAAAGCATAGGCAATCCACTCCATATTTCTATTATACATTTGATGCATTTGGTTTTCCATATAACCGGAGTTAATTATCTGTAAAATACAAGTAAAATAAATATATGAGTACCTCCGGCTTTCTTGTAGAGCGCATGTGAACTTTTTAAATGATAGTTCCGTCTTTGAATTTCAAATTTCTGATAAAGCAAAAGCGGAAATTTAAATGGGTAAGCCTGTCCTTTTTCAGCCAAACCGGCACATATTCGCTCACCGCCTTGGTTTATCATGACGAGAGTCTGCAAGGCATTAAAAAATTGTACACTTATATTTAATTTTCATGGTATAAAACCATCGAACAGGAACGGCATTTACCGTTCCTGTTCATAGTGTTTGGGCTTTCTTTGCCGTTGCGTCTTTGTCTGTTGTTTCTGTCGCAGGCGCTCCCGGACGGAGCGTGTTTCCGCTTCCTCGTGGAGCAGATTTGCGACATCCCGCTTGCTGTCAAACATCATCAGCGAATCGTATTTCTCGCCATAGGTGTCCTGCACACGAGTAACCGCAGAGCGTTCTTTTTCCCCACGGATGGAAAGCCGTGCCTCCATCAGCTCACCGGCGTCAAATTCTGAAGCCTGTTTCTTCAATTCGCTGTATTCCTTCAGTGCGGCGTCCAGTTCAGCAGAATACTTTGCCTCCTGCGCTTCCAGTTTTTTCAGCGCACTTTCCATTGCAGCAATATCCTTCTTTATAGAAGAAATGCCGGTATCATCGGCGCAGTCCAGAGAACGGAGCAGCATTTCCTTTTCCGTTTTCAGTTCTTCCAATTCTTCCGTCAGCTCCGCAATGCTTCGGGCAAGGTCACGCAGCTTTGGTATCTGATAAAATGGCGTTTCCTTTTTCTCGGCAAGCAGATTTTTCCGTTCTTTCGTTTTTTCCTTAAATTGCCGTACCAAGCCCATATACCGCTCCAGCTTTGGTATAGCTGCCTGAATATGCTCGTTCATACGGTGTTTTCCCATGCCGATATGGCGAAGCTGGTAGCGAAAGATTATCATATTGCCACGCAGCCGTTCCATCGCTTCTGCAAGAGCGGGAATCGTGTTTTTGACTGCCTGTGCCAGCTTTCTAACGGCGGCTTTCAGTTCATGAAGCAAAGCGTTGTCTGCTTTGATCTGTCGGTTTATCTCGCAGCGGTCAGAGATGACTCCCTGCCGTTCCAGCGAACGGGCGAAAACGCCCTCATGAATGGTTGGCTGCTCGTCCAATCCCCGTTCTGCATGGCTGCGGTGGTCAATGCGTTCTTCATGTCCGTACCGTTCCAGATAACGATTCGCTGCATCTGCCCACGCCTTGCGCCACTGGACAAGTTGTTCTTCGCTGTTCCAACGCTCGGAGATAGGATTTTGCCTTCCGTATTTCGTGCTTTTTGGGTATTTGCTGACCCGTTCATATCCGTGTTTTTCTGCTTCAGAGGACGGCAGATATACCTTCTTGCGGCCGACCTTGTGGGTACTGCTTCTCCCACCCATCAGCCTGCGCCGCTTTGAATTCAGCGGCGGTAAAGCCCCGTTCTTCGCCGTTTCGGACACAGACATATTCTTTCTCGGCCTTGTACTGCCAGTTTCCTTTTTCGTCCAAAGGGCGAACCGTTACCATGATATGGGCATGGGGATTGTGCCCGGGCGGATATGGATCATGGACAGCAACATCGGCGCACATCCCATCAGCAACAAAATTGTTCTGAATGAAATCCGTCAGAAGCTCCTGACATTGTGACGGTGTCAGCTCAATGGGCAAAGCAGGAACAAACTCACGGGCAAGGCGGCTGTCCTTCGTCTTTTCATTTTTCTCCACCGCATTCCATAAAACGCTGCGGTCTTTCCAGTCCGACGGAGCAAATTCCGGCAGGAACACATCCTGCCATATAAGCCCTTTCTTTCGTGTGAAGTCATGCTGTACTCCGTCATAGTCATTCAATATCTTGGAACAGCTCAAATAGGCGGAAGCGGCAACAGCAGAACGCCCATTGCCCCGGCTGACTACTTTTGCTTCCAAATGGTAGATTGCCATTCGTTCTCACCTTCCCTTCGTTTTTGTTTCTTTTTCGCAAAAAGAAAATGGGTGTCGCCGGAGAAGCGATACCCATATTTGCGACAAAGCTGCCGGTGGCAGGTTTTCGCAGGCAGTTGGCGCAAGGCAGGGGTACAAACTGTACCCCTGCTCACAGACGCAAAAGCGGGTGTACCTGCGATAACTGCGTGGACGATGACAGCAGAACCAACCGGACTGTGGCATCGTCCAGCGGCTCCCGCAGGAGCCGCAATCCCCCTCGGAGAGCGCACGTGCCCGACCAACGGGAGGGCTACCACCGCCTGCTTTAGCAGGTGGTGAGTAAGTGCGCCCTTCGGGATAAAAAAGAGGAAGGCCCCCGGTTTCCCGGAGACCTCCCAGCCGTTTTCAATCGTATCCTGCCAGCTTTCGCCGCAGGTATTCTTCCAGATTGTCAAGCCCTACCGCCTGTACTTCCGGCAGCACTTTTTCCAGCACAGCGCCCTCCTGAATGAGCCGCCTTGTCCGGGCTTTTCGCTCCTTCACCCGATCCCGTGCCTGGGCTTCCTCCAAGCGGTGCTTTGCCTGCAACAGTTTCTTTTCTTCACTTGTCATAGATTTACCTCCGTTTCTGCCAGATCAGGTCATAGCCCAGCACATCGGCCAGCTCCACAACCTCCTTGTAGCGGATAGATTCCCGCTGGAGCTTGGCCGACAGGTTGGAAACGCTGTCCGACC
>ENA-ORTU01003403-ORTU01003403.1-human-gut-metagenome-genome-assembly--contig:-NODE-3403-length-13072-cov-2.997311_pt1 | contig 13072 bp, 14 predicted proteins | sample MGYA00241910_ERZ509184 | MGnify/ENA primary metagenome ERZ509184 (study PRJEB26280, sample SAMEA2338847) | human gut metagenome | biome: human gut; feature: human-associated habitat; material: faeces... | reverse complement strand
CCTTCACCCTGGATAGCGGAGAAATGTACGAATACATCGTTTCCGTCTTCACCTGTGATAAATCCGTAACCTTTTTCAGCGTTGAACCATTTTACTGTACCTTTGTTCATGATGGTACCTCCGTTAGATAATAAAATTTTATTGTGGACTTTTGAGTTAAAAAAATCCACCAGTTATTACAGATTATATAGGGGTGAGTATAATCTCTAATAACTAGTGAATTACTTTCATCCAATAAATCCCTCAACGGATATTATAGATTTAACCACCGCAAATGTCAAGAGAATTGTGTATTGTTTTGCACCTGTATATCGGTTATACTGATACTGTTTCCGGGCATGAATCCTGATAAAAAAGGTAGGAAATCCTTTGTCAGGAAGACACAAAACAGCAAAAAGAAAGGAAGATGAGATGTCAGAAATCATAAAAGCGATCCTGTTCGGAATCGTGGAAGGAATCACAGAATGGCTTCCGGTCAGCAGCACCGGTCATATGATCATTCTCGATGAACTGATCAAACTGAACGTGTCAAAAGAGTTTCTGGAAGTATTTCTGGTAGTGATCCAGCTTGGAGCGATCCTTGCGGTCGTAATGCTCTACTGGAATCAGCTGTTTCCGTTCTCCTTTAAAAAGGGCGAAGACACGATTCGCAAAGACGTATTTTCTATGTGGTTCAAAGTAATCGCAGCCTGCATTCCGGCGGCGGTGGTCGGTATTTTGTTGGACGACCAGATCAACGAGCTTTTTTACAATTACCAGACGGTAGCAACGGCACTGATCGTATTTGGTATTTTATTTATTGTAATCGAAAATAAAAATCAGACGAAAAAAGCACGCATCACCAGTATTGCCCAGATCACATACCGGGATGCGATGCTGGTCGGACTTTTCCAACTGATCGCGGCCATTTTTCCGGGAACTTCCAGATCCGGTGCGACCATTCTTGGCGGTATCCTGATCGGACTTTCCAGAACAACCGCAGCAGAGTTTACCTTTTTCCTGGCCGTTCCGGTCATGGCAGGAGCCAGCCTTTTAAAGATCCTGAAATTTGGTCTGGCTTTCTCAGGGGCAGAAATGATGATCCTGCTGGTCGGTATGGCAGTGTCATTTGTTGTATCGGTTCTGGTGATCAAATTTCTGATGAATTACATAAGAAAGCACGATTTCAAGATTTTCGGCTGGTACCGTATCGTACTTGGTATCCTGGTGATTTTGTTTTTTACATTCCGGTAATTCTGCTCTGAGACAGAGACAGGTGGAATTGCAGAAAACAGTTCCGTGGATTTTACGTCCAGACTGTGAAAGTACCTGGAAAAATTACAGACAGAATAACAGAAAGGGGAAATAAGAGAATGAAGATCACACTTCCGGATGATGTGAAACAGATCATCGAAACACTGGAACAACATGGATATGAAGGCTATGCGGTCGGCGGCTGCGTGCGTGATTCGATTCTCGGACGGATACCAAATGACTGGGATATCACGACTTCTGCGACACCGCAGCAGGTCAAAAAACTGTTCCCACGCACGGTCGATACCGGGATCCAGCACGGAACGGTAACCGTTCTGATGGGAAAAGAAGGTTATGAAGTGACGACCTATCGTGTGGATGGAGAATATGAGGATGCAAGACATCCAAAAGAAGTGACTTTTACGGCAAATCTGGAAGAAGACCTGCGTCGCCGTGATTTTACGATCAACGCCATGGCGTATAATGACAGCGAGGGTCTTGTGGACGTGTTCGGCGGAAGAGCGGACATCGAGCAGAAAGTGATCCGTTGCGTCGGCAATGCCGAAGAACGTTTCGGGGAAGATGCACTGCGTATCATGCGTGCTGTCCGTTTTTCGGCACAGCTCGGATTTACGGTCGATCCGGACACGGCAGAAGCGGCGAAAAAGCTGGCGGGGACGCTCTCAAAGATCAGTGCTGAGCGTATTCAGACGGAGCTGGTCAAACTGCTGGTTTCCCCGCATCCGGATTATCTGAGGTATGCCTGGGAGTACGGCATCACGGCAGTTGTTCTGCCGGAGTTTGACCGCACGATGGAGACACCGCAGAATAACCCGCATCACTGCTATAACGTCGGAGAACATACGCTGGAAGCCTTAAGGAACATAGAGGCAGACAAAACGCTGCGTCTGGCGGCATTGTTTCACGATTTCGGCAAGCCGCAGACACATACCACGGACGCAGACGGGATCGACCATTTTCACGGGCATGCAAAGATCAGTGCCGAGCTTGCAAATAATATCATGCATCGTCTTAAATTCGACAACGACACTTTAAATAAAGTCAAAGTTTATGTGCGATACCACGATCTGCGACCGGAACTGACCGAAAAATCGGTGCGAAGAGCAGTGAGCAAAGTCGGGGCAGACGCTTTTGCAGAGGTTCTGAAACTGAAAATGGCAGATACCCTGGCTCAGTCCCCGAAGTGGCAGCCGGAGAAGAAAGCTTATTTAAAAGAGCTGACAGCCCTGTATCACACCATTTTAGAGAAACAGCAGTGCCTTTGCATCAAAGATCTGAAGATCAGCGGAAAAGATCTGATCGAAGACGGCATGAAGCCGGGCAAAGAGATGGGCGAGATCCTTGCAAAGCTGCTTGAGCTGGTATTAGAGGAGCCGCAGCGAAATGAGCGGGAATGGCTGATCGGAAAAAGCAGAGAACTGCGAAATACCGAAGGATAACTTCCCGTATATTTGCCCCCTGCATTTCATAAGATAGAGTAGCTTTAGGTGCCAGAATTGTGAGAGTACGAAGTAAGGAACAATTCGTGTGGCATTTTTGATCTTAATAGCTGGTTTTATTGAGAAGAATTGTGGGGGGATCAAAAGTGAATGAAAAAGATCTGGTGATTTTGGAGCAGTACGACCTGCATGTGCAAAGCACAAGGCGGGGGCGTGGCTCCTTTCTTTGTGATACGGACAGAGGGCTTGTTCAGGTGACTGAATTTTCCGGTTCGCAGGAGCGGCTGTTTTTTCAGAACAGAGTGCTTTTTTTTCTGACAGAAAGAGGGATACGCTGCGATCTGCTCCTGGAAAATACAGAAGGAAATCTGGTCACTTCTGACCGCTACGGCAACGGGTACGTGGTCAAAAAATGGTTTTCCGGGCGGGAGTGTGATACGAAAAGCCGGGAAGATATTGTAGGAGCGGTGCATTATCTTGCAAGGTTGCACAATGTCCTGCGTCTGCCGGAAATACAGGAATTTCAGATGGCGGCGGCACAGACGGATGAGGCAGATCCGGCAGAAGAGAAAAAAATCAGAAAAAATTTAGAGTATATAGCAGAGCCGCTTGACGAGGAGATCGAGCGACACACAAAAGAGCTGAAAAAGGTGCGGAATTTCATGCGGACACGAAAGAAAAAGACCGCTTTTGAGAGCCGTTTCCTGGAACTGTATCCGGAATTTATGGCTCAGGCAGAAGAAGTAACCAGACGGGTATTTGCCAGCAGTTCACATGCTCTGCACCGGCAGTGCATACGAGAGCGACGGGTCTGCCATGGGGATTACAGTCAGCATAACCTGTTTTTTGACCGGAAAGGAGCGGTGGCAGTCAATTTTGCGAGATGCTGTTTTGATGTACAGATCTCCGATTTTTATCAGTTTTTCCGCAAGATCATGGAAAAGCAGGGCTGGAATCAGAAGCTTGGCATGGAGATGATCCATGCATATCAGGAAGTGCGTCCGCTTGGCGATGCAGAATTTGAAAATTTTTGTATAAGACTCGCCTATCCGGAAAAATTCTGGAAGCTTGCCAACCATTATTTCAACAGCCGCAAAACCTGGATACCGGAAAAAAGCCTTCAGAAGCTGGAAATTCTCGATATGCAGGAAAAAAAACGGCGAGAATTTGTAAAGTTTCTGCATTAGAGGTTTCTTTTTAGACCTTTTTATTATATAATATAGCCACCTATTGAATATTTTAATGGAGGTAGCACAATGGATTATAAAAAGGTCTATGAAGAGTGGCTCGCAAATCCATACTTTGACGAAGCTACAAAGGAAGAACTGCGAGCAATTGAGGGAGACGAAAAAGAAATCAAAGAACGCTTTTATGCGGATCTGGAGTTTGGTACTGCCGGTTTAAGAGGTATCATCGGGGCAGGTACAAACCGTATGAACGTTTACACTGTGCGTAAGGCTACACAGGGACTTGCAAACTATATCAAGTCAGTAGGAGCACAGGAAAAAGGCGTAGCGATCGCTTACGATTCCAGACATATGTCACCGGAATTTGCAGATGAAGCAGCACTGTGCCTGGCTGCAAACGGCATCAAGGCTTATGTGTTTGAGTCACTGAGACCGACTCCGGAGCTGTCCTTTGCTGTGCGTACACTGAAATGTACGGCAGGTATCAATGTCACAGCAAGTCATAATCCGCCGGAATACAATGGCTATAAAGTTTACTGGGAGGACGGCGCACAGATCACACCGCCTCACGACACCGGTATCATGGCTGAAGTAAAAGCAGTTACCGACTATGCAAACGTAAAAACAATGGACAAAGATGCAGCAGTCACAGCAGGACTTTACGAAGTGATCGGTGCGAACATCGATGATCCGTATATTGAAGCACTGAAGAGCCAGGTGATCCACTGGGATTCCATCCGTGAAGTCAGCAAAGATCTCAAGATCGTTTACACACCGCTGCACGGTACCGGCAATATCCCGGCAAGACGCGTCTTAAAAGAGCTTGGCTTTGAGCATGTATATGTAGTAAAAGAGCAGGAACTGCCGGACGGCGATTTCCCGACGGTAAGTTATCCGAACCCGGAAGCAGAAGAAGCTTTCGAACTGGGACTGAAACTTGCAAAAGAAGTCGACGCAGACCTGGTTCTGGCAACCGATCCGGACGCAGACCGTCTCGGTGTGCATGTCAAAGACAAAGATGGTGTATACCATACTCTGACCGGAAATATGTCCGGATGCCTGCTTGAAGAATACGAGCTGAGCCAGAGAAAGGCAGCAAACGGCAGCCTTCCGGAAGACGGAGCAGTAGTCAGCACGATCGTTACTACAAACATGGCAGGAACGATCGCCAGATCCTACGGACTGCGTTTCATCGAAGTCCTGACCGGATTCAAATACATCGGACAGCAGATCCTTGGTTTTGAACAGAGTGGAAAAGGAACCTACCTCTTCGGATTCGAGGAGAGCTATGGCTGCCTGATCGGAACACATGCAAGAGACAAAGATGCGATCGTTGCAACGATGGCTCTGTGTGAAGCAGCAGCTTACTATAAGACACAAGGTAAGACACTGTGGGATGCCATGATCGATATGTACGAGAAATACGGCTACTACAAAGATGACATCCAGGCGATCACACTGAAAGGTATCGAAGGACTTCAGAAGATCCAGGAGATCATGGAGACCCTCAGAAATGAGACACCGTCCGAGATCGCAGGCTACAAAGTGCTTTCTGCAAGGGATTACAAGAAAGATACCATCAAAAACATGGAAAGCGGCGAAATGACAAAGACCGGTCTTCCGTCCTCAAATGTTCTGTATTATGATCTGAGTGATGAAGCATGGTTGTGCGTGAGACCGTCCGGAACTGAGCCGAAAGTAAAATTCTACTATGGCGTAAAGGGCACATCCCTGGAAGATGCAGATGCAAAATCCGCAGCTCTTGGTAAACAGGTTGTAGCTATGATTCAGGAAATGCTGTAAAATGGCAAAAACATATGATTTTGATGATTTCTGTCAGATCACGGAAATGCTGCGAAAGAAAGAGGGCGGCTGCCCGTGGGATCTTTCCCAGACGCATCAAAGCCTGAAGCCCTATATGCTATCAGAGACAGCTGAGGCAGTGGCGGCGATCGATCTTTATGAGCAGACAAAAGATGCGTCCAATCTCTGCGAGGAGCTTGGAGATATGCTCTTTCAGGTTGTGATACAGAGCCAGATCGCAGCAGAAGAAGGTCTTTTTACGATCAATGATGTCGTGCAGAGCATCAGCGAAAAAATGATCCGCCGTCATCCGCATGTTTTCGGAGAGGAGAGCTATGAGCTTTTAGGCGGACATGCTGACAGCTGGAAGGAGATCAAGCAGATCGAGAAGGCAGGTATGGCAGAAGATCAGAAAAAAGCTCAGGAAAGAGCAGTTTATCTGGCAACACAGCAGATCATAGAACATTTACAGAAATCCCTTGACAAATATGGGGATAACGATTATAAATAAACATAGCCAACAAGGCTGTTGTGTTCCGGAAGCGATGAGCGGACGGGATGCCGCAGCCTTGTTCTCAGGAATCAAAACAGCAATTACAGGAGGAAAGGTCCATGAATAAGACAGAATTAGTAGCAGCTATCGCTGAACAGACAGAATTATCCAAAAAAGATGCAGAAAAGGCACTGAAAGCTTTCACAGATATCGTTGCAGATGAACTGAAAAAAGGTGAAAAAGTACAGCTGGTAGGCTTTGGTACTTTTGAAGTATCCGAAAGAGCAGCAAGAGAAGGAAGAAATCCTCAGAGCGGCGAACCGATGACGATCGCAGCTTCCAAAGCTCCGAAATTCAAAGCAGGCAAAGCACTGAAAGATATGATCAACAACTAATTCCTGTATTTGGAATCATCAGCTGTCGCGGAACGTTTCTGCGGCAGTTTTTTTCTTATCAGCAAAAGGAGAAATGACTATGAGACTGGATAAATTTTTAAAGGTTTCCAGACTGATCAAAAGACGTACTGTTGCGAATGAAGCCTGTGATGCCGGAAGAGTTCTGATCAACGGAAGAACGGCAAAAGCATCTGCGGCAGTCAAGGCAGGCGATGTGATCGAGATCCAGTTTGGAACAAAAGCCGTAAAAGTAGAAGTCCTGGACGTGCAGGAGACAGTCAAAAAGGACAATGCGGCAGAACTCTATAAATACCTGTAGCTTCCGGATGTGAGCTTTTTTACGCTGGCATAAACAAAAGTGGAGCTTCATATACTTTTGCAAAGAGTGTATGGAGAATGGCATGGACGAAAAACAGGCTCAGGGAACAGCACACAGGGTAATGATCCAGGGAAGGCACAGCGGCACCATCAGCGGGGTATCAGATGTGCTTTCTTTTGATTTAAATGAGATCGTACTCCAGACGACACAGGGGATGCTGATGATACGCGGACAGGAGCTTCATATGAACCGGCTGACACTGGAAAAAGGCGAAGTGGATATCGAGGGAAAGATTGACAGCTTTGTTTATTCTGAACAGAAAGGCGAGAACGGAAAAGATACCTCCTTTCTTGGACGGCTGTTCCGGTAATGCACACGGTGATCGCAGCAGAGGCTCTCTTTTTTGTGCTGGCCTTTGCAAAAGGAGCAGGTATCATGCTGGGTTACGATATCCTGCGTGCGTTTCGCAGAGGATTTCCGCACGGGGGCCGGCTTGTCGCAGCAGAAGACTTTTTTTACTGGGTGTTCGCCTGGATTTTTGTGTTTTTGATGTTCCGTGATCGGAATTATGGGCAGATCCGGGGGTATGTGCTGGCGGCACTGATTCTGGGGATGCTTTTTTATATTTTGCTGTTCAGTCGGAGGATCCTTCTCGGATTTTCGACTTTTTTCGGCTTTCTTTCCCGCATGATTGCCGGTCTTTTCCGGCTGATTTTGATGCCTGCCGGAAAATCGGTCAAAAAATTGAGAAAAATGGTCAGGAAAGCATTGAAAAAGAAGATAAAACAGGTTAGAATGGTCATAGTCAAAAAGTAAGTCAGAAAGTCGGGAAGGGTATATGAAAAAAAGAAAACAGACACGCAGAAGGAGAGATGCGGCACAGAGAAGAGGAAAGCTTGGCATCTCTACTGTGATTGTTGTGCTGATTGCAGTATTTTTGCTGAGAGGCCATACAATGGATCAGAGAAATGCGGCATATGTCGAAGAGCTGGCACAGCTGCAGAACAAGATCGATGCAGAAGAAGCCCGCACGCAGGACATTGCTGATCTGGAAGCTTATATGCAGACAGATGAGTATGCGGAGCAGGTTGCCAAGGACAAGCTTGGTCTGGTCTATGAAGATGAGATTATTTTTAAACCAGAAGAGAACTAAAGAAAAAGGAGAAAGGCAGCGTGATAAGCTTCCTTTCTTTTTTGTCGAAAACTTTTTTTGGAGGCGTACCGCCTTTGACAAAATTTTCCGGAGCCATTCGCTATACTGAATCCGTTAAAGCAGCGTGGAAAAGGCTGTGTGAGGAGGAAGTATGGGGGATTTTATCATTATTACACTGATGGTCAGCAGCTTCTGGCTTTTGTGGGAGATCATCCGTGTGGTCAGTATGGAGTGGCTGAACCGGGATGAGATTACATTGCCGGCGGGCGAGCTTGGGAGAAGCGAGCTGCTGCGTTGTGCAGATTCTTTCGAACAGCTTTCCGGGATGTTTCAGGGCATGGTTACCAAAAAGGAGGAACTTTCCGGGCAGGATATGGATGAGGTGCTCTTTCGGGTGCAGACGAGCGTCTGCCGCAGCTGTTCGGCCGCAGCACAGTGCTGGGACTATGGAAGTGAAACGGGGATCTGCAGATTCAACCGGATCGCAGAGAGCATTATCCAGGGGAAAGAGCTGAACAATGGCAGAAAAGAGGCACTTCAGAAACAATGTCTGCACGGAGACTTCTTTTTCGAAGCGGTGGCAGATCAGATTGAAAAAGCGAGAATGGATATGCTGTGGCACAATCGCCTGATGGAGAGCAGAAGTGCGGCGGCGGACCAGCTACATGAGACGGCGTGCATCATACGGAAGGCGGCGGGGCATATCTGCGATGTCAGACGCGTAGACGGGAGCATCCGCCAGCAGGCAGACATCCGCCTGCGGATGCACGGGATGATCCTCAAGGATATCTGGTGTATCCGGCAGCCAAGAAATATACAGCTCTATGTGACACTCCGCACGGCAAAGAAGGGCAGATGCATCCGCACAAAAGAAGTGGCAGGACTTCTGTCTGCAGCGTTCGGGACGAGGCTGATGCCGGATGAACAGGGGAAAACCGTAGTAAATTATGAGTACAGTACCATTTTATTTTATACGGAACCACAGTATTACATGACCGGCGGTGTGGCGAGGATCGCCAGGGACGGAGAAGTGATCTCTGGTGACAATTTTTCCCTGTTTCCAGCGGCGGACGGTCAGATGATCCTCAGCATTTCAGACGGGATGGGTTCCGGTCTTGCGGCATACAAAGAAAGCGAGGCAGTGATCGATCTGCTGGAGCAGTTTCTTGGCAGCGGTTTTGACAAAGAGACGGCGATTCGCCTGATCCACAGTTCGATGCTTTTGCAGACAGAAGGGCAGAGTTCGGCGACGGTGGATCTGTGCATGGCAGATCTTTACACCGGAGACTGTGAATTCTTAAAAATCGGTGCTTCAACGACCTTTCTGAAGCGAAAACACTGGGTTGAGACGATCACGTCGACCAGCATGCCGATGGGGATCCTTCAGGATGTGGATTATGAGTGCACCAGAAAGCGGCTCGAAGAGGGCGATTATATCGTCATGGTGTCCGATGGCGTGATGGATGCCCTGCCGCAGATGGATGCGGAGGAGATGATCAAAGATTATCTTCTGCAAAGTGAAACGGAAAATGCAAAAGAACTTGCCAGATCCCTGCTGAACTATGTATTGCAGTCGGACAGGCAGCAGGCAAGAGATGATATGACCGTTCTGGTGGGCGGTATGAGAAGAAGATAGAGAGAACATATGAGACAGGTACAGAATTTTATCAGAGAACAGAAGATGATCATGCCGGGAGATTTTGTCATTGCCGGAGTTTCGGGGGGAGCAGATTCTGTCTGCCTTTTCTTTGAACTGCTTGCATATCAGAAAGAGATCCCGTTTTCCATGGAAGTTGTGCACATCGAACATGGGATCCGTGGACAGGACAGCCTTGCAGATGCGAACTATGTGGAAAACCTCTGCAAAGAATATGGTGTACCGTTTCACCTGGTTTCCTGTGATATTAAAAAGATGGCACAGGAAAGCAGCCTGACGGTCGAGGAAGCAGGGCGGAAAGCCCGCTATCAGGCCTTTGAGCAGGCGGCAAAAAAGAGCGGCAGGGCAAACTGCAACATTGCCCTTGCCCATAATCTGGATGACCAGGCAGAGACGATCCTGATGAATCTCGCAAGGGGAAGCGGTCTTCGAGGACTTGGCGGGATCCGTCCGGTGCGTGAAAACATCATCCGCCCGCTTTTAAATACCAGAAGAAGCGAGATCGAGGCGGCACTTCGGGGGCGTCAGATCACATGGCGGACGGATGAGACGAACCGTCAGACTGAGTACACGAGAAACAGGATCCGCCTGGAGATTCTGCCGCTGCTTGCACAGGGCGTGAACGGACAGGCAGCGAGCCATATCGCACAGGCAGGGCTGCGGCTTCAGGAGGCAGAGGATTATATCCAGAGCCAGGTACAGAAACTTGCAGAGCGTTACGTACATTATGAAGAAAAAGCGGAGCCGGAAGTATTTCTTGAGCGGGAAGGATTCTGCCGTCAGGAACATCTGATGCAGGAATATCTGATAAGATTTTGCCTGGAAAAAATGATCGCCGGTCAGAAAGATGTCAGCCGCCGGCATATCGGGGCACTTCTGGAGCTTGCCGCCGGTCAGAATGGAAAATCATTAAATCTTCCGGGCGGCATACGTGCCGTAAATAAAAATGAATTTCTTGTTTTTGAGAAAAACAGATCAATAAGAAAAAAGGGAAATGAAGCTGCAAAGTGCAGGGGAGAAAATTTGCAGATCCCGGGTGTGACAGGGTGGAGAGATCTTCGTATTACAGCCGATGTTTTTTCTTATGAAAAGCAAATAATTCCGCAAAAGAAGTGTACAAAATGGTTTGATTATGATACCATAAACCATAGACTGGAGATTCGTACGCGTCAGGCGGGCGATACTCTCAGTGTGCATGCAGAAGGCGGGACAAAGCCTCTGAAAAGGTATATGATCGATGAGAAGATTCTGCGAGAGAGACGGGATGAGATACCGCTCATTGCGGACGGCTCCCATATTCTTTGGGTGGTCGGATACCGGATCAGTGAGGCATACAAGGTAACAGAACGTACAAAAAAGATTCTGCAAATACAAATAGATAAGGAGAACTAAAATGGAAGATAAGATTCGTGTACTGTTGACAGAAGAAGAAGTAAATGAAAAAATCAAAAAAATCGGTGAGCAGATCAGCAAAGATTATGCCGGCAAGTCCGTTCATATGATCTGCGTGCTCAAAGGCGGCGTATTTTTCACCTGTGAACTGGCAAAGAGAATCACCGTTCCGGTATCTCTCGATTTTATGTCCGTGAGCAGCTACGGTTCGGAGACAAAATCAAGTGGTATCGTAAAGATCATCAAAGACCTGGATGAGCCGCTGGAAGGAAAAGATGTCCTGATCGTAGAAGATATCATTGATTCCGGACGTACCTTAAGTTATCTGATCGAGATCCTGAAGAAAAGAAACCCGGCAAGCATCCGTCTGTGCACGCTTCTGGACAAACCGGAACGCAGAGTGACAGATGTAAAGGTAGATTATGTTGCTTTCAACATTCCGGATGAATTTGTTGTAGGATATGGTCTGGATTATGCCCAGAAATACCGCAACCTTCCGTTCATCGGAGTGGTAGAGCAGTAGAAAGGGGAACCCGAATTGAAGAATGTTCTAAAAGGGAGTATCTTCTATGTTATTATTGCGATCATTGTGGTTCTGGGGATCAATTATATCCGGGGCAACCTCGTAGAGAATACAGGAGTCACCTATTCACAGTTCCAGAAATATGTCGCACAGAATAAGGTCAGCGGCGTAGAGGTCAGACAGAATTCTCAGGGAGTGACAGGAGAGCTTACGGTTCATCTGAAAGATGGTGAGTACAGAACGCTCGATGTTTCGGATGTGACAAAAGCAGAAGATCTTCTTGAACAGAAAAATATTTCCTATAAGGTTACAGTTGAAAAAGAGAGCGTTTTTATGACAACGGTACTGCCGATGCTTCTGATCTGCGTGATCTTTATGGTATTTTTTACAATGGGCAGCCGTCAGGCGACGGGAGGCAATGCCCGGATGATGAATTTTGGCAAAAGCCGTGCAACCCTGACCATGCCGGACAACAGCAAAGTTACGTTTAAAGATGTTGCCGGTCTTCAGGAAGAAAAAGAAGATCTGCAGGAGATTGTCGATTTCCTGAAAGAACCGAAAAAATATCTCCAGGTCGGAGCACGTATCCCGAAAGGTGTGCTGCTTGTCGGCCCTCCGGGAACCGGTAAGACCCTGCTGGCGAAAGCCGTGGCAGGAGAAGCGGGTGTTCCGTTCTTCAGCATTTCCGGTTCCGATTTCGTGGAAATGTTTGTCGGTGTCGGTGCATCCCGTGTGCGTGATATGTTTACCGAGGCGAAACTTCATGCACCGTGTATCATCTTTATCGATGAGATCGATGCGATCGGTAAGAGCCGTGACACCCGTTACGGCGGCAACGACGAGAGAGAGCAGACATTGAACCAGCTCCTTGCGGAGATGGACGGTTTTGACACGTCCAAGGGAATTCTGATTCTCGCTGCAACCAACCGTCCGGAGGTACTGGATCCGGCACTTCTCCGTCCGGGACGTTTTGACCGCCGTGTTATCGTTGACCGTCCGGACCTGAAAGGACGTATTGATATCCTGAAGGTTCATGCGAAGAACGTAAGGCTTGACGATACCGTTGATTTCGAGGCAATTGCCCTTGCCACATCCGGTGCCGTTGGTTCTGACCTTGCCAATATGGTTAATGAGGCTGCTATTATGGCAGTAAAAGATGGCAGACAGGTTGTAAGCCAGAAGGATTTGTTTGAGGCAGTTGAAGTGGTGCTTGCCGGAAAAGAGAAAAAAGACCGTATTCTTGGCGAGGAAGAAAAGAAGATTGTTGCTTACCATGAGATTGGACATGCGCTTGTGGCAACCAATTTGAAACATGCGGAGCCGGTACAGAAAATTACGATTGTGCCGCGTACAATGGGAGCACTCGGCTATGTGATGCAGGTGCCGGAGGAATGCCGTTGGCGGCGACCTTCGTGTTGAAATAGAAGACCGAGTTGGTATCGTCTTTGGCAACCCAG
>ENA-ORTU01003397-ORTU01003397.1-human-gut-metagenome-genome-assembly--contig:-NODE-3397-length-13087-cov-4.244015_pt1 | contig 13087 bp, 14 predicted proteins | sample MGYA00241910_ERZ509184 | MGnify/ENA primary metagenome ERZ509184 (study PRJEB26280, sample SAMEA2338847) | human gut metagenome | biome: human gut; feature: human-associated habitat; material: faeces... | reverse complement strand
GGTTAACCGCAGCTGAAGGACAGCTTGATCTGCTGTGCGGAATTTTATAAAAAATTTATGAAAGGTGATTGAAAGAGAGCCATGTGAGAGCCAGATAAAAAATATATATGAGAAATGATGAAAAATTACAATTCCATTTATTAGACGGAAACGGGCGGCCGTGTGGCGTATTTGATTATGCAATTCAAGAATTTATCAAAGAAAAGCATAAGCTTTTTATATTGGCCGGGACGCCTTACTTCTATGAGAATGGAGCATATAAAATTGATAAGTCAGGAACAAGATTGAAAACCCTTATAAAGGGGTGCATTCTTCCTAGATTTATTAAAAGTACAACCATTACAAGAATTTATCAATTATTTCTTCAAGATTATGAGTTGGAAAAAAATTACGAGGAAATAAATCAGTTTCCGGAGTATTGGATACCATTTAAAGACTGTATGTATGATGTGAAAACAGAAGAACGATTATCGCATAAGCCAGAGTACTACTGCATCAATCAGATTCCATGGAATTTTCCGGAAGGTGAATCAATTGGAGTTGAAACAGAAAAATTTTTATCAAGTGCGATGAATGCAGAGGACAGAAAAACAATATTTCAATATTTAGGTTTATGTATGACAAGACTAAATTTTCAGAAGTTTCTGATTTTAAAAGGAAGCCGGGGAACTGGAAAATCTGTAGTTATACATATGTTTGAATCGGTTATAGGGACAGGAAATTACAGTAATGTTCCATTGCAAAAACTGGAAGAAAAATTCTATTCTATTCAGCTGCTAGGAAAACTACTTAACCTATGTGCAGATATAAACGCCAGCCCATTAAAGACTGTAAACTCAATTAAGTTGATTACTGGCGGTGATACACTGTCTGACAGCTTCAAGGGGAAGGATATAATCACCTTTGCACCTTATGCAAGATTATTCTTTAGTTGTAACGCAGTGCCGTTGTCATTGGATGAAAAAAGCAATGCGCTGTTTGAGAGAATCGTTTTAATCGAAATGGATAACCGTCCAGTCAAACCAGATAGACAGTTGATTAATAAGATTAGGGCAGAAATTCCTTATATCATCCAACAAGCGTTAAAGGGCTTGCAAGAACTTTTAGATAGCAATGAGCTATATGAGAGCACTCGGAGCCGGCAGTTAGTTGAAGAGCTATATTCTGATTGTGATTCTGTTCAAGCGTTCATTCGTGATCGATTGGCAAAAGATTTTTCAGAAAAAATCAAAACTAAGGAGCTTTCAGAAATGTATAAAAGCTACTGCCAAGAAGTAGAACGTGAGCCATTATCGAGGAATAACTTTTACAGAAATCTCCGGGAAAAAGGTTATGGTAAGAAAACGATTGATGGGTATGATTACATTGTGGGACTGAAGACTAAAGAAAATACTAGTTTTGTAAAAGTGGATCAGAACGAAATACCGTTTGATTAGTAGTAAAAAGTGGAATATTTTTTTAAATCATAATATGTATGGTTAAAAGTTGTATATATGCAATAAATAATATGATTTTTTTTAAAAGGTCACTTTTTCCACTTAAACCACTGAATAAGCCTGATAGGACAGAAAGTATCATTCCTTCCTATTAGGCCATCATACATAGCTCGTCATTAAGGACGAATGAAAGGAGGTAACATTGGAATTTAAGAAACAGTACTTCACCATCTGGACAGCTGTTTGGAACCTGCATAAACGATATCATGGCATCCAGGAGCCGGATGAAAAACGCTGGAAACAACTTACAGATGAATCAGAAGCCATTTGCCAAAAATATGAACATATGCCGGAGGGGAAATTCGTTGAGAGTTTGCTCCTGGCCGTGATTGGAGAACTGAGCCGTGAAAGTAAAAAACAAGCAACAGAAATCGCTCCGAAAGCACCAGCTGGATCGGTGGCAGCAGTGGAGCATGAAAGTTATTGAAGAAAGCAAGAATCAGAAAGGAGATAAAAATGCACAGAAAAAGAATTAAACCACAGCCAGTCTATTGCTCTGGTGATCTGAAAGGGCTTAAAGGATACAAGGTGCTGAGAGTGTTGGCAGATGAACACGAAAACGTATCTATAAAATTAGTAGATGATACAAGGGGCCATGCTGTGAAAGTTCGTATCGACAATGTGTGCCTGGATGGCCAATCTGTGACGTTTAAGGAGTGGCAGGGTGCACCGCATAGCGAAACGATTAAAAAAAATCGCCACAGCGCATAGCAACACGGTGAAAAAAAGACCGCACATATAGCATAACGATTAAAAAAGGCCGCGCCATACTCCGACACGGATAAAAAAAGGGAAAGCGCGCCACACCTTTACATATCAAAAAAGGCCGAATGATCCGCATATAAGGACATGGAGGGACACATATCCACCGCCTGTATGATTGCCGTGGGCAGCAGGAACCAGAGCCACACAAACCAACTGCTGCCGGTCCGCATACGCGGAGGACAAGGGCAAGAGAGAACGAACGAGAACCGAAATCAGCGTGGATCAGCGGCAGAATGGCATAAAATTTGGCATACTCACACAGGCACGAGACCGCAAAGCCGCATGGATACAAGGATTGAAGAGGTGGCGTTGTTTTATCTTGAAAAAAGCAATATATTTTTGAGAACGTAAAGGACTACCCCGGAGCCCCGTTGTAGGGGAGCGGCGGCGCGCCAGGTAAGCTGCCAAAGCAACCGAAAAAATAAAAAGGGCCTTTCCAGAAAAAAGGAGACTGCTGCCGGAAGGGCACCCTCGAAAAAAAATCAAAAAACAAAAAGGCTTATTGTACCAATGAAAAAACGCTCAAATTTCGAGTTTTAAATGTTAGGCGGTAATTGTACCAGTAAGCTGAAAAAGGCGATTCTAGCGCAAAATAGCAAAGCAATTAATTACGAACAAAGCAAGCCTGTATTTTCTATCAGGCAGAAAAGGAGAATAGCATGGGGAAATTTGATGAAATCAGAAAAATCATGAAAGAATTTAAGGGGGATATGGACTCACTTGCAAGCAACAAAATAAATGAAGAACAGACCGCAAGAGCACGATTAAATCCAACTGCGTTAGAGGAAGAGCTGACGAGTTTAGCAGCAGAGTATGATGGCCATTTTAAGAGCACAAGAAATCGGTATAAAGAGCGATTGAATGAGGCTATTGCAGATCGGAGAAAGGGAAATTCCAATAAATACGCAACAGGTTATATTGATTATGATTTGCTGAATAAGCTGAATATTATTTCTCAGAGCGGCGTGGAGTTGACAGAGCTGGAATTAGCGGATTTTTGCAAGGCTGCTATGAAATCTCGGAGTGAGTTTTGCGTTCGCAAATGTCAGCTTATGGCAAAGGATAACCATTTTAATTTAGAAGTTCCGAGTGAAGCGAAAGCTAATAGTGTACTCGATGAAGTAGAGAAGATTGCAGATAAAGTCATTTCTCAGTATACCGGAAAACTGACAGGCCTTGAAAAAGGTTACTTCGGAAACGATGGTGAAAGCATGTCAATAAAAGTATATGCAGAGGGAACTTTTTTGAATAATTACGAACGGCAGTACGAAAAACAGACGATAGAGGATGTTCGGATTAGCCATATAAGCAAAGAAGATTTTTCTGCTCTTGAAGCTGAGAAGAAGAAAAAAGCAGAGAATCAACCAGTTGAATTAATTAATGTTGATAAAGTAAATATTGGTGCTAAACCTGCGAATAGCGATAGTCCAGCAGCTAAGTACACAAAAGCTTACTCAGCACGCATGAGCACAGTAAACCCTGAGTTTGAATGATGATATTGTTCCGGTGCTGGACTACCAATCCAGTACCGGAGATATAAAAAGGAGAAATATGAATAAACAAGATTATATCAATCTTCTGTTTGAGAAATTTCAAAGCTGCCAGATAGACCGAAAGCAGTTAGAACAGTGTTTCGAGGTTGTACTGAAGGAAGTGCGCGATCCGGTTTTAGCGTTCGGTAACTTACAGGCGTTACTGTGGATGATTTTCCGGGAAGAGAGTGCGACATGCCTTTCGGACGCGGCGCAAAAGCAGATCAGAACAATTCTGGATATTAAATAAAAAACAGAGCCCGTTCCTCTGCCTTGCGTGCTAGACAAAGGTTGAAGCCCTGTTGATAGAAAGGTGATTCTTTTATCTTTTTTTATTGCATACTCATTATAGCACAAATAGAATAATAGGGCAACAAAAAAGACTGCCTCTGTAATAAGACAGCCCTTTTCATTGACTTATGCGTGGGCGAGTTTGGAAAATTGCCCACGTAAAGCATAACACAAACAGAACGAATGTTCAAGACTTTGCATCCTATCAGGCCAATATCAAAACTGCGGATCGCTGGCATCTCGTTTCATGCGTTCATCAACTGCTTTTTTGATGTAGCCGTTCACGGATTCGCCAGCTTTTTCGGCTGCTGCCTTGATTTTTTCGTATTTTTCCTTTTGTACATCCAGGGGAATACGCTTCAAACTTTTTTTTGCATAGTTATAACGTGCTTGTTTTTGACTTTCGGTTAATGACATGATACACCTTCTTTCTATTGTTTAAAAAGGGGCGGCAAAATATAAAACAATCTTCTCCACCATACTGTAAGTATAGCACAAATAACAATATATGTACATATACAAAAATAAACAAAATACATGTACATGTTTGTGCAATGTGCGAATTGAAATATACATGTACATGTACTATACTATAATCAGTTCAAGGGAACAGAATAACAGCCGGGAGAGCCGAAAGCCCCCAATACTTCAAGCCATATACCTGTGAGATCAGCGATAGGGCGTGTCAATAGCCAGGAAGATGCTTGAAGGGCTGAGAGCCTTGAATAAGCAAAGGAGGAATGCAGAATGAAGTACAATCTCAGCAAGATCATGTTGAAGGCCTGGAAGATTTACCGTAAGACAAAGAACATCAGCTTTGCAGAAGCACTTCACAGAGCATGGTTATCTGCAAAGGCCGAAGAAGTAAACAATTCTCGTGTTGAAGCAGCCAAAAAGGCGGCAAATGTAACCGAGCCTATAAATACTTGGGCTGGATGGAAAAAAGCCGGATATGAGGTTATCCATGGAAGCAAAGCCTTGTTCGGGGTTCCGCTGATCTGGGGCAGCCGGGGAAACGGTGCTACTTATAGGGCGAGCTTTTTCGGAGCTTCACAGGTACAACCAATTTAATAAAAAAGCCCTTACCAGAGCGGCAACTCCGGTAAAGGCCAAATAACCCGTCAAACACACAAATTGAGGGGCTGTGAGAATTATAGCATCTCATTCCCCTCGAAGCAATAAGAGAAAGGAAGAACGAAAGATGATATCTGTAATGGACGTTCTTACTATTTTTATCACTGGTTTTATCGCAGGTGGTGTATGCAACTATATTCATTGTTTAGAAAGAGAGGAAAACAGATAATGAAATTTTCACAGTACTATCAGAGCAAGATGACAGAAGCCCTTGACAAAAAAGAGGGTGAAATGTGGCGAGATTTTTACACGACAATTCTGCCGAGACGTATCAAGAAGTTTAAGAAAAAGTATACAGGAACCCCGGAAAGCCTTGAAAAAGCCGTGCAGGAATACGAGGATGAACTTGTAGGCGATAGAAGAGAATACATTGATTTCTCATTATCAGAGGAATATGATCGCTTGTTGAAGTTACATTTTCATGATGCTGTTGAAAGACTGGATCAGCAGCAGGGGGATACGCCGGATAAAACGGAGCATCCAGTTTTGGACAGTCAGCCACTTGCATCAGAGCTTATTGCAGATTTCAAAGCAAAATTGCAGATAGCCGAAGCAGACAGAGATAATTTTTACAATCAGAAGTCTGTTTATCAAATGCAGCTTGACGTTATCAGTTTTGTATTACGAATTGCAGACCCGATTATGCTGAAAGAGATTTATGCAGACACAAAAGTATCCTACGAAAAGCAGATGCAGGAGGTCTGAAATAATGAATACAAAGGAAAAGATAGAGCTAATTGAGAAAAACATGGGGCTTGTAATATTCATTGCGCAGAAATATTTCAATGCAGGAATTGAAGCTGATGATGCTATTTCAGCTGGCTCGCTCGGATTGGTTAAGGCTGCAAATACTTTTGATTTTGCAAAAAATGTAAAGTTTTCTGCTTATGCAGGACGATGTATTGAAAATGAGATTCTCATGTGTGTAAGAAGTGCCAAGAGGAGACAAAGAGAAGTTTCTTTGTATAAGCCAGTAAGTGTAGATGGTGATGGTGACGAATTACTGGTAATGGATATTCTGCGAGATGAAGAAGATGAAATTTCAAAACATGTGGAAGATGAAGCTGAAATAATGATTCTCAGAAATGCTATTAAAAAATTATCTTCCAGAGATCAGATAATAATAAAACTCTTGTTCGGTCTGGAGAATACAGAAAAAAAGTCACAAGAGGAAGTGGCATCTTATTTTAAAGTCACGCAGAGTATTATTTCAAGGCGAAAGGCAAGAAGCTTGCGGCGGTTAAGAACGGAAATGGAACGTTATATGTAAGGCGGAAAAGGGCGGCGAAACTGCTGCCCTTTCTTTATCAGACAATAGGAAAGAAGGAATATAGATGGCAAGAAAAAAACGAACAGACAACAGGGGCCGTGTATTGAGAACCGGCGAAAGTCAGGGTAAGGACGGCCGGTACTGCTACAGGTGGACAGATTTAGCAGGGAAAAGATGTGCGACGTATGCGTTATCTTTAGTAGAATTGAGAGGAAAAGAGAAAGAAATAGAGCGTGATCTGACAGACGGTATAGACACCCGGGGCGGAGATATGACGTTGAATCAGCTTTTTGAATTATTTATGAAAACAAAAGCGAGCATCAGAGAATCAACAAGATGTAATTATGAGAATTTTTGGACAATCAGCATCAGACCGTCTGTGATCGGAGAGATGAAGATTTGCCAAATAAAGCAAATACACTTAAAAAAACTGTACGCTGAATTGAAAGCCAAGGGGACAAAAAATTCAACAATACAGGTGTATCACGTTCTTATATCGGCAGTTTTTCAATTAGCTGTGGACAATGATTTTATCAGAAAAAATCCTTGTAAAAACTGTAGGAAAGACATGAAAAAAGAATCTACCCCCAGGCAGGCCTTAACGATTAAAGAGCAGGAAACGCTACTTGATTTTGTGGAGAATAGTGATACCTATTGCGGAAATCTGCCGGTTTTAAAATTTGCACTGGCAACCGGCTTAAGAATAGGAGAATTAGCTGGTCTGAGGTTTGATGACATAGACATGCAATATAATGTTATTCATGTACGCAGACAGCTCATATACAGGAATTATGCCGGAAAGGGCTATGAGTTTCATGCAGAGCCGCCGAAAAGCAGTTCTGGAGTAAGAGATGTACCGCTTACTACTACGGCAAAAGAAAGCCTGATAGAGCAGAAGAAGCTTGATCTTATTTTAGGAAAGCGAGCAAAAGAACGTTCTGTTGACGGATTAAAAGGATTTATATTTATCAATTCAAACGGAAATCCTGTATTAACGATTAATTTCGATACCATGTTGAAAAATGTTGTAAGGGCGTACAACAAGAAGGAAAGCCTGGCAGCAGAAAAAGAGCATCGGGAGCCGGTCCTGCTGCCGCATATATCAGCTCATATCCTGCGACATACGGCTTGCACAAGGATGGCTGAGGCAGGTATAGACCCCAAGGTTTTACAGGCAATTATGGGGCACAGTAATATTAGTGTAACAATGGACGTTTATAACCATGTTGATCCGCTTAGAGTTCAGCGTGAAATAAAAAAGATGGAAAGTATCGTATAACAGCAATAAGGCCATTCCCTTTATCGGGCGTGGCTTTTTTTTCTGTATGCCAATTTTATGCCAAATTTTATGCCAAACAAAAGAAATTAGATGTAATTAGATGAAACACGAAAATTCGCAGAAACGCCGAAAACCTTCTATTTACAAGGGTTTCTGGCATATGACGAAACAAGTTGAATTTTATTATTATTTTTGACAAAAAAACATAAAATTATTATAATGGATAGGATGACTAAGAAAGGAACAGGCACAGATGAAAGAGTACGAAGTAATCTGGGAAATTTTTAACAAATGTCCGAGAAATCAGATGCGTGATGTATTTGTGGAAGAAGTGGAGATTGCAGATCCGGAAGCGTATGTGAAACAGAAATTTCAGGGGAAGGATGTCTCCTACGAGAAGACAGTAATGGAAGACGGAACCATCATTTTTGACATTCAGACATCTATGATCCGGCAGCGCTGTTCTTTCACGGAGATCTGAAGGAGGAAATACACATGAAAGAAACACATGTGCACGTTCTCGAGGATGGAACCGTTCTTGAACATACCCACGGGGAACAGGAACATGTGCATACTCACGATGGCACACATCCTCATCATCACAGCCACGCACAGACCAAGGCCGTACTCAACAGACTTTCCAGGGCCATCGGGCATATGGAATCCATTAAGCGTATGGTGGAGGAAGGACGTGACTGCAGCGAAGTGCTGATCCAGCTGTCAGCCGTAAAATCTGCGATCAATAATACAGGCAAGATCATACTGCAGGATCATATAGAACACTGCATCGTGGATGCCGTGGAGCATGGAGACAGGGATGCTATCAAGGAACTGGAAAAAGCGATCGACAGATTTATGAAGTAAGGTAAGGAGTTCATGAGAGATCGTGAATGAGAAAAATACACGGACAGAGAGCCAGTTCTGTCTGTGTAAATACAAAGAATGAGAGGAATCTATTATGGCAAAAGAGTGTAGCAATACATCCTGCAACAAATCAAGCTGTGAAGGCTGCGGACAGAAACAGCCCCAGAGCCTCATGGCAGAACCAAACGTTTTTTCTGACGTAAAACATGTGATCGGAGTTGTCAGCGGAAAGGGAGGCGTGGGTAAATCCTTCGTAACAGGCTCCCTGGCAAATCTGATGGCTTCCAAGGGATATAAAGTGGGCATTATGGATGCTGATATCACCGGTCCGTCCATCCCGAAGATGTATGGCATCAAGGGCAATGCACAGGGCAGTGACAATGGGATCTATCCGATGCCAACTGCAAACGGAATCGAGGTTATGTCTGTAAACCTTCTTCTCCCGGATGAGGAGACACCGGTGATCTGGAGAGGTCCGGTCCTTGCAAATATGGTAAAACAGTTCTGGAGTGATGTGATCTGGGGTGAATTGGATTATCTCTTTGTAGATATGCCGCCAGGAACCGGAGATGTTCCGCTGACAGTATTCCAGTCCCTGCCGATCGAGGGTGTCGTGATCGTTACTTCTCCGCAGGATCTGGTCCGCATGATCGTCAAGAAGGCCTATAACATGGCTGATATGATGAAGGTTCCGGTCCTTGGAATCGTGGAGAACTATAGCTATGTGAAATGTCCAGACTGCGGAAAAGAGATCAAGGTCTTTGGCGAGAGCCATATCGATGAGATCGCTGCAGAACTGAAGGTTCCGGTCCTGGGCAAGATGCCGATTGACGTGAAGCTTGCAGAGCTTGCAGACAGCGGTCTGTTCAGTAAGATCGAGAATGAGTATATCACTGCGGCAGCAGACGTGATGCCGAAGGCTGAAGCGTAAGTAATAAGAATAATATCTGACCGATATCAATAACAGAAAAGACCACCGGAATTGAGTACATAAGGATCGTAATAACCTTATGGCAGATTCCGGTGGCTTTTTTACTGAATCAGGGAAGTATCCTGCTTCGATTGCGAAAAGCAGTAAGCGGCAGGAACTTGATCGTATCAGATCTGGGAAAAATATTTAAGAAAGCACTGGGCAGCCTGGGAAAGCTGCAGTGCTTCATGATGAGCGATCACGGCACTTCTTGCGGGCAGAGGTGTTTTCAGATGGACAGGTTCCAGACCCGGACGGTTGCGGAGCATATAATCCGGGATACAGGCAATACCAAGTCCGATCTCTGCAAGATCGATCAGCAGATCGTTGCTGTTCAGTTCAACCTCAGGCAACAGCTTCAGTCCCTGGGCTGCAAACACCTGATGAAGATATTCGCTGGTGGTACTCTTTGGAGCGAGCATCAGGATGGGATAATCCAGAAGATTTTCCATGGAAAGAGGCGATTTGCCCATGGTGAAATAGTCCGGATTTGCCACGAAGATATCCCGGAATTCCAGCACAGTCTGAAGCTTGGTGTGGGCTGAAAGCCGGGAATTCGGGTAGTTGGTGACGATCAGCTCAGCCTGGCCGTTTTCCAGAAGCTCCGCACATCCGATGGAGGTACTGTTGATGATCTTGATCCGTACCTCCGGATGATCCTTGTGGAAACGGCGGAGATAGGGGATGAGAAAATAGCGGCACAGAGTATCGCTGGCACCGATCCGCAGCTGACCGGTAAGATTTCCCTCGCCGGAAAGGGCTGCCTCGCCTTCGTTAAGCATGGAAAGGGCCGGTTTTACGTGCTGGAGAAGAAGCTCTCCCTCAGGAGTCAGGATCACCCGTTTGGTGCTTCGAACGAACAGGGTGTGGCCCAGTTTTTTCTCCAGGTTTTTGACCGCCTGGCTGACTGCAGACTGGGAGATAAAAAGCTGTCTGGAAGCCTCCGAAAAACTTAGGGTTGTTGCTACATAGTAAAACACTTTGTAGAGTTCAAGATTGATATCCATATGTAAAAATCCTCCGCTTATAAATGATATAAGATATATTAATTTTACTAATGATATTTCCTATGATACTATATTTTCAGCAGAAAAGAAAGACTGAAATGCTTTCTGCACGTTTACCATCCTTATTATCGGATATAGAGAAAGGAGCCTTCTATGAGCAACGTAAGACGTGTGTATGTAGAAAAGAAACCTGCCTTTGCAGTAAAAGCAAAGGAACTGAAACATGAGATCAAACATTATCTTGGTATCAGCACTGTGACAGCAGTCCGTGAGCTGATCCGTTATGACGTGGAGAATATCTCCGATGAAGTATTTGAGAAAGCCTGCAAGACCGTATTTGCAGAGCCGCCGGTAGATGATCTGTATCTTGAAAAATTTGATGTGACAGAGGGCGCACGTGTATTTTCCGTAGAATTCCTTCCCGGACAGTTTGACCAGAGAGCCGATTCTGCAGTGCAGTGTGTACAGTTCCTGGATGAGAATGCAGCACCGATCATCCGTTCAGCAACTACTTATGTAATCGAAGGAAACGTTACAGATGCAGAGTTTGAGGCGATCAAACATCACTGCATCAACCCTGTGGATTCCCGTGAGACAGGTCTTGAGAAGCCGGAAACACTGGTAACAGTATTCCCTGATCCTGAGGATGTGAAGATTTTTGACGGATTCAAGGATATGGCTGAGGCTGATCTGAAGGAGCTGTACTCTTCTCTGAACCTCGCCATGACATTTAAGGACTTCCAGCATATCCAGAATTATTTCAGAAATGAAGAGAAACGCGATCCTTCCATGACAGAGATCCGTGTTCTGGATACCTATTGGTCTGATCATTGTCGTCATACTACTTTCTCCACAGAGCTTACCAGCGTGAAGTTTGACGAAGGTGATTATAAGACTCCTATTGAAAAAACATACAAAGAATATCTGGATGCCCATAAGGATATGTACAAGGGCCGTGATGATAAGTTTGTCTGCCTGATGGATCTTGCACTTATGGCAATGAAGAAACTGAAAGCAGAAGGCAAGCTTGCAGACCAGGAAGAGTCTGATGAGATCAATGCCTGCAGTATCGTGGTACCGGTGGACGTGGACGGGAAAGAAGAAGAGTGGCTGATCAACTTCAAGAACGAGACACACAACCATCCGACGGAGATCGAGCCTTTTGGTGGTGCGGCAACCTGCCTTGGCGGAGCCATCCGTGATCCGCTTTCCGGACGTACCTATGTATATCAGGCAATGCGTGTGACAGGTGCAGCAGATCCTACCGTATCCGTAAAGGAAACTCTGAAGGGTAAACTTCCGCAGAAGAAGCTTGTCCGCAGCGCAGCCCACGGCTACAGTTCCTACGGAAACCAGATCGGTCTTGCAACCGGTGCTGTAAAAGAAATCTATCATCCGGACTACGTTGCAAAACGTATGGAGATCGGTGCGGTTATGGGTGCGGCTCCGAGACGTGCGGTCATCCGTGAAAATTCCGATCCTGGAGATATCATCATCCTTCTTGGCGGACGTACCGGTCGTGACGGTATCGGCGGTGCAACCGGTTCCTCCAAGGTCCACACAGAGGCTTCCATCGAGGTCTGCGGCGCTGAGGTGCAGAAAGGTAACGCGCCTACCGAGCGTAAGATCCAGAGGATGTTCCGCAGAGAGGAAGTCAGCCATATCATCAAGAAATGTAACGACTTTGGCGCAGGCGGTGTTTCCGTTGCCATCGGCGAGCTGGCACCGGGACTTCAGATCGACCTCGACAAGGTTCCGAAAAAATACGCAGGTCTTGACGGTACTGAGATCGCCATCTCTGAGTCTCAGGAGCGTATGGCTGTTGTAGTTGACCCGAAAGATGTGGATACTTTCCTGAAATTTGCAAATGAAGAGAATCTCGAGGCAATTCCGGTTGCAGTTGTAACGGAGGAGCCACGCCTTGTCCTTAACTGGAGAGGAAAAGAGATCGTAAATATCTCCCGTGCATTCCTGGATACCAACGGTGCACATCAGGAGACCTCCGTTGAGGTTGAGATCCCGTCAAAGGACGGAAATCTTTTCGAGGAACGTCCGGATGTAACAGATGTAAAGAAAAAATGGATGGATACTCTTGCTGACCTGAATGTATGCTCACAGAAGGGTCTTGTGGAGATGTTTGACGGCTCCATCGGCGCAGGCAGTGTATTTATGCCTCACGGTGGCAAATATCAGCTGACAGAGACACAGTCCATGGTTGCAAAGGTTCCGGTACAGAACGGAAAAACAGAGACTGTTACCATGATGAGCTACGGCTTTGATCCATATCTTTCCTCATGGAGTCCGTATCATGGAGCTGCCTACGCAGTAACCGAGTCTGTTGCCAAGATCGTTGCAACCGGTGGTGACTATAAGAAGATCCGTTTCACCTTCCAGGAATACTTCCGTCGTATGACAGAAGATCCTAAGAGATGGAGCCAGCCGTTCTCCGCACTGCTTGGCGCTTATGCGGCACAGATCG
>ENA-ORTU01003381-ORTU01003381.1-human-gut-metagenome-genome-assembly--contig:-NODE-3381-length-13135-cov-6.551300_pt1 | contig 13135 bp, 10 predicted proteins | sample MGYA00241910_ERZ509184 | MGnify/ENA primary metagenome ERZ509184 (study PRJEB26280, sample SAMEA2338847) | human gut metagenome | biome: human gut; feature: human-associated habitat; material: faeces... | reverse complement strand
TTCCCCACTGCTGCCTCCCGTAGGAGTCTGGACCGTGTCTCAGTTCCAGTGTGGCCGATCAGCCTCTCAGCTCGGCTACCCATCGTCGGCTTGGTGGGCCGTTACCTCACCAACTACCTAATGGGACGCGAACCCCTCCCAAAGCGGATTCCTCCTTTGACCTCTGACCGATGCCGGTCCGTGGTCTTATGCGGTATTAGCACTTGTTTCCAGGTGTTATCCCCCTCTTCGGGTCAGGTTATTCACGCGTTACTCACCCGTGCGCCACTAAGATGTCTACCGAAATAAACATCTCCGTTCGACTTGCATGTGTTAGGCACGCCGCCAGCGTTCGTCCTGAGCCAGGATCAAACTCTTGAGTTTAAATCCTGATGTCACTTCCGTGACCTCATTTACTATCTTGAATTCTGGCCTTGATGATCTCTCATCTTCGACCCTGCGATATCGCTATCGCTCGGTCGCTTCTTCAAAAAAATCGCGTTTTCTTCGTCTCTTGCACTATATAGTTTTCAAGGTGCGCGTCCCGGTTTTGCTCGGAACGTGTTATAGTTTAGCAAAAAAAGCCGCTCGACACAATTTCTCATTCCGCTATTTTCAGCTTAATTTCGTTATATTTGATTTTAAATCAAACATTTTGCTGTTTATCAATCTAAATTAAGAAATTGCTCCGTTTTTCTTCTGAATTCATATCAATTCGTTTAATATATGATTTTGCGCCACATTTTATCTGATATTCATGTATCATAAAAGGGACGCGATGGCTCGCGTCCCATATGGCATTTCGAATAATTATATTTAGTTGTGTTTTACGCCGTTGGCGCTGTCGTGGTCTCTGCCTCCGGAACCGGGGTTTCAGAGGCCTCTCCCGCGTTGCCGCTCTGCTTCCTGAACCTCTCAGAAGGTGGATTCACCTGCTTCAGGAAAAAATACAGCCGTGCGGAGTCATCCGTGGGGTCGTGCTCATCGCCCGATGTATATATGGTAAGGAACTGATCCTCCGTTGTCACCTCTACGCCAAAATCATACTGGCTGTTTTTCAGCTGGGTATCTATCCACTTCTGGACATCTTCCTCGTCCGCAGGCACGTATTCCATAATGCCGGTCTTTTCGTTCTTCTTGGGGTACCAGGTATTATAATTCACCTGTCCCTTGTCGCCGCCGGCCTCGTACATGGCCCATATCTCCCACTGTGCCTCTATGCCGCATATGGCGATATCCCATGTGCGCCCCTCGGGCTTGCTGAAATCCGGCAGCACGGTGGCGTCAAGCTCTGCATTGCATTGCTTATATGCGCAATGGGTCTTGCCCAGGTTCACCTCCTGTATATGGTGCAGCTCATGGAACAGGGTGCGGCTGGTGCGTGCGTTTGCCGCCGCTATAACCAGATTCTGCTGCGTATTAAAGAATTCATAGGAGGCCATGTTGAAATGGGAATACACAGACCCTACGCCGTTCTTCTCCATATTTATATCATGGTCGGCATAGAACCACCAGTCTCTGCCATATAGTATAGGATAATCTATGTTTGTACCCGGGATACATATATAGCCTACCACGTCGTTATTTTTGTCTTTTGCCTCTATCAGCCTTGACTCATAGGGAAATACATACGGCTCCTCTGTCTCCTCCGGGACAGGCGTAGGAGTAACTACAGGAGTAGGATCGGGAGTAGCCTCAGGGCTCTCCGTAGCCTCCGCCTGAGGCTTATCCACAGGCTGCTGTTGACAGCCGACAGATAGCAGCACGGCCAGCGCAACGGCTAATACGGCAATTCGCTTCATGGGTAAATTTTACCTCTCACCAATAAATTCGCAAACAGGGGGAACGCCGGTTTTGCGTACCCCCCGTAAATTCAGCAGTTCGTCCCCTTTATGCGGCAGGGGTAGTTTCCGTGGCCGCCGCCGTTCCGCCGAACTTGGTGGAGGCGGGCTCTACCTGCCTGAGGAAGAAGTACAGGCGGGACGTTGCAGTGTCGGAGTCGTGGTTATCGCCGCAGGTGTATATGGTCAGGAACTGATCGGTAGTGCTGGGGGTAACGCCGAGATCCATCTGGCTGCGCTTGAGCTGGGTGTCTATCCACTCCTGCACAAAGGCGGCGTCGGGGGTCTTAAAGGTGTACTTTATGCTCTTGTTGTCGGCGGGCCACCAGGTATTATAATAGAGGGTCTTTTCGGGCTCCTTATCGTTTACCTCATAGAAAGACCATACCTCCCACTTCCCGTCGATGCCGTCAAGGGCTATCTCCCAGGTGCGGCCCTCGGGGGTCTTGAGGTTGGGCAGGGTGTTGGGGTCCAATGCTTCCTTGCACTTGCGGTAGGCGCACTCGGTCTTGCCCAGGTTTACCTCCTGAATGTGGTGGAGCTGATGGAACATGGTCTTGCTCACGCGGGAATTATGGGCGGTTAGCACCAGATTCTGCCCTATGCCGTAGGAGTCCGCAGTGGCTACGTTATGGTGCATATATACTGCGCCCGAGGTGCTCTTCTTGCCGTCGGCGTCCTTGCCGGAATAGCCCAGCTTGCCGGTGGCGTCGTACATTATGGGGTAGTCGATATTAGTGCCCTGTATCTTTATCCAGCCCACGGTCTCGTCGTTCTTGGCCTTCTGGGCTGCGATCTGCTCGGTATAGGGGGAGGTATATGCCGGCGCGGGGGTCTCCTCGGGAGTCTCGGGGGTGGGGACAGGCGTTACTACCGCCTCCGGCGTGCTGGGAACTACTACATCTATTATCTGATCATCTTCCTGCTTGGAGCAGCCTACGGCCAAAAGGCAGAGGGCGGTCATCACAAGGGCAACGAGTTTTTTCATTATGCTTTTATCCTCCTGTAAGGCCAGATTGGCCCATGTTTTTTGTTACGTACTAAGATAATAACACATAATGCACATATGCGCAAAGGCCCCCGGGTTATTTTCATAATATGTTCATAGTTGGGGGTGATTTTTAAGCCGTTATGCGCCCATTGTTTTGTTATTATATGTTACAGCTAAGTCATACTCCTGTCAAATACAAAAAAAGGAGACCCGAAGGTCTCCCCCGTTTTTGCCCATCAGCCTCGTATCCTGCGCTTCAGCCCGCACACTGTGGCAGCCGCCAGCAGCAGCCCTGCGGCGCTCAGCAGCACGCTGCCGTCGCCTGTCTTGGGCATGACCACTATTGCGGGAACCGGTTCCTCGGGCGTGTAATGATCCTCGTGGGTGTGCCGCTCCTCATAGCAGTTGGCGAACTCCACCGTTACCTCCGCGCTGCTGTCCGCGCTCAGCGTCACCCGCGCCGAGGGATTTTCCACCTTCTCGCTGTTAACAGTATGTTCTTCGCCGTTCGCCGTTACCGTTACGGTAAGCGTATATCCCGCCTTTATGGCGTCTTCTTCCTCAACTATATAAGTTCCGACGGGAAGGAGTATTTTCTCAGACGCAACACAGGGCTTCTCTTCAGTAGTTGTCAGTTCTACTGCCTTTACAATCTCGCCTTTCGCGCCATCGTCTTTCACATTATACACGTTGAATTTATATGTGCCCGCTCTATTGCTGGTCTTTTTCACACTGAGATACGCCAGCCGCTCCGTTTTTTCATCTATCCTAAAGCTGCCCCTGGCAAATACCGGCGTGCTGCCCTCCGCAACGCCCACGAAGCACTGAGCGGCGTGCCTGCCGCTCACAGGCTCATAGAAGTAAGCGTCCCTTGCGAGATACTGCTCGCCGGATATGGTAACGTCTATATTTTCTCCGGCTGTCACCCCTTGGAGCGTCACCGAGTACGTTCCGTTTCCCTCGTCCCTCCATTCCCTGCTGGGGAAGGTCTTGCCGTTTGCCGCGAGGGTAAGGTCGTCCTTTTCGTCAAGCGTTATGCCGCCGTGCCTGTCGTTTTTCAGCTCGAACCTAAGCAGCACGTCCACCGCTCCGCTCGTTCCGGCGCTCAGCGGAGCGGCCTGCACGCCGTTCAGCACTATGCCGCCGGGGGAGGCTTCTTTGCCGTTAAGACTCATCAGGTAATCGTAGACATTCTGCACGTTTTCGTTTATTTCATTATAATATTCCCCGCCGCTTTCCTTATATTTTCCCTCCGGCGCCTTTATCACGTCCGCGTAGCCGTCTTTTATTTTAAGGCTGAAATTATACGCCGCCTGATTGTTTACCGAATCGCTATTGGAATACTGCCATATCGCCCTCTGCGCGCCGGAAAGGAGCTGCTCCTCGGATACGCTCTCATTTAACGTATAGCCCGCCTTGTCCATCCTTGTCTTCATTTCCTCCAGGGACAATACGGGGTATGAATTAAAGGCTATGGCGCGTATCTTTCTTGCGGCTTCGGGCGGGTAGTAGCCTGAGTTTTCCAGCGTGAGCCGCCGGTAGGCTATCCTTTCGCCGCTTGCGAGTATTCCCGTTTCAAAGTCGCAGCAGTACACATCGTATTGCTTACCCGCGCCGTCCACGATATTATATATGGCAGGTATATAGCCGTCTTTGCATATGCGGTGAACGCTGCGCTGGTAATAGGTTTTGGTGTTTTCCTCCGTGCTTTTGCTGTGCCAGTAGTATTCCTCCCCCTCCGCAAACGCCGCGCCGTTCAGCAGGCACAGCGCCATGATGAGCGTCGCCGCCCATATCCTCTTAGTCCTTTTCATGTTGACCCTCCGTTTTTTCTTTACAGCTGCCGTCATGCATACGCCGTTATATTCAGCCCCTAAAGCTTAAAATCAAAAAGATCCCCGTGTCAATTGACTCGAGGATCTTAGTTTATTTATTACAATTTACGAACTTTTTCGCTGGTCAGAGGGTAGGCTTCATCGTTGGGATTATCGCCTTAGAGAAGCGTATCGTTTCACAAGTTCTTATATCCCTGCTTTTCCGGGCTTTTTTCATAGCTGCTCCCACATAACTGCTCATATCTTCCCATAACTTTTTTCCCAAAATGGGTAAATACATGGGTAAATCCAGTGGTGCTAACTAATCTTGATTTTTCCTTCAAGGCTGGCAAAACTCGCTACTTTCCGTTCCTTAGTTGCTTCGTTGTAAACGTCCATTGTAGTCTCGATATTTCGATGCCCCATGATTTCTTGAATGATTTTCAGGTTTGGCTCATTCTCGCAAAGCCGTGTGCAGAATGTATGCCGCAGATTGTGGACGCTGAAATGCGACAACAGCAGGGGTTCTCTGCATTCCAGCTTCGCCCGCTCTGTTTCGTCCCGATTGCAGTCTCGGATAATTCTCTCGATTGCTCTGTTGACTGCATGGGGCGTCAGCATTTCTCCATAGCGGTTTTGGAACACAAAGTTTGAATATCCATCGACCACGCATTGATTAACCCCGTTTTCTATCTGCCTTTGCCTTACCTGAAGCAGTGCGGCCCGAACATCCGCAAACATAGGAACGATGCGCGTACCGGCCTTTGTCTTTGGCGTAGTAATATGCATTTCCATCTTTCCGCTGTCCTGCTGGCGATATATCAGATTGTGGTTGATGTCGATGATATTCTGCTTAAAATCGCAGTCCTCCCACCGAAGCCCAAGGACCTCGCCGATCCTTGCGCCTGTGCCAAGCAGCGCCGTAAACAGCGGTTTCCAGTGGCAATAGGTCGATGATCCCGAGATAAATTCTATGAACCGTTCCTGCTGCGGCTCTGTCAGGGCATGCCGCTTTGGCTTTTCCCAATTATGGCTCTTTTTTATTTCCGCCATAACCCCATCCGTAGGATTGCTCCTGATGAATCCGTCACGGACAGCTACATTGAACACCGGATGAAGTATCGTGTGGATGATCTCCATGCTGTTCGGCTTGAACCCAATATCCCTGATAAGATGGACGTAGAACTTCTTTATGTCGCTGTACTTGATTTCAGCGACATTTTTCATGCCTATCTCATCGCGGACATACTTTCCGTACATATACTTGTAGTTTGTCCGTGTTGACTGTTTGAGTTCGTACTTGGTTTCGATGTAGGCATCATAAAAGCTATTCAGCGTTGTCCTGCGCGCCGTGTAGCTGTTTACATTATCCTCCAAGTCTCGGATAATGTCCTTTTCCAGCTCCCGCAAGGGCCTTTCGTTTTTCTTGCCTTTAGGGGTGCTGTCACTCTCTGCCAATCGCCAACTGTAGACGCTCCTTGTTTCTCCGTATGCGTCCTTATAGCGGTACTCATACCTTCCGTCCTGGCGCTGACGCTCTCCCTGTCTTAATATTCTGCCTTTTTTATCTCGCTTACCTGTCATTACGGCTCCTTTCATACGAAAAGAATCCGCTTATAGGCTGTGAACAGCTTACCATAAGCGGATTCCTATTTCAAGGTTTTCCCTTTACACCAAGCTCGAATGGTCTATAAGCTGTTCAAACTTCTTGCGCTTGATTTGAGGTCTGTTGCCGTTCCAGAGGATGAAATCCGCATCCCTATTTTCGCTGATGATCCTGCGGAGCTTGTTCTCGCCGATCCTGAAGTATACGGCGGCTTCTTCTACGGAGAGGGTATACCGTTCCCAGACCGGGATCGCGATGCGCCCCTGCGTCAAATCGGTGTCGTGAGCCATGCAATGCACCTCCTGTTTATATGGCGCTCTCATCAAACAAATACCCCTGAAATACCGTGCCGTCACCGGTAATGAAGCGGCCCCGCGCGTCCTTGGGTATCTGGTCGGCGGCATCGGTGCTGTCGAGGATTATTTGCGAAAGCACGTTGTCTGCCCTGCCGCACACACGAAAATCCATGTTGTTCTTGATCTGCCCCGGGATAACGGCGGCATCCGGCCTCTGGGTGGCGAGAATGAGATGAATTCCGAACGCCCTTCCCTGCCGCGCAATGGTGGACAGCCTGCTTTCGATCTGTGCCAGCAGCTTCTTGCGCCCGGCGTCTGCGCCGGTCTTGTCCAGCATCTCCGCCGCCTCATCGCAGGCGAATATAAGCCTCGGCAGAGGCCGCCTGATTTTATTGTAGCTGTCGATATCCGGGCAGCCCAGCGCCGCAAACTCGCTCTTGCGGTTTTCCAGCGCCGCAACAAGCCGGTCGAGGGTATCGAGCAGAGACTCCTCCGTAATGCACAGCCGGCATTTCTCATGCCACACCTTGGGAAAATCCACGCCTCCCTTGAAATCCGCTATAAATACCCTTGCGTACTTTTTAATGCACTGCATCAGCAGCAGCTTGAGCAAAACGCTTTTTCCGCTGCCGGTCGAACCGCCCAAAAGGATATGGGGAACGTGCGCGAGGTTGACCGTCACGGGGCCGGCATACCCCTCGCCAAGCACCAGCACAGAACTTTCGCGGGAAAGGCAGCTGTCATTCCAACGCAGCACCTCCGGCAATTCCTCTCCGGCAGGAACGGCATATACCAGCACGCGGCTCTTGCCCCTGGCGTATGCCAGCTTGACAATGTTTATCCCCAGCGCCGTCTCAATGGCGGGGCGTTTTTTCTCCCATTCATCAATCGGAATGCTCCGGTTATTAAACTCCCATACCGTAACGCGGGGATTGCCGCTGTCGCGGCATTTGTGGAGCAGATCCGGCGGTATACCGGCGTGGTTCACGAGACCGATGCATTGAAGCCTGTCCCTTGCCATCCGCCGCCCTATTGGATAGAGCAGCAGCGCCGCGCCGCCAAGCAGCAGATATGCAGCAATGGCATACCGCATCAGGTGCTTTAGCGCGGGGATTTCAACCGACGCCTGCTGTGCCCAAAGATAGATAGCGATAGCAAGGTACAGCGCAGCCAAGGCCAGCTTAATTGTTAAATCCGGTGTACCATTCAGCCTTTGCAGCAAACCATTGAACGCGTCCCTTTTCCGCATCCGGAGCTTTTCGTTTTCTGTCACAGCGGCAATCCTCCTTCCTTGTGCCGGATGGTAGAGCCGTCCGGCAGATACTCGATGATATTCTGCACACGGCGGAGAAAGGCCCGCCACGTCTCCAGCTGATACCGCTGGATATCCATATACTGCTCGGACAAGGGGACATTGCTTGTGATGTAGACTGTTGTATAGCAGGCTACCCTGTCGGTATACCGCGCCGGAAGCGTCAGCGGGTAAATATCAAGGTAGTTCAGCATGGCGCTGATGGGGATTTGAGAATGGAATTCCTCCAAAACCAGTACATCCTGACAATGATAAGCGTCAAAGCGAACGCCGTTTTTTCCGCCGTAATCGGTAATACGGCAGATGCTTCTGGGGTCATGCTTTGCAAAAATTCCCCATGTCTTGCCTGTTCCGCTCGCGCCGTAAAGATAGGTCACCTCCAGCTTGCGGTTTTCGGCGCTGTATTTCTCCTCCAAAATGGTTTGACGAAGAATCTCGATGTCTCGGATTCTGAAAGCAAGCTTGGGGTTTTCGTCAACTATATCCATAATGGTTTTACCTTCCCGAAGCTCTTGTATAAGCGCAAACATTTCCGGCGATTCCTCCTCCTTCTCGGCGGGAAGATTGCCCCATTCCTCAAAGGCTCCGATAACGGATGTTTCCGCCTTGGCGGTATCGGCCCATTTTCCGCTTTTGGTGATATAGTCGCGGTTTGTCCTTGCGCTGCCGTAGGCCTTTTCGATATGTGCCGTGGGAAAGCGCGCCTTGATCGTTGAAAAACGGACAGGCGAGGGCGAAAACATGAAAATGTGCGTGTGATGTGTGCCGGTCGTTGCTATCGCGTCTGTCATGCAATAGTAGGACGGTGAAAAACGTAGCAGGATATCCCGGATGGAATCATGGTCGAGGCCTGCCTCCAAGGGGTTGTTGATAGTCAGCGTCCACTTGCGGGCTTGAGAATTGTTTCCCATATATAAGTCTCCTTTGTAATTGCTGTATTGTTGTGCTGCATGCTACATTGTCGCCATAAGGGTAATACTATGCTGCTACCGCATTTTACAACGACCGGGCCGATGTCAGATGCAGCCTCGAACCGATAGCCCTGGGAGGATTATAGCTCATACTTATCGCAATTTAAATCATGCATTTTCGTATTAAGAAGAATAGCACCGTATATACATGCTTATGCCACTCATCCCATTCCTTATGGTCTGAAGACGCTTGTAGAATATAATATAGATAAAACCTCTGCTTTTACCATGGTTATATAAAAAATCCAGCCGAAGCTGGATTTTTTCAACAAAGTATTCTCATTTACGCAGGGAAATCATTATTTATTGTCATGCTTGCAGGATTTCCCATTTTTGCAGTGTCGATCACGCGAGATGTATCAACGTTGCTATAACGATAAATACTATACTCAGTCCCCATTCGATAAGAGCCAGTTTTATCGCAAACCTAAACCACTGGACAAAGCTGATTCCACCGGCGCCTATGCAGGCATTGGTCGTGGAGCTGGTAGGAATGACGCAGTCCGAAAAGCCCGCGGCACACTGGAACGCCACGACCGCAGTCTGTGCGGTAATGCCGGTCATTTGGGCAAGAGGTCCCATCAGCGGCATTACGAGAGCCGCAAGGCCGCTGCCGGAAGGCACAAATAGATTGATCACGATATTCATTAAAAACATACCTACCGCTATACAAGAGGGAGGCATCATGGACAGTACCTTTGCGAGGGCGTTGAGTATCGTGTGGAATATCATACCCTGCTCCATTACTATCAGTATGCCGCGTCCCATACCGATCACAAGACAGGCAAACATCATGGATTTGCATCCGCTGATATATACCTTACATATATCGTTACCTTTTATCCCTCCAACGATGCCGGCTATAATACCCATCGCCAAGAATATCGGAGCCATTTGTCCGGCAAACCAGTCCATCTTAAGCGCACCGTATATTATTACGCCAAAGCCCGCAATCATCACTATCAGCACCAATATATTCCGCGTGCTAAATTTAGACGGTATTGAAGACTGGACGCTGTCGCTTTCCGGCGCGGGCAGCGTCTTTTCAAGAGAATAGCAGCAACTCTTGCTCGGATCCTTCTTTACGCCTTCGGCGTACCTGATAACATAAAGTGCAGCCGCTATCAGTATTACGATATGCATGATTATTCTGTACCAGGCGCCCGAGAATATCGGCAGTCCGACGATCCCCTGAGCAACAGCGGTGGCATAGGGATTGAATGTGCCGACAGAGCTGCCGACAAAAGCGCCGCACATTACCATAGCTACGCCTGTGATGCTATCATAATGCATTCTGCGCGCAAGGGCGATACATATAGGAACGAAAATCACACACTCCGCGTCGAATCCTATTAATCCCCCCAGTACGGAAAACATCAGCATTACAACGAAGATTACCAACTTTTCCTTGCCCGCCAAGGATATTACCAGTTTATTGGTCAATATGTCTATGGTTTTTGTCTCGTTGATGACAGCGAACGATCCGCCGGCTATCATTACAAAGAATATCAGCGAAGCCATTGAAACCAGGCCGCTGGGTATAGCGTTAAAAAATTGATAGAGATTCACGGGGCTCTGCTCTACCCTTTGATATGTCCCGGGTATCAGTATTGCGCGTCCGGATTCATTCACGGCCGTTTCAAACTGCCCCGCAGGAACTATGTAGGTCAAAACCGCGCATATAATGAGTATTACAAAAATAAGCAGGTAAGTGTGCGGCGGCTCCTTCATCAGAAGCTGCGCAAAAGGCCTTTTCTTGCTATTGCTATCCATTGTTTTCTCCTTTCAAAATATGTTACATCATAGTTGAATGCTCAAACGCATTATGCAAAAGAGAAACGCCGTTTTTGGCGGCAAGCACGCCCTTGGCGTATACGGAGTCTATTTCCAGATCCTTTCCGAGCAGTATTAGATCAGCATCCTGTCCCTCCTGTATGCCTCCCTTTCTTGGGTACATACCTATCGACTTTGCCGCGTTGGTGGAAACCACTCTTATTGCCGTTTCGAGGGGCAGATTCTCCTTGAGTACGATGTCCCTGAATTCTGAAAACATCGATTCTACCGTTGTTACAAACAATCCCTTAAATGTTCCGTCTTCATCGTATACGGCCATGCTGCCGTTTGCATCCGAGCTCATGGTAATACGCTCTATATCTACGCCTGCCTCCAGGCAGCGCCTTACCGCTTCGCTGGGCTTTACCGAATCGGGCAGCCCATATTCAGGCCCTATTCCGGTCGTTATATCTATCGTGCCGCCCATTTTTGCAAACTCTATGGCGTCCTCAAACAGAGCCTTATCCCTGTTTATGTGAGTAGGAACGAGCAGATAGGGCGGAATCTCCGTCTCCCTTATTATATCCTTGAGCATGCTCAATTTGCGGGCGCCAACTCCCAGGTGAATATGTGTGTAACCTCTTTTCCCGCCTGCAAGCCCGCCTGTGTAAGCCTGAGCCGCAAGCTGCTCCACCATAGCTTTTGTGGGCTGGGAGGATCTTCTGTCGGATATTGCGGTCTTTGCTCCTATGACCTTATCTATAAATATCATATCCCGACGAACAGAGCCGGTAAGCGTGGCAGAGGGCATTTCAAAGGAGCCGGTCAACATTCTGGCCGTTATTCCCTCCTCCTCAAGAGCGCAGGTCTTTGCATATAGTGCTTCAATATTACGCGCCGTGCCGTCAGTTCCGTGAAGTGCGACTATCGTGGTTATGCCATGCTTTACTATATTGCTTATCTGCATTTCCGGAGTCCGTGTAGCAAAGCCCGCCTCGCCGCCAGCTCCGATGACATGAACGTGCTGATCGACAAAGCCCGGCACCAATGTCTTGCCCTCGGCCTCAACTGTCTTTACGTTCAATTCAGAGTAATCTCCGGCAATCCTATCGGCAATTTTGATCACCTTGTCCCCTTCTATGAGGACGTCCTTCCTGCCCATCGGAGCAGGGGAGTATACATTTGCATTACGTATTAGCAGCATACTTTTATTCCTCTCTGTGATTTGTCAAATTGTAACAAAGAACTGTGATCATCGCCGCTGCGTGACGTCCCGCGCGGATATGACAAAACATTATAATATTATAATATTATAATGTTTTAAACATGTCAATATCAAACTAATAAAAATAACGATGGATATGATCCCTTTAGCTTTGTCTTAGCCACACGCTCGTTGCGGGGCGCGGAGATTTGAATTATTTATTAGATCCCGTCCTTACGGCGGTTGCAGCGGTCAGCGATAGCTTACTTGACGGCTGAAATTCCGTTTTTCATACCTGTTATTACGTATCTGTGACATACCGTATTGCCTCCGACCTTGAAGTTGGCAATATAAAATACCGTATAGTCCTGTATCCTTCCCGATCTGTCCCTGGATGTGCGTTCAACCACCATGAGCGGCATGGGGTATCCCTTGTACGGCGGAAACATCCCATCAAGCTCTCCAATGGCAAGATCGGCATGGACCTCATCTACGGCGTCTGTCATGTGCAGCCCCAGCTTGCCTTCAAGCAAAAAACGCCAGAACTGTATGTCTCCCGCTTTCTTTATTTCATCATAAAAGCTGATATCCGGCAGATAGTGTCTTGAAAACTGTATTGTCATATTTTTGAAGAAACCGGCCCGCTCAACACATATTACTTCCGTACCGGGTGCAATGGCGAGCTTTTCAGCCAGTTCTTCATCTGCCCTTACGATTTCAACGCGCTTGGTCTTATATATCCATTCATTTCTTTCATTATACAGCGCTCCGGTAAAGCCTACCAGATCCAGCCTGAAATCGCTTGCATCGTTTGACCTGACGAAAGTTCCCTTGCCTCTGCGCCTTTCCACCAGACCCAGCTGTTCCAGCTGTCCCATAGCCTGACGAACCGGAGCTAAGCTGCAACGGTATTGCTCCATCAGTTTCTTTTCGCTCGGCAGCAAGTCGCCTCTTTTATAATGTCCGTCAGCTATTAGCTTAAAAATATCATGGTATATCTGTTCATGTAAAAGCATCTGTACCTCATTTATCATTTTTATCGCGGCATATAGCCCTATATTCTATGTGATATATTGTATAATACCATGAACTGTGTTCGTCAAGCAAAATATATGCATCTTTAGGGACATATATTTCGCTATAAACGACTTATATGAATCGATCCGCGTAAACCATTGCAGATTAAAATAGCATGAGCTTCTTCAAAAGCCCGCACATTTGTCTTCGCAAAACCCCCCTATCAATCGAATGGGGGGTCTTGTAGCTTATGCTTTTTTGCCCGGTTAGGGGTTCGGCTTCATCGTGGGGAACAGCAGCACGTCGCGTATGGTGGGGCTGTCGGTAAGCA
>ENA-ORTU01003377-ORTU01003377.1-human-gut-metagenome-genome-assembly--contig:-NODE-3377-length-13147-cov-2.356401_pt1 | contig 13147 bp, 8 predicted proteins | sample MGYA00241910_ERZ509184 | MGnify/ENA primary metagenome ERZ509184 (study PRJEB26280, sample SAMEA2338847) | human gut metagenome | biome: human gut; feature: human-associated habitat; material: faeces... | reverse complement strand
AGTAGTATCATCATTACTGCTAAGAAGCTGATTCAGTTCATCGATCATTTCTTCATCTTTCAGCCGGAATTTAACCTCCACTCGTCTGGAAGCATCCTTATCTACATTTCCGTTTGCATCAAGAACCGGATTTGCCATGGAATGCCCATTGACTGTGAGATATTTTTCCAGATTCTGTGACTGCGTGGCATCCAGAAAGTTTCCCTGAATGTCAAGAAGGTACTGAGCCACTGCCAGTGATCTCTGCTGGGAAAGCTGCAGGTTATAGCTGTAGTCACCATCTGTATCTGTATATCCATCAATGATGATCTCTGCAAGATATTTCATATAATCATCCTGAAGAAGTACCTTACAGTAAATCGGAAGGATCTGCTCCAGAGCCTGTTTACCGGCATCTGTCAGTTCTGCCTGATCATAGTCAAACATAACACTTGCTTCCAGTGTCAGCGCGCCAGTCTGTGCATCAATATCTACATTAATATTATTTTTGGAAAATTCATTTTTCAGTGCCTCAATTACGTCTGCCTTCACACCGATGATCTGGTCGATCTGCGCCTGCTGATCTTTTAACTGCGCGGTCTTTTCGTCCAATGCCGACTGCTGTGCATTCAGTGTAGATTCCTGCTCTTTCAGTTTGGCAGCGAGTGCTGCAAGCTGTTGTTCCTGCTCTGCAAGTTTTTCATCCTGGGTTTTTAACTGAGCATCCTGATTCTGCAGTGTCTCATCTTTTTTGTCCAGCGCATTCTGTTTATCCAGCAGTTCCTGTGTGTATTCTTCCTGAAGAGCGATTTTTTCATCTCTTTCCTGAAGACTTTCATTATAGCTTTTCTGCGCCTGAAAAAGAGTCACACACATAATCAGCACAAAAAGCAGAAGCACACCTGCCATCATATCGGAATAAGAACGCCAGACATTAAATCCATTGTTCTCTGATTTTTTCTTTCTGCGCATCTGTTTCTCCTCTTACCTAAACAAACCGAATTTGCCTTTCTGAACTCCTTTGGAAAGTTCTCTGATGTTTTTGGAGATTTCTTCCAGAAGTTCCTGCTGCATCTCGCTCTGTGTCTGCATGGTTTCCTGAAGTTTCTCAAGTGATTCTTTCTGTAAATTGCGTCCTGCTGTCAGCTGAACCCGGTCACTGCTTCCCGCTGCTGAAATGTCCGTCAGAAGACGACGAACCTGTTCCATTGTCTTACAGGATAACTTCTGATACTGAGCAAACTCCTGAAGTTTCTGATCAAATTCTTCTACTACCTGACGGTTTGCAGCCGCAACATCTGCATTGCTCTTTCCGGCCGCAGAAATACGTTCCATTCCCTGTGCCGCAGCTTCAACATATTTCTGCATGGTCTGGTTACATGCAACCCAGAACTTGGCAGATGACATCTCTGCTTCTTTGAGATAATCTGCAAGATGCTGATAATCTGCCTGCTGCTGTTTCTGAATCGTCTGGTTGTCCAGCAGGATACGGTTCGCAACCGTAATATATTCTTTCTGAAGACCAGTGGATTCTTCGATCATTTTTTTCATTGTCTGCTCATGCTCCACATATGCGTCACTGAGCTGTTTACTCATCGCCTGATACAGATTTGTCGTATAATTGGTATTATCTGTCTGTGCATCTTTCAGCTGTGTAAGTGCCTTTCCAAAATCTGCGAACTGTATTTCAAAAGATGTGTTCATCTCTTTCAGAAAAGCATCCAGAATTTCTTTAACTGCATCTTCCTGACATTTCGTCACAGAAGAGACCAGTGTATCCAAAGAGTCATTCATCTTCTTGAAGGTCGGAGTAATGACTTTTTCAAAACTGTCTGCCATTTTTACAGAAAACTGTTCTGCCATCTGGTTCATGGCAGCAGTCTGATTCTTCTGACTTGCAACCAGAAGATTCATGGATTCTGTCTCTGCACTTGGCATCACATATGTATGGAATTTATCCAGAAACAGTTGAAGATTCTCTGTAAGAGCGGAATATTCGCTCTTCATTCCCGAAGTATAAACAATAGAAAATGCAATACCATAGATCGAAGTAAGGAACGCAACCTTAATACCATCTACCAGCGAAGAAACTGAACTGGTCATTGCTTCGTAGTTCGCCGGCTGAAAATCTTTGAGTCCCCATACCAGACCCACGAATGTGCCAAGAATACCGATACTGGTAAAAAGGTCCGGTGCCATTTCCAGAAGTTTCTTGTGGATATGAAGATCCAGGTCTTCTTCATTGATATATTCCTCGATGTCCACAATTCCTTCCTGGCTCTTCGCAATCCCATCTGTAAATGCCTTCATTTTCGCATCCAGATAGTGATTATGAAAAATCCCGTTCATGGATCCAATCTTGTCCGGAGCAACTCTTCCCGGCATCTTGAACATATCTTCCAGTTCCTGTGCCGCATCTCCAAGCGACTGTGCAAGTCTGTTCATCCGGAACATTCCTCCGAACAGTCCGACGACATAAACCACTGCTATAATACCAAGAAAAACAAAGTTATAGAGCAATACGCTCATCGCATTGTTTCCTACATAAAAAGTCATTCCAAGTGCTGCCGCAAGCACAGCCAGAAACAATACAACATTCACGATTTTTTTCTTCATAGCCGACCTCCTTAGAGTATTTTTGCCTGTTTTTATGATATCATATCATATTTTTGCGAACAAGCTGTTTTCTCCACTTTACCCGCCCTTCACAAAGAATTCATAAACACAAAAACAGACAGCTCCTGTAAAGGAACTGCCTGTCATCTGTTTCTTATGCATATACTTTATCATCTTCCAGAAGAACGGCCTGTCCGTCTGTCACCTCAACCACATTCACACTGCAGTTCGGGGGTACAAAACCATGCCAGAAATCCTCATGGTCTTTGTACACATTATGAAGGAGTGCCCTTACTGCACATCCATGAGATGCGATCAGGATCGTCTTGTCCTGAAGTTTTGGGTTATGGATGAGCTCCTCCCAGAACTCTTTTGTCCGTGCAAGAACATCCCTAATACTTTCACCATCCTTTGGGCGGTCAAAATTCCATGGATCTGTAAAAAACTTCTTCATCTGCGGATCCAGATATTCGCGTGCATCGTTCATGCACACAACGCCTTCCAGCACACCGAAATTAATTTCCCGGATCCTTATATCCTCTTTTACAGGTACTTTATGCGCCTGTTTTGCAAGGATTAATTCTGCAGTCTTTCTGGCTCTCACCAGCGGACTGGTAATGCAGAGATCAAAGGAAACATTTTTTAATGCTTCCCCTGTCTTCTCTGCAAGAAGGATTCCATTTTCAGCAAGCGGGATATCCGCCACGCCCTGTACCTTATGATGCCTGTTCCACACGGTCTCGCCGTGTCTCACAATATATAATTTCATCAGCTTCTCAGCTCGATTCCCAGTGCTGTCAGACCATTCAGGATTTTCTTCATGGTCGCTGTGATTTCAGCCTCTTCCAGAGTTTTTTCATGATCACGGAATACAACAGAATAAGCCATGGATTTGTATCCTGGTTTGATCTGAGCACCCTCATAGATATCAAAGAGCTGATAAGACTCCAGGATCTTGCCGCCTCTCTGCTCCAGAACATCTTCGATCTGTCCTGCAAGAATATGTTTCGGAACAACCATACTTAAGTCACGGGTAACTGCCGGATATTTTGCAATTCCTGTAAATTTATGGTTGAATCCGCAGAATTCAAGGATATCCTGAATATCAATCACTGCAACATAAGTTCTCTCTCCGATTCCATAATTACCCGCAACAAGTGGATGCACTTCCCCGAGATATCCGACTACTTTGCCTTCATAGCTGATATTCGCCTGTCTGCCCGGGTGCAGATAAGTTTTGTTGCTGTCTGGTGTATAGTGAACTTTTTTCTTCATTCCGGATTTTTCGAAAAATTCTTCGATCACACCCTTCATATCAAAGAAATCGCCTGCTCCGTACATACCAAGTGTAAAGTGTGTTCTCTCATCTGGAAGCTCTGTCAGCGGAAGTGCCTTTGGCAGATATACTTTACCGATTTCATACAGACGGACTGCTTTATTTCTTCTGTTATAGTTTGTTGCCAGAGAAGAAAGCATACCGTTCAGAGTCGTTGTACGCATGATACTGTAATCCTCGCCAAGCGGGTTACTGATCGTGATCACTTTACGGAGATCACTGTTCTCTGGAATGCGAAGTTTATCAAACACCTTCGGGCTTTCGAAAGAATATGTCATTCCTTCTGAGAATCCACAGTATTCAGCAATATCTCTTGCCACGTTCTCAATACGAAGTTTGAATGGAAGTTTACCTGTCGTAGCTTCTCCATTCGGAAGTGTGGTAGGAATCTTGTCATATCCAAAGAATCTTGCAACTTCCTCTGCAACATCTGCCATGCAATGGATATCCTGGCGGAAAGTAGGAGCTACGATCTCATTTGTTTCCGGATCAAGAGTAAGCTCTACTTTTGCAAGGTATGCAAGCATTTCTTCTTTTGTAAGATCTGTTCCCAGAAGTGCATTGATGCGTTCCGGCTCAAATGGTACTCTGGAAGGTTCTCTTACTTCATTGCAGATATCTACACATCCTCCTACAACTTCACCTGCTCCCAGTTCTTCCATCAGCTGGCATGCACGGTCAATTGCTGCTTTTGCATTATTCGGATCAAGCCCTTTTTCAAATTTACCGGATGCATCTGTACGAAGTCCGATTCTCTTGGAAGAAAGACGAATGTTCGTTCCGTTGAAGCATGCTGCTTCAAAAAGTACTGTGTGTACATTATCAGTGATCATGGAGTTTTCTCCACCCATGATCCCGGCGATGCCGACTGCTTTCTTTCCGTCACAGATCATCAGAACCTGATCATCCATTTCACGTTCCTGGCCATCCAGTGTTACAAATTTTTCTCCGGCTTTTGCACGACGTACAACAATTTCTCTTCCTTCGATAGTATCCAGATCATATGCGTGCATTGGCTGACCGTATTCTTCCATAACATAGTTTGTGATATCAACAAGGTTGTTGATCGGGCGGATTCCGTTGGAAGCCAGACATCTCTGCATCCATTTCGGGGATGGTCCGATCTTGACGTTTTTGACAACTCTTGCTGTGTATCTCGGACAAAGTTCCGGATCTTCTACGGTTACTTTGACATAATCGGATGCTTTTTCATCATTTCCTGTCTCTTTGATTACAGGAGGAACGAATTTCTTATCAAAAGTAGCTGCTGCTTCTCTCGCGATTCCAAGTACTCCGTAGCAGTCTACACGGTTGGATGTGATCTCATATTCGATCACAACATCATCAAGACCGAGTGCTTTGATCGCACTCTCTCCTACAACCGCATCTTCCGGGAAAATATAGATACCGTATTCTGGTGCTTCCGGGTACATTTCTCTTGTGCTTCCAAGTTCTTCGATGGAGCACATCATACCGAAGGATTCTACACCTCTGAGTTTTCCTTTTTTGATTTTGATCCCACCAGGAGTCTTCTGTCCGTCATGTCCTCCGGCAACACGTCCGCCGTCCAGAACGACCGGTACTTTATCTCCTTCTTTGACATTCGGCGCACCTGTGACGATCTGTACAGTTTCTGTTCCGATGTTTACCTGGCAAATGATAAGTTTATCTGCATCAGGATGTTTTTCTATTTTTTCAATCTGTCCAATTACGATCTTGTCGAGATCTGCGTCCAGTTTTTCGAAGCCTTCCACTTTTGTTCCTGACAGTGTCATGGCATCTGTGTATTCCTGGGCTGTTACATCCAGATCCGGCACATACATTTTAATCCAGGACATTGATGTATTCATGTTTTATATCCACCTTTCGAATAAAGTTCATTTAAATTAATCAACCTGCACAGAAAGTAAATGCTCACTTCGTTCGCGCATCCTTTCTGCTGTGCAGAAATTTCGGAAATTCCCCGATATTCTATCAAGGAAGCTGTTCAATTCTGTTGAATTGAACTAGAATTGTTTCAAAAATCTGACGTCGTTCTCATAAAGAAGTCTCATATCATCGATCTCATATTTGAGAAGTGCAATACGCTCAAGGCCAACACCAAATGCGAATCCTGTGTATTCGTCCGGATCGATACCGCACATTCTCAGTACATTTGGATGTACCGTACCACATCCGAGGATTTCTATCCAACCAGAACCTTTACAGAAACGACATCCTTTACCACCACATTTGAAACAGGAAACATCTACCTCTGCACTTGGTTCTGTAAACGGGAAGTGATGCGGTCTGAATTTTGTCTTTGTCTCAGGTCCGAACAGTTCCTGTGCAAACTCCTGAAGAGTTCCTTTAAGATCTGCGAAAGTAATATTTTTATCGATGACCAGACCTTCGATCTGATGGAAGGACGGGGAATGTGTCGCATCTACTTCGTCTGAACGGAATACACGTCCCGGTGCGATCATACGGATCGGCAGATTGCCTTTTTCCATGGTACGTGCCTGTACCGGAGAAGTCTGAGAACGAAGAAGGATAGAATCATTGATAAAGAAAGTATCCTGTTCATCTCTTGCCGGATGATCTTCCGGAATATTCAGTTTTGTAAAGTTATAATCTGCATATTCTACTTCCGGACCTTCTACTACTTCATAGCCCATTCCGATAAAGATACGCTCTACTTCTTCCAGTGCAATGCTGTTCGGATGACGATGTCCGATCTTTGCTTTCTTTGCCGGAAGTGTAACATCGATCACTTCTGATTTCATTTTTTCTTCACGAAGAGCTTCTTCCAGTTTCTTTCTGGTCGCTTCCAGATGTTCTTCGATCTTTGCTCTTGTCTCATTTACCATCTGACCGACTTTTGGACGGTCTTCCGGAGCAACATCTTTCATACTTTTTAAGATTGCTGTCAATTCACCTTTTTTTCCAAGGTACGCAACTTTTACTTCGTTCAGTTTATCCGGACCATCTGATTCCTCGATCCGTTTTCTGGCTGCTTCTGCCAGTTCCTGAAGTCTTTCCTTCATATCCATGGTTTTACTCTCCTTTTTTTAACATAAAAAATCCGCCCCTGAAAAGGGACGGAATAATAACCGCGGTACCACCCTGTTTCCCGTGAACACTGATTCACAGGCACTTGAGTCATGCTTAACGCGCATCAACGTCACTTCCTACTGTATACTTTCAGAAATGAAGCTCTGGCGGGAAATTAAGATAATGTCTGAACTTAAGGGGGCTTACAGCCGATGACTCCCTCTCTCTGTAAGAAAACATTCTCCTGAAACGCCTTCACAGCTTATACCTTATAGCATCTACTCATTCTGCTGAGCAGTCACTTTCTTTTATCTACTATGCCACAGTGCAAAAAAACTGTCAAGAAGTTTTTTTATCCCCTGCCACAAAGACATCTGCGCCTGACGAAATTCTTTCTCGAAATATGCATTGATCTCAGCACCATACAGAAGCAAATTCATACACACATACAGCCACAGCATAACCATGATCAATGCAGACAGACTGCCATACATATTGCTGAAATTCGGAAAGAATGTAAAATACAATGAAAAGAAATAGGAAAACAATGACCATGCAACTGCGATAATAAATGCCCCCGGTACCTGACTTTTCAGTGATGCCTTTCTGTTTGGAAGATATCTGTACAAAACGAGAAATACCAGAAACAACACAACAAATACCAGAAAGGTCTTTGCACTCAGCAGTCGTCCAAGCATTCTTCCAAGAAGAGGCGCATGAATGACGAGTGCCGCATGGATACGGTTACCCATAACCAGAAGAAGAAGGCTTATGATGATTGCGAGCACAAACAGAAACATATACAGCATAGAATACAATCTGTTTGTCAGCCAGTTTCGGGTTTCTTTTACATGATAGATCACATTGAGCCCCGCGATCAGTGACTGCATGCCTTTTCCCGATGACCACAATGCAAACAATCCGGAAATCGGTACAACTGCAGCGCTTTTGGTAAATACTTCTGCAATGATCTTAAGAACAAAATCCTGTAAATTCAATGGAACAAATCCCAGGATTGCCTGTCTGAGCATACGATATGTCAATGGTGTATACTGAACCAGTGCCGTAAGCACCAGCACAAAAGGAATAAACGACATGATCAAAAAATATGCCGCCTGTGCAGCGTAAGCACCAATATGGTCTTCCTGCATTCGTTTTACAAATCCCAGGATCAGGCCAACCGTACTTTTATCTGTTTTTTTTCCCATATTTTTTCTCCCGATAGTTACTACATTTCTGTCTATTTTACCATGAAATGTGTTCTGTGTCATCCCAGATTTTCTACCGTAATATTTCTGAAAAAATAGTCCAGTATTTCTCTGTAATCATACCCCTGCTCTGCCATCTTATCTGCTCCGGTCTGACTCATTCCGACACCATGTCCATATCCTTTTCCTCTGACCTGGAGATTTCCATTCTGCGTTCTCTCCAGTTCAAAATAAGCACTTGGAAGAAGACTTCCTCCTGCTGTTTCTGTTCCATCTTTTTCCGTGATCATACAATTTACAGGTGCCAGAAATTTACGAATCTCATATTCATTTTCTATTATGCAGGAATCTTTGTCTGACACAGCCTCGAGTGCTGTAGCTGCCCCGCTCTCACTGCGTCTGGTTACAGTAACCGATCTGAGTACTGTACCTTCCCCTTTCTCACGTATCCTGTCCTCCAGCATCTTCCACGGAAGTTCTACTATCCAGCTGCTCCATGGTTCTTCTTCATCAAATTTACACGGAACGCTCCTGAGATAAGGAGCTGCTTCATCGCTTCCCCATATCTCGTCTGTACTGGTCACACCTGCCGATGTGGAAAAATAATATGCCTCCACAGCTTCTCCATTCTGACACAGAATCTGTCCTTCCGTTTCTCTCACCGCTTCTGTCGCAGCTTTCTGTGGCTCCATATTCCCATATACCTGGAAGTTCACAGTATCATCTACGTCTGCTTCCAGTTCATGAAGACGTTGTTCCTGAATCTGTTTCCAGGCATATGTTCTTGCACACACAGCCTGTGCTTTCAGTGCCTCTTTTTCATAAGTTGCCGGCATCTCACTCGGGACTACTCTGGTCAGATATTTTTCAAGAAAAAGTTCATTTACTATTATCAGCCCTTCTGCTTTCGGAATAATTTCAATACTTCCGTCGTAGACCGGAGTTCCGGACTGCCTTTGTATGGACAGAATCCTGATTCCATCTTTTTGTGCAGGAATGCGGACCTTATCCCCCTGTTTTTTCACTTCTTCCGCCGTATATGTAATCTCTTTTCCATCATAAGATACTGTGATTTCCTGATGATATCTGGAGTTGAAATCCGTTGTTGTCAAAAGGACACGTATCACCGGGTCTGCTGCTGATGCTTTCTCAGGCTGCATGCACCACATACCTGCCATCATTATGACGATCAGCACTTTCATCATCCGTTGCCTGCGACAATCATTATTCTTTTCTTCAAAATAAAAAAATCCGACTCTCTTCATACTGCATTATATGAAAAGAATCGGATTCATAACCACATTATTTATTTCTTCACAGAGAAACGATAGATTGTTTCGGAGTAATAACGCTCGCCCGCCTCCAGAATAGGAGAATGGAAATTTTCAACATTCACTGCATTCGGCTCAACCTGCGTCTCCAGACAGAATGCCTCACGTTTATTATAAACATGGCCGTTTTTGCCATGTTCCTGATCAACAAAATTAGCAGCATAAAACTGTACACAAGGGCAGTCGGTAAGTACATTCATCTGGATTCCAGTCTTCTCAGACCATGCCTCTGCGATTTCACGGATACTTGCTTTATTGTATCCATCCGTCACATAGTTATGGTCATATCCACCTGTAATCCTGAGCTGTTCAAAATCAGCCTCAATCTCATCCCCGATCTTGTGGGCCTTGCGGAAATCCATCGGAGTTCCCTCTACCGCTGCATTCTCTCCCAGAGGAATAGATCCTTCACCAACCGGTGTATACTGTTCTGCATGAATCGTTAAATACTGATCCATCGCACTGCCGCTTCCTTCTCCTGCAAGGTTGAAATATGAATGATTTGTCATATTTGCTATTGTTGTCTGATCACAGACACCACCATAGACAATACGCAATTCGTTTTCTTCCGTCATTTCATATGTAACAGAAACATTAAATTCTCCCGGAAAACCATTCTCTCCATCCGGGCTGATCCTTGAAAAAGTAACTGCATTCTTGTCTTCGGAAATCTCTGAAGCTGTCCACATTTTTTTCTCAAATCCATCCGGACCGCTGTGAAGATTGTTCGCCCCCTCATTCGGTGTCAAGACTATTTCCTTACCGTCAAGTGTAAATCTGGACTGTGCAATGCGGTTTCCGCTTCTTCCGATCGTTGCCCCGAAAAAGCATCCATTGACCTCATATCCAGCCAGATCATCATATCCCAAAACAACGTCTGTAAGTCTGCCGTCTCTGTCCGGCACGCAAAGCTTTACAAGAATTGCACCAAACTGCAGAACCTCTGCGAACGCCCCTGATTTGTTTTCCAGATGATAGATCTGAACTTCTTCCCCCGATGGCAATGTACCAAATGTTCTCTGTGTTACCATGTTTCTTCCTCCAATACCTGAACTCTTATATTCCTTCAAAAAAAGAGCCATATCTCTATGACTCATTTCTTTTTTTACAGGTCCCGGGATGCCGTTCCCTTCCATTTGACGCCTAGCCGCAGCCAGGTTGGGTATCCGCAACTACAGATCTGCCTACCACAACGAGAGGTCTGACATCACTGCAGCGATGATAGGATTCCCTATTTGTCAATGTAGGTTCAAATTATGAAGGGGCCTCGCACATTCCAGGAGTTATCCCGTACGTTTTTTCTATCTTTATTTTACTCTATTGTATGTGATTTTTCAATACATAATACTGGAAAAAATATCAAGTTACTGTTCACTTCGTTCACAGCAACTGCAAATTTACGGTTACTGTTTATAAATCAGCAACTTGGTCAAAATCCATTCCAATTACTGTTTATAAATCATTTGATTCCGAGAATTTTCTTTACAGTGTCCGGCATATCCGGGGCATCAACAACCGTATCATGCAGTACCGGTGCTGTACGGATTTCTTCTACTGCCTTCGGCACTTTAACACCGGAAATTTCTGAAAGTCTGTCTGCCAGTGCAAAATCATCCATATCTTCTGTATTTTCTGCAACTGCATCCATGACACTTCTCGTAAATTTGTACGGACTTGCTGTAGATGCAATTACGGTTGGCGTATGGTCATCCGTATCTGCAAAATATTTCTTATAAACGCCTGCCGCAACAGCTGTATGAGGATCGATCACATAATCACTGCTCTTGTATGTTGCATGAATAGCTTCATTTGTTTCCTCTTCACTGCAGTAATTACCATAGAAATCAGCAAGACCTTTTTTCATATCCTCTGTGATCGTATATTCTCCGCCATCACTTAAAGCCTGCATCAGTTCTGCACATTTCTGTGCATCTTCGCCAGTAAGACGATAGATCAGACGTTCCAGATTGCTGGAAATCAGAATATCCATGGAGGGAGAAACCGTTACATGGAAGGCTCTGTTTTTATTATATTCCCCCGTGCGGAAGAAATCGTACAGCACCTTATTGTCATTGGATGCACAAACGAAATGCCCCACAGGCAGCCCCATCTTCATGGCATACCATCCTGCAAGAATATCCCCGAAGTTCCCTGTCGGCACAGTAAAATTCAGTGCCTCTCCGTTTTTGATTTCGCCCATGCGTACCGCCTGCAAATATGCCCAGAAATAATATACAATCTGCGGCACCAGTCTGCCGATGTTGATGGAGTTCGCCGAAGAAAATTGGAATCCCTTCGCCGCCAGCTCCTGCTCCAGCGCCCTATCCGTGAAAATGCTCTTTACCGCCGACTGCGCATCATCAAAGTTCCCCTTGATGCCAACCACGCAGGTATTCGTGCCCTCCTGTGTATTCATTTGCAGCTTCTGCACGGGGCTAACCCCATCCTCCGGGAAGAATACCATAATTCTTGTACCCTCCACGTTTGCAAAGCCCTCCAGTGCCGCCTTGCCTGTATCGCCGCTTGTCGCAGTCAGAATCACAATCTCCTTATCCAGACCGTTCTTTTTCGCCGCGGTTTTCATCAGATAAGGCAGTATGGAAAGTGCCATATCCTTAAATGCCAGTGTTCTCCCGTGGAATAATTCCAAAAACAGTGCATCGCCCTTTTTCACAACAGGCACAATCTCAGGTGTATCGAATTTCTCATCATACGCCCCCCTGATGCACGCCTTCAGCTCCTCCTCTGTGAAATCCAAAAACTTGCTGAGTACCTCATACGCCAGCTCCTGATAGTTCAGCTTGCCCAGCTCCTCCAGAGATTTCTCCATTTTGGGAATCTCCTCCGGAATATACAGCCCCCCATCGGGACAAATCCCCCGCAGAATCGCCTCGGACGCTGTTGCCTTGATGCTTCTGTCTCTTGTACCGATATATGTCAATGCCATTTGTTCCACTCCTTCTTTTCTTTTATGTCTGCCTATGATAGTTCTATTTTACAGGCGATTCCGCATTTGTCAACAGGAATCAAACAAATGTCTGTCTATTGTACACATTTTTATTCCCATTTCCAGCTGACAGCGTATTTATTCTTCAAGCGTCCCTTCTGCCGTTTTGCCCAGCCAAGCGGAAACCCGTCCACACAAACCAGTGTCCAGCCATCCTTGCCTTCCGCCTCAACCGTTTCCCCCTTCAAATATCGAATCACCCGTTCATCCTCCAGAGAAAAATCCGCCGTATGCTTTACTTCTTCCTTACGCAGTCCCATTGCAAATGCCTGCGAAGGCTCAAACCGCCCCTTTTTCAGCGTTCCAAGCATCCATCCCGTCCGCAGTACGCGCAGCTTTTCCAGCTTCGGTGTCCCTTCCGGCAGAAGATACAGCCCCTCGCCGTAAATTTTATAAATTCCCTTCGGCTTCTCCTGCAAAACCTCCTTTGCAAAGTCCCCAAAGGCATCCATTTCCTTTGTCCATCCGCCGCTTTCCGCAGGAATCGCCTTGCCCTCTGCCGCCTCCTTCTTCCGCAGCAGTGCCAGAAAATGTCCCTCACCATCGACACGGTGCGGGAAAATGCGGACACAGTTTCGTATAGATTCTTCTGTACTTCCAATCAATTCCGGTTTTCCGGACGCAAACCCTTTATAAC
>ENA-ORTU01003352-ORTU01003352.1-human-gut-metagenome-genome-assembly--contig:-NODE-3352-length-13215-cov-4.409498_pt1 | contig 13215 bp, 7 predicted proteins | sample MGYA00241910_ERZ509184 | MGnify/ENA primary metagenome ERZ509184 (study PRJEB26280, sample SAMEA2338847) | human gut metagenome | biome: human gut; feature: human-associated habitat; material: faeces... | reverse complement strand
TATGGTGGAAAGCCTGTGTGCCACTATTATGCAGGTGCGGCCCTTGGCAAGCTCGAAAAGCTCCTGCTGTATCTCCATTTCGGTCTGGTTATCCAGCGCGGAGGTGGCCTCGTCCAGTATCAGTATGCCGGGATCCTTCAGAAATACGCGGGCTATGGATATGCGCTGCTTCTGGCCGCCGGAAAGCTTCACTCCACGCTCACCCACCTGGGTTTCGTAGCCCTCCTCAAGGGTCATGACATAGTCGTGAATGCGGGCCTTTTTCGCGGCCTCTATGACCTCCTCCTCCGTGGCGTCAAGGTTGCCGTAGCGTATGTTGTCCGCTATGCTGCCGTCAAAGAGGAATACGTCCTGGGCCACTATTCCCACGTTGCGCCGGAGGGATACCCTTGTGAAATCCCTTATGTCGGTGCCGTCTATGGTTATGCGGCCCTCCTCCGGGTCGTAAAACCGCGGTATGAGGTTACAGAGGGTGGTCTTGCCGCCGCCGGAGGGGCCGACGAGAGCCACCGTCTCCCCTGCGGGTATGCGGAGGTTCAGGTGCTTTATCACCTTCTCCGCCCCCTTGGCGTCGCTGTTTTTATACCGGAAGGATACGTCCTCAAAGGCGATGTCCCCCACCAGCCTGCCTGCGTCTATGGCGTCTGGGGCGTCCTCCTCCGGGGGCTCGTCCATAATTTCCGTAAACCGCTTAAAGCCCGTCGTACCCGCCTGAAGCTGCTCGAACATGTTGACCATCTTTCGGACGGGGTTAAAAAAGTTGGATACCATAAGCAGGAACGCGGTATATTCGCCGGCGTTTATGCTGCCCCTGAAGAAGAAAAGGCCGCCAAAAAAGAGGATTGCCAGATAGGTAAGATCCATCAGCAGCTCCGCCTCTGTAAAGAACCAGGCCATGGCCCTGTAATACTTGCTCCGTATGCCTGTGAGCTGGCGGTTGAGCACGTCAAAGAGCTTCAGCTCGTGATCCTCTCCGGTGTAGGCCCGTGATACCCTTACGCCTGATATGGCGGTTCCCACGTTGGCGTTTATCTCGCCCATCTTTACCCGTGTCTCCTGAGAGGCCCTGTTCAGCCCAAGGCGCGCCCTTGTGGTTATGAACACGGTGCAGGGCAGCATTATTAGCAGTATGAGCGCCAGCGGCGGGCATATGGTCGAGAGCCACGCCACCGCCCCTATGAGCATCACCACCGAGAGGAATATATCCTCCGGCCCGTGGTGGGCAAGCTCGGATATCTCCTGAAGGTCGTTGGTCATGCGGCTCATGAGCACGCCGCTCTTGTTTTCATCGAAAAAGCTTATGGGCAGCTTTTCCAGGTGGCCGAACATCTCCCGGCGCATATCCGCCTGTATCCGCACGCCTACGATATGCCCCCAGTAATCCACTATGAACTTCATAACGGCCTTGAGCAGATATATGCCCAGCAGCACGCAGCACCACAGCACCAGCCGCCGCATATCCCTCTCCGGCACATAGACGTTTATTATATCCTTGGCTATTATTGGATAAAACATATTGCACGCCGATATTATCAGCGCGCAAAACATGTCTATATAGAAAAGCCTTCTATGGGGCTTGTAGTAGGACGCAAACCGTTTGAGCATGATCTCTCCCTTTCAATTTCAAAAGAGGGGGCTACGCCACTATGTCTCCCTGATGAGTGATAAGGCTTGCATCGTACACGCCCTCCACCCGGGTGAACTTCTCTACGAAGCCCGTCTCGTTTTCCTTGAGGCGCAGCTCCATGGTAAGCTCTATGCTGCCGGGGCGCACTACCTTGCTCTTGAGCCGGGCGCCGGGAAGCTGCTTGGTCATCTTGCGTATGGCGTCTGCCGCGGCCTCGCTGTAGTGGATTATAAGGAGGTAGCTCTGAGCGCCGCCCTTGCCCCTTGAGCCTGAGATCAGCAGCACGAATATGCCTATTATTATGCCGGCGATTATGGCCACGTCGTAGAACTTTGTGCCCACGGCTATACCCTCGCCCACTGCCCAGAATATGAAGGCGGTGTCAAGGGGATCCTTTATGGCGGTGCGGTAGCGGACTATGGACAGCGCGCCCACCATGCCCAGGCTGAGGGTCAGGCTGTTGTTGATGAGCATCAGCATCAGCGCCGTAACTATGGTCATCATTACCAGCGCCATGCCGTAGGTGCGGGAATACATGACGCCGCTGAAGGTCTTTTTATATATGAACCATACATACAGGCCCGCGAGCAGGCCAACTATCAGGGTCAGTATTACCTGAACGGGGTTCATTGTGATGGTGAAAAGGTCGGAAAAGCTTATCATGTGGTCCTCCTAAAACTCAAACTTTCTGCATATGCAGTACTTGCTCACGGCACTGCGGGTATGGGAATCTATCTGCAAAAGCTCCCTTATATAGCTGGGCAGGTAGTTGTTGAACTTTACCTCCAGCACAAGGTCGCCGTCTGTTATGACGGGATAGGTAGGCTGTGTCATGTCGAAAAGGCTCGTCCCCCTGTATGCGGTGCGTATATCCTTATCGAAGGTTATGCGAACGTCCTCAACGGGGTAAACGTAGGCCTCCCGTGTATAGTCAACTATTACGCAGGGGCGCAGGCCCTTGGTGGCAAACTCCACAAACATGCGCCGGGCGAAGGGCTCTTTGCGGGAGAGGAGAAAGGCGTAGTCCCCGCTGATAAGGCTGTCGCACTCGGCCCTGCTGAGCCGTACCGACTGCTTTGCTATGTAGCTTCCCTCCTTGTGCTTGCACTCGAGCTTTATCACGTCGTCCTGCCCGTTGTATATCCGTATGCGGAACTTGTCCCGGTCGTTGACGCCTGCCAGCTTTTCCCATAGGGCGTCGTCAAAGGGGCTGTCGAAATATAAGCTCCTTATAAAGTACTCGCCGCCGTTTCTTTGGGCGTTCTCGTCCTGCTGTATGCAGGAGCGCAGCCTTCTTGAGAGTATCTCGTAGTCTCCCCGGTTGATGTAGTATTTCAGCTCGTGGCGGTACTGTACTGGCCGCTTTTTCGGGCGCGCTGGCCTTCTGGCCTTTTCCATTTTAGCCGAACACCTCCTTCATGTAGGAATCGCTGAGGCCCAGGTTGCTTTGAAGCTGCCGCTTTATCTCCTCCGGCCGCTTCTGTGCGAATTCCTTCAGCTTGCTTATCTCGCTCTGGAAGCCCTCGTAGGTTCCCAGGTTTGTATTGGGCTGCTTCACTCCCATAAACGTATCCTTATTGAACTTTTCCCGCTCCCGCTTTATCTCCGGCTCCACATAGCCGTAAAGCTCTTCTATGAGCGCGGTCACCCGCTCCGGGGCAAAGGCGGTGTTGAGAAGCTCCCCGAAGCGGCGGCAGAAGCTGTCCCTCCAGCCCTTGTTCTGGAGCATGGCGGCAAACAGCTTTGCAGAGCATACGTCGCTGGGCGTCTTGCCCATGCGGAAGGCCAGCGTCTCGTGGCCTGGGTTCTGGAAGCCCCAGCAGAAGTCGTAGAATATGAACTTCCACTTGCCGCCCTTGAGGCGATAATACTGGAAATTGTAGGTGTCCGTGTTGCCGTTGTATATCTCGGCTATCATGTAATCCCGGAAGCTGTCCACGTCCATGCGCTCCGCGACGTAGTTGTAGGCGTCGGCGGAGGAAAGGTCGTGGCTGGTGGCGTATTCGTAAAGGCTCACCCAGTCCGAATTATCGCCGTAGCTGCGCTGCTTGAAGCCCTTGCCTATGGCCAGGTCCACGTTGTTTTCCGTGTTCTCATGCTGGGCCACAAAGAAGCGGTTGCGCTTTTCCTTCATGAAGTACACCCCCCAGTATTCGCCGTTGAGGTAAAGCACCGTGGGGCGGTAGGCCTGATAGAGTATATTTATGTCAGTTCCCTCTAAGAGCCCGCTGGCCAGCTCGTCCCTTATCTTGCTGCGGTTCTGATCCTGAGCGCCGGCCCGCAGCACCACCGCCTTGTATTCCGTATACGGTCGGTTCTCGAAGAAGGGGTACTCCATGGAGCCCTTGCCGTATTCCTTGCGGGCTATTACGTTGAAGCCCTTCTGGGCCCTGCCGCGGCCAAAGCTGCCCGCTATCCTTATGCCCACGTTCTGGGTGAAGACCTGCTTCCCGTTATCGTCAAAGAGCGAAAACGCCGCGGGCTTTTCCCATATGGTATCCACCTGCTCCTCGGTGGCGAACTTTGCCTGATAGTAGGTGGCGGATTTCAGGGTGTCCGCGTAGGAGGCGGCGTCCGGGTCAAACTGGTCGCCGGTGGCGTATATGCCGGTCTTGCTGTTCCAGAGGTTGTCCGGGTCTGTAACGAGGGTCACCACCGGCAGGGCATGGTTCACGCCGTCGCTCCTGAAAAGATAGGTTGCGGTAGCCACGTCCCCCGAGAGATACCCGTCCCTGAAGGCTGCGGCCCGTATGACGGAGTTTTTGCTGATGGAAAGCTCGCCGCTGTACACCTCCGAGCTTGCGTTTGGGGTGGTACAGTCGGTGGTGTAGCGTATTGTCTCCCCCTCCCCTGCGGTAATGGCCACTGTGACGGCATTATCGTATATGCCGGGAGTGACGCTGAAGGCCGGGAGCTGGGTTATGCCCTCATACCCCTTGCCGTTCTGGGCGCCGGGGGTAGGCTCCGCATAGTAAAAGCGGTTGTCCGAGCCGTCCCTGCCGTAGCTCTGGCCGGACCTCATACGCCCTGCGGAGAGCTTGTCTATGAGCTTTCCATTGGGGTCGAAAAAAAACAGCGCCTCGCCTGTGGAGCTTATGCAGAAATTAAGCTTGAGATTTTTTTTTTGAGCCTTGTCGGCGCTGCCCGTAGCGTAAAGCAGCAGGTATTCGCCCGGCTCTATGGATATATCCGGAAATACCCACTTTGCTGGGTTCTTCGGGTTGTTGGACAGGCCGTAGCCCGCAAGGCTCACGGCGCTGCCCGTAGAGTTGTATATTTCCACCCAGTCGGAAGCCACGCTGCCCGTGGAGCCGCCGAACTCGCTTATATACACCCCCCCAAGAGGCAGCCTGTTGGCGGCGTCGAATGCGGAGTAGCCTGCGCCGGTATTTGGGTAGCCGGGGCTGGGCTGGGAATTGGACTGGAACTCGCCGGCGCCGTCTGGTATGCGCGCCATGGAAACGTCAGTCTCCTGATTCTTGAAGGAATAGCTGTCGATTATCCTTCCGGCCCTGTTGGCAATCACCACGTCCTCCCCATAGGAGCGAAGGCCGAAGGGCGCGTGCAGCTCCCCGTTCTGCATTCCCTCGTTTCCGGAGCAGAATACCACCAGGTAGCCCTTGGCGGCTATGGTGGTCCCATCCGGGAACCTGTACTTCATGGGCTGGGACAGGTTATCCGATATGCCGAAGCCGGATATGTCCATGTCCGTATCCGTTGAATTGTATAGCTCTATCCAGTCGGAATAGCTGCCGAAGCTGTCGCAGATAGTGGTAGCGTTGCTGGCCATGAACTCGTTGATGTAGAGGCCTATATCCTCCGTCTCCTTAAGGCTCGCCTCATACTCCGCCATGCCCGCCTCTGTCTTGGGATAGCCGGGGCAGGGCTTTGCCTGTGTCCATACTTCGCCCTCTCGGCGCAGCACCATTCCGGAGTCCACCGAGTTGAGCACAGCCGTATCAAGGGGCCTTCCGGAAGCGTCGAACAGCACCGCCTCCTCACCCGCGCTGAGCTTGAAGGGGGCATGCATGCCGTCCTCCGCCTCGCCACCGCACCAGACCACCACATAAGCGCCGGGCTCCAGTACCGTACCTGCGGGGAACACATACTTTGCGCCCTCCAGCAGGCTGTCGGACAGGCCGTAGCCGGATATGTCCGCCCTTTCGGAGGAGCCGTTGTGCAGCTCTATATAGTCGGGGTATCCGCCCAGGTTGTCCGGCACGGAGCCCTTGTTGGAGATCATTATCTCGCTCAGCGCAACGGCGTCCGCCGGGGCCCTTGAGCTGCCTTCCTTCAGGTTTATCAAAAATACGGCCAATATGACCATAAGCGCGGCGCTTATCAGTATCGACCCGAGCCGTTTCTTTCTCAATTCGTTTTCCTCTTTATTATCTGTATCGGCATATAGCCATGATTATTGTATCATAAAAGAGCGGATAATGCTATGAAGGAATGGTGAATAGTTGGCAAGCGAACATAAGAAAGCCTCCCTTTATTTTATTAAAAGGGAGGCAGGCTTGCGGGCGGTTTGCCGTTCTAAGCCTCCGGCTGTATGGCCGGTATATACTCCAGCGTGGCCGCGATGACCTTTTCCGCTTTTTCCTCATGGAGCAGGTGGCCTGCGTTACGCATGGTGGCAAAGCCGGCGTAGGGCATCGCCGTGTGGTACAGCTCTGAGTCGTCCCCCTGACGCCACTTGTCCTCGCTGCCCTGAAGCATCAGCACGGGGGCCTCAAGGGAGCGGAGCCTGGATACCACGCTCTCATCGTCAAAGTTGTGGAAGGAGGCCCGCAGCGCCCAGCGGGACTCACGGTCGGATATGGTCTTGTAGTATTCGCCCACTACCTCCGGGCTCATCATCTGGGCAAGGTCGAAATAGCACTCGGAAAGCACCTTTTCCACCGTGCGCATGCCGTAGAGCATGGAGGCCACGCCGCCCAGTATGCTGCTGTCCATGAGCTTTATGGCCAGCGGCATATCCGGCGAAAGGCCGCCGGGGGCTATGAGCATCATCTTGCCTACCCGCTCCGGGTTGTCCAGCGCAAAGCGCAGCGCGTAGGCCGAACCCATGGAAAATGCCATTATGTGGGCGGACTGCACGCCTATTGCGTCCATGAACAGGCCCAGCGTCATGGCCTGCTCCTCAACGGTATAGTTGAAGTTCTCAGGCCTTGAGGAATAGCCGTGACCCAGCAGGTCTATGGCTATCACCCGGTAATTAAGGCTGAGGCGGGAAAACATGTTGCGCCAGGTATAGAAGGACTGGCCTACGCTGTGTACGAGTATCAGCGGCTCCCCGTTGCCCTCTTCGATGTAGTGTATCCGAGCGCGCTCTGTCCGGGGGCCTTCAGGCTCCGGCTCCTGATATTCTTCTTCCTCTGCCTCTACGGGCTGGGAAGCACGGGATGCCTTGGGAGCATCGTCAAACATGGCGGCTACGCGGCGGGCTTCCTGAGCGGCTGCCTTACGGCGGGCCAGGGCCCTGGCGGCCTCGTCCTCTTCCTCGTCAAGATCGTCGTCCAGCTCGTCGTCAAGATCGTCGTCCAGCTCGTCGTCAAGATCGGCGGCGCGCTTTCTGCCGAACAGGCCTCCCCTGCGGGACTTTCTGCGCTCCTCCTCTTCCTCCGCGTCCAGCTCTGCCTCGATCTCGCTGTCTATATCGTCATAATCGTCGTCATCGCCGTCATAATCCGCCCTTTTGCGAATAAAGGAAGCCTTTTTTTCCTTCTTATCCTTCTTGTCCGGCTTCTTTCTGGCCTTCCTTGGGGGCTCCTCGTCTTCGGGCTGGGCTATGGGCAGCTCGATCTCCGCAAATTTGCCTACGTATTCGGTGTTTACGAATTTTTTAACTTCCAGCGAAATAGCCACTTATATCCTCCGTTCAGGGTCAGGGTTGCCGTATGTGCATACATACCCTTATAATTTTCATACCTAATCAATCTATTTTACATTTTTCCCATGGGTATTGCAAGTGTATATAGGGCAAAAGGGCAAAACTGTCACGAATTGTTTACCAAATCCCGGCTGAGCCGAAGCAGCGCGGTTTTATTGTTGTCCTCCGGGCGTTTTGCGCAGTGCCTGAGCAGCCCCGCCTTTATGTACCCTATCCTGGGAGAAGGGGGTATGCCAAGGTAACCGGCTATGTCCCCCCCTGTGACGGCAAGCTGCCGCTCTTCAAAGGGCGCCCCCGCCGCTATCATGCTTTCCAGTATGCGCTCCCACCTGTCCGCGGACTCCACCGGCCCCTCTATCCTTCCGCTGCCGTGAACGTCCGCCCGGCGGAGAGCTATGAGCTGGCGCGAGCGCTCTATACCCATCTCCTGAAGCCATAGCCGTATGGTATTCTCCTTTGCCTCGGTGCGAAGGTCAAACATGTGGTTGCGTATAAGCGCCGTAACGTCCCGTATGACGGCAGAGGGGTACCTCAGCCTTTCCAGTATTCCCCGGGCAATATCCGCGCCCAGCCTGTCGTGGGTGTACATGCAGCCCGTGGCCTGAAGCGCCGCCGGCTTGCCCACATCGTGGAGCAGAGCGGCAAGGCGCAGGGTAAGGCTTGGCTCTATGCAGTCCACCGCGTGAAAGCAGTGGTGAAGCACGTCGTACTTGTGGTACTGGGGCTTCTGGGCCACTCCCCGGCCCTTGGCCAGCTCGGGCAGTATCACGTCCAGGGCCTCCAGATTGTCCAGCATCACAAGCCCCCTGTAGGGCCCCCCGGGAATGCCGTATTTCGCGTCGGAGAGCAGTATCCTGTCCAGCTCCTCCCGTATGCGCTCCGGGGATATGTCCGCAAGGCCGGGTGCGGCGGCCTTTGCCGCCTCGAAGGTGCCGCTCTCCGCCTCAAAGCCCAGCTCCGAGGCAAAGCGCACCATGCGCATTATGCGAAGGGCGTCGTCTCCCATTATGACGGCGGGATCCTTTGAGGTAGCTCTGAGCAGCCTGTTTTTAAGGTCTTGCATGCCGCCGGTAGGGTCGGTGATACTGCCTGTCAGTATGTTTTTATATATGGCGTTCACAGTAAAGTCCCGGCGGAAGGCGTCCTCGTTTATGTCCCCGGAGTAGCTTACCGCCTGGGGCCGGTGCCCGCCGCCTGTTGGGTATGTATCCCGCCTGAAGGTGGTGTGCTGGAATACCCCGCCCATATAGTGCAGCTCCACCATTCCGAAGGCCGCGCCTATGTCCAGATACTTTATGCCCTTATCCCGGCACATGGCCATTACCTCCCCCGGCGTCATGGAGGAGGTAACGTCGTTATCCGTGACCGGCAGGCCCAGAAGCGGGTTGCGCACCATGCCCCCTACTCCGTAGAGGGTATGTCCCGCGGCGGCGAAAAGCTGTGCGAGGCGTATAAGCGGCATATACCATGTTCCTTTACAGACATATAAAGGGGACAGCTTGCCGTCCCCTCTTTTTTATTACTCCCCGTCAGGCTCCACGTGGGGAACTATGGCAACGGAGGCCACCCTGTCCTCGGTGCGCATAAGGCGCACTCCCTGGGTATTGCGGGATATCTCGGATATCTGCTCCACGGGCAGCCTTATTATGGTGCCTTCGGAGCTTATTATCATTACGTCCTCCTCTATATCGGAGGCTCCTACCGCCTTCATGCAGACCAGATCGCCGGTCTTTTCGGTGAGGGCCATGGCTATTATGCCCTTGCCGCCACGGGTCTGGGTGCGGTAGTCCTCCTCCGGGGTGCGCTTGCCCATTCCGTTTTCGGATATGGAGAGTATGGAGGCGCCGGGGCGAACCTTCTCGGCCCCCACCACGCTGTCGTTTTCCTCCAGCGTTATGGCCTTTACGCCGGTGGCGCTTCTGCCCATGGGGCGCACGTCCTCCTCGCTGAAGCGTATGCTCTTGCCCTTTTTGGTGCCCACTATTATCTCGTCGCTGCCGTCCGTCATTATAGCGGCAATAAGCTCGTCCCCGTCCCTGAGGTTCTGGGCGATCATTCCGCCCTTTCGGATATTGTCGAACTCCTCTATGGGTGTCTTCTTGATTATGCCCGCCTTGGTGATGAGGTTCAGGTATTTTCCCTCCTCCCACAGTGGGAACAGCGTGGTCACCTTCTCCCCCTCCTTCAGGTTGAGGAGGTTTACTATGGCGGTGCCCTTGGCGGTGCGGCCCGCCTCGGGTATCCGGTAGCACTTCATGCGGAACACCCGGCCCATGTTGGTGAAGAACATTATCTCGTCGTGGGTGTTGCAGCCGAACAGGTGCTCAACGAAATCCTCCTCCCGGGTGGTCTGGCCGGTTATGCCCCTGCCGCCCCGGTTCTGGGCCTTATAGGTATCCATGCTGGTGCGCTTCGCGAAGCCGAAGTGGGTAAGGGTTACCGTCATCTCCTCGGGCTGTATTATGTCGTCCAGCTCTATATCCTCTGTTATCTGGGCTATCTCGGTCCTTCTGGGGTCGGCGTATTTGCGGCGGACCTCCAGTATTTCCTCCCGGATTATGCCCAGCAGCTTGTTTTCGTCCGCAAGGACGCTCTCGTAATAGGCGATGGTCTCCACAAGGCCGTCCCTCTCCGCCTGTATCTTGTCGTGCTCCAGCCCTGTAAGGCGGCCTAAGCGCATATCCAGTATGGCCTGGCTCTGCTTATCCGTCAATCCGAAGCGGACGTTCAGCCGTTCCTTGGCCTCGGACTGGGTCTTGGAGGTCTTGATTATATCCACGACCTCGTCTATATTGGCCATGGCTATGAGCAGGCCCTCCAATATATGAAGCCGCTCTTTGGCCTTTTCCAGATCGTGCTTTGTGCGGCGGGTCACCACTTCCTCCTGGAACCTGAGGTAGTGGTACAGCATCTCCTTTATGTTGAGCACCTTTGGCTCCCCATCCACAAGAGCCAGCATTATCACGCCGAAGGTATCCTGAAGCTGGGTGTGCTTATAGAGCTGATTTAAAACGACGTTGGCGTTCACGTCCTTTTTTATCTCTATTACCACCTTCATGCCGTTGCGGTTGCTCTCGTCCCGAAGGGCGGTTATGCCCTCCACCCGCTTTTCATGCACCAGCTCCGCTATCTTTTCCACCAATCGGGCCTTGTTCACCTGATAGGGCAGCTCCGTTACCACTATGCGGCTCTTGCCGTTGGCCATTGGCTCTATCTCGGTCTTTGCCCGTACCAGTATCTTGCCCCTGCCCGTCCTGTATGCCTGCCTTATGCCCGCGGTTCCCATTATAGTGGCTCCCGTTGGGAAATCCGGCCCCGGCAGGTATGCCATAAGCTCCTCGATGGATATGTCCCTGTTGTCTATGAGGGCCACGTATGCGTCTATGACCTCCCCGAGGTTATGGGGCGGCACGTTTGTGGCCATGCCTACTGCTATGCCGTTGCTGCCGTTTACCAGCAGATTGGGGAAGCGGCTGGGCAGCACCGTGGGCTGCACCAGCGTCTCGTCGAAGTTGGGCATGAAGTCCACGGTATTTTTGTCTATATCCGCAAGCATCTCAAGGCTCATCTTTGAAAGGCGGGCCTCGGTGTAGCGCATCGCCGCCGCGCCGTCCCCGTCCACGCTGCCGAAGTTGCCCTGGCCCTCCACCAGCAGGTAGCGGGTGTTGAAGTCCTGAGCAAGGCGCACCATGGCGTCGTAGACCGAGCTGTCGCCGTGCGGGTGGTATTTGCCCAGCACGTCGCCCACTATGCGGGCGGACTTATGGAAGGGCTTATCCGGGGTGAAGCCCTGCTCTCCCATAGAGTACAGTATGCGCCGGTGCACCGGCTTGAGGCCGTCCCGCACATCGGGCAGGGCGCGGTTTATTATTACCGCCATGGCGTAGGAAATGAAGGATTTCTTCATCTCCTGCTCTATATCAAGCGGCGTTATGCGGGGGTTGTTGGTGATGTCGTCCATTTATTGCTCCTTTATACGTCCAGATCCACTACCAGCTTGCTGTTCTGCTCTATGAACTCCTTGCGGGGCTCTACCTTGTCGCCCATTAAGGTGGAGAATATCTCGTCCGCCCGTATGGCGTCCTCAAGGTGTACCCGGTACATCATGCGGTTGTCCGGGTCCATGGTGGTCTCCCACAGCTGATCCGGGTTCATCTCGCCAAGGCCCTTATAGCGGTTGATAAGCGGCTTGGGGTCCCGGCCTATCTCGTTGAGTATCCTTCCCAGCTGCTCGTCGTCATAGGCATACCATATGTTCTTGCCCCTTGTAATTCTATAAAGCGGCGGCTGGGCGGCGTAAATGTGGCCGTGCTCTATCAGAGGCCGCATGTGCCTGTAGAAGAAGGTCAAAAGCAGTATGCGTATATGCGCGCCGTCCACGTCCGCATCCGTCATGCAGACTATCTTGTGGTAACGGAGCTTGCTCTCGTCAAACTCGGTGTCTATGCCTGTGCCGAAGGCGGTTATCATGGAGCGTATCTCGTTGTTGGCAAGCATTTTATCCAAGCGGGTCTTTTCCACGTTGAGTATCTTGCCGCGAAGGGGCAGTATTGCCTGAAACTCCGGATTGCGGCCCATCTTGGCGGAGCCGCCTGCGGAGTCGCCCTCCACTAAGAATATCTCGCACTTTTCCGGCTCGTTGCTGTTGCAGTCCGCAAGCTTGCCGGGGAGGGATATGTTCTCCAGGCCGGTCTTTTTTCTGGTAAGGTCCCTGGCCCTTCTTGCGGCCTCCCTCGCCCTGGATGCGGTTATGCACTTATCTATTATCAGCCTTGCGGTCTGGGGGTGCTCCTCAAGGTAAAAACCCATGCCGTTGCCCACCACGTTGTCCACAAGGGACTTCATATAGGAATTGCCCAGCTTTGTCTTTGTCTGGCCCTCGAACTGGGGCTCCACCAGCTTTACGCTGACTATGGCGGTAAGGCCCTCCCTTACGTCGTCGCCGGAGAGGTTCGCTTCGTTGTCCTTGAGCAGCTTATACTTGCGGGCGTAGTCGTTTATGCTGCGTGCAAGGGCGCTGCGGAAGCCCTGAAGGTGGGTGCCGCCCTCTGCGGTGTTTATGTTGTTGGCAAAAGTAAACACGCTCTCGTTGTAGTCGGTGTTGTACTGCATGGCCACCTCCACGGAGGCCACCTGCTGCCTGGCGGGATCGTCCTTGCTGCCCTCGAAGTACATAACGTCCTCATGGAGCACGTCCTTGCTCTTGTTCAGGTGCTCCACGAAGGAGATTATGCCGCCCTCATAGCAGTATTTTTTGCTCTGTACGGGGTCCGTGCGCTCATCCGTGACGGTTATGGCAACGCCCTTGTTCAAAAACGCAAGCTCCCTCATGCGCCCCCGCAGGGTATCGTAGTTGTAATCAAGGGTGTCGAATATCTGGTCGTTGGCGAGGAAGGTTATGGTAGTGCCGGAGCCCGTGTCATCGCCGTACGTGCCCACCTGCTCTACTCCCGTCACCGGGTCGCCGTTTACGTATTCCTGGCGGTATATTATGCCGTCCCGGCGAACCTCCGCCGTAAGCCTACTGGAAAGGGCGTTTACCACGGACAGGCCCACGCCGTGAAGTCCGCCGGATACCTTATATCCTCCACCGCCGAACTTGCCACCTGCATGAAGAATAGTAAATACAACCTCAACTGCCGGAATACCTGCCTTGTGATTGATACCTACCGGAATTCCACGACCATTATCTGTA
>ENA-ORTU01003335-ORTU01003335.1-human-gut-metagenome-genome-assembly--contig:-NODE-3335-length-13251-cov-16.859958_pt1 | contig 13251 bp, 10 predicted proteins | sample MGYA00241910_ERZ509184 | MGnify/ENA primary metagenome ERZ509184 (study PRJEB26280, sample SAMEA2338847) | human gut metagenome | biome: human gut; feature: human-associated habitat; material: faeces... | reverse complement strand
TAAATTTCAAATATTTCAAAGAACTATTTTAGATTTTAATGGGACAGCAATGTTTGTGGGTCAGTTATATTAATCATATCTGCATAAGTACTTCCTTTAATATTGATTGGATCCGGATTAGCAGATGCAATCTTTGTACTTGATTTAGACCAAGAAATAAAACCTAAATCGAGAATAGAAGCAGATACAGTCAAATTATCCAGAATTTTATAAGACGCACCTAAATCAATGCCAAAACCATAACCAGCTATACCTAAATTTCCACTATCAAAGTCAAAATCAGTTACATAATCTTTACCCTCTTCTTCTTTTAATTCTAAACCTTTGAAAGAACTCTTAAGCTCGGCACCAACAGTGAGGTTTGCATGATAGTTATCAAACTTTGCTTTCAAGTCTTTAGCTTTTGTTTCAATCTCCCCCAAAGAGCCACTCCAATAGCTATCATTAGACCATTCATTTATTTGTTGGTCAGTAGGTAGATTAGCACTCATTGCTATTCTATTAAGCTTCAATTCCATATTACCAATACCTAATAAAGCCTTTACTCTAGCACCAACAGTCAAACGACTATTAATCTGGCGGGAAAGTCCTAAACCTATTTCTGTATAAGCATTGATATTCAATTGCTGACCACTAATATCATAGTTGCTATTTCTCCAATTGTCTTCTATTGTCTCCATCTGATTTAGGAACGTAAACATTGATTTGGTCAAATTAGCACCAATATCTGTACGAAGACCAATATTGAATGACCAGAAGTTCTTTCCTTTATACCATCCAGCAGAAAGGATTTCAGTACTGAAATTCACATTCAGCGTATTATTATCTTTCAAACGGTTCATGAAATTTGGTTTGGTATAAAAATCACCACCGTCGTCTATAATATCAATAATATCCTGATAACCTAATGAAGTAGAACCAACCGTTGCATTGACGGCACCTATCACCGGAAGATTAATAAATCCTTTCGTCGGTGTCAAAGCGGGATTCAATTGCTGACGATAGTGTGTACCTTCCATAAAATAAGAAGTACGTAAGAACTGCGCATTCGCAGGAAGAGTAATAATTGTCATAATGAAGGTCATCCCAATGAGCTTCATAAAAGAAAGTAGCTTGTTCGTTGCCATGATTTTATACTTTTTAATCCTTGTTATTGTTTGCAAATATATAGTATTTCAATAACAAATAAAAGCATTAACCAACAGCTTTTTAGCCTAAATAGAACATTTTTGCGGTTATACATAACAAAAACGTGTCTATTCTGCAAAAAAATGTAGAACGGATGAGAATAGAAGAAGCCCAAACTGATTTAAAAACCTAAAGTCAGTTGTCCATCTCCCAACAAATTGAAGGTCATTCGATGGTAAGGAGTCGTTCCCCGTTCGGCAATAGCCGCGCGGTGCTTTTTAGTCGGGTAACCTTTATTGTGATCCCAATCATAATAAGGGAACTCCTCATGAAGACGATTCATATAATCATCTCTATATGTCTTTGCCAATATAGATGCGGCCGCTATTGAAAGATACTTTCCATCCCCTTTCACAATCGTTGTATGAGGAATGCCGGGATATTTATTAAAACGGTTTCCATCGATCAGCAAATGTTGGGGACGAACAGCTAATTGATCAACGGCACGATGCATGGCCAGGAAAGAAGCGCGCAAAATATTTATCTCATCAATTTCTTCCGGTGAGACAACACCAATCGCCCAAGCCACCGCTTCCCGTTGTATGACCTCACGCAATGCATAACGCTGTTTTTCCGTCAGTTGTTTGGAATCATTCAACAACTCATTCTTAAAATCTCCCGGAAGAATAACCGCAGCAGCATATACCGCTCCTGCCAGGCAGCCACGACCGGCCTCATCGCATCCTGCTTCAATCAGATTCTCATTTAAATAAGGTAATAACATCTTTATCGTTTTTATTTAGCTGCAAAATTAAACGAAATAAAAAAGGAGACCGTATTTCGCCTCCTTTTTATTCCTTATTTCTCACTTTTTAAAATAAGCTCCAAGCAACAGTAAGCCCTGCCATCACAATAGCTACCATACTCATAAGCTTTATCAAAATATTCAAGCTCGGACCGGACGTATCCTTAAAGGGGTCACCCACCGTGTCACCCACTACCGTCGCCTTGTGAACCTCACTTCCCTTTCCACCGAAGTTACCTTCTTCCACATATTTCTTTGCGTTATCCCATGCTCCTCCGGCATTAGCCATAAAAATAGCCAATACAAAGCCACTACTTAAACCGCCAATCAACAACCCAAGCACACCGGGAACGCCAAAGATGAGCCCGGTAAAGATAGGAGCGATAATGGCAATCAAGGAGGGAACAACCATTTCCCGTTGAGCGCCTTTCGTAGAGATGGCAACACAACGTTCGTAATCCGGCTCCGCCTCTCCTGTCAGAATACCTTTAATCTCACGGAACTGCCGACGCACCTCATCTACCATGTGTCCTGCCGCACGCCCAACAGCATTCATTGTCAGTCCACAGAACAGGAAAGCCATCATCGAGCCAAGGAACATACCTGAAAGAACTTTCGGGTTCATCAGGTTTACTTCATAATAATTCATGAAATCTACAAATGTGGCATTTGCCACACTGACAGTTCCACCATCCGGGAAAGTAAGCTCCACGCTTCCAAGACGTGTCAAGCCGATTCGTATTTCTTCAATATAAGAAGCCAGCAAAGCCAAGCCGGTCAGTGCCGCAGAACCTATCGCAAAACCTTTACCGGTAGCCGCAGTCGTATTTCCCAGCGAGTCGAGCGCATCAGTACGCTTACGGACCTCAGCACCTAGCCCGGACATCTCGGCATTACCACCTGCATTATCCGCAATCGGACCGTAAGCATCGGTCGCCAACGTAATGCCCAATGTAGAAAGCATGCCGACAGCCGCAATGCCGATTCCGTACAATCCCATTCCGACATTAGTGAAATCACCACCGGAAGCCAGCAGATAAGAAGCAATGATACCAACCACTACAGCAATTACGGGAATTGCTGTAGAAAGCATACCCAACCCTATACCGGAAATAATGACAGTCGCAGGGCCCGTCTTACCGCTCTCGCTCAACTTTTGTGTAGGACGATAGGATTGGGAGGTGTAATATTCCGTAGAACGTCCGATGACAATGCCGACCAGCAGGCCGACTACTACGGCACAGGAAATCAAAATCCAATTATCCAACTGCAAAAGCCATAGTATCAAAAAAGTGGCAACAACAATAAGTACCGAACTAAGATTTGTCCCAAATGCCAATGAGCCAAGCAAATCTTTCATCGTCGCATTCTCTTTAGTACGGACAGCGAATATACCTATAATAGAAAGAATGATTCCAACAGCTGCAATCAGCATAGGCGCAATCACTGCCTTAAACTGCATTGCCGTATCCGCCGAATGGATAAAGGCGGCAGCACCCAGCGCAGCCGTTGCCAGAATAGAGCCGCAATAGGATTCGTATAAATCAGCTCCCATACCTGCCACATCACCGACATTGTCACCGACATTATCGGCAATGGTAGCCGGATTACGAGGATCATCCTCCGGGATTCCGGCTTCTACCTTACCTACCAGGTCAGCCCCGACATCGGCAGCCTTCGTATAGATACCTCCGCCCACACGGGCAAAAAGCGCCTGCGTCGAAGCTCCCATCCCAAAAGTAAGCATGGTAGTGGTAATCACACAGAGTTTATGAGTAGGTGTCAGTGCATCAGCAGGAATCACCGCATTCAGCAACAGATACCAAAAGGAAATATCAAGTAAACCTAGACCGACAACTACGAGCCCCATCACCGCACCGCTCCGGAAAGCGATTCTTAACCCCGCATTCAGTGAATTGCGAGCTGCATTAGCGGTACGTGCCGAAGCGTAAGTAGCCGTTTTCATTCCAAGAAAACCGGAAAGACCGGAGAAGAAACCACCTGTCAGGAAGGCAATGGGAACCCATGCGTTTTGTACGTGAAAGCCGTATGCCATAATCGAAAACAAAATCACCAATCCCAAGAATACGCAACCTACTATTTTGTACTGTTGTTTCAAATAAGACATAGCTCCCTTGCGCACAGCAGCAGCTATCTTTATCATTTGAGGTGTACCCTCACTCTCTTTCATCATTTGCTTATGAAAGTAATAGGCAAAACAGAGGGCCAACACGGAAGCGACCGGAACCAGCCAGAAAAGAATGTCATCCATAGATCCAAAATTATTAAAGGGTTTACAATCGCTAAAAATATGGAAATCAATCGAAAAAAGCAAGTAAAAAAGAAAGAAAATCAAAAAGGGATGAATAGCAGTATCCATGAAAAAGTTGCAGCTATACCGTATGTATTTTACGATATAGCTGCCATTAATGTTAAAGAGAGAGAATTTATAATATAAGCATAGTCTCACGACCCTCCAAATATTCGTTTTATATATTAGACGCATCAAACTCCAAATAACTGCACTCGGAGGGAACTTTTTTTAGTTAAAGAATAAAAAAATCGCCATTCCTTCAAGGAACAGCGATTTAATATATGAGACTATTTTGTTTTATGGACTAAAACATACGGCTGACACGTTCGATTCCTGCCACCAATGCATCTACTTCAGCTTTCGTATTGTACATAGCAAACGAAGCTCTGACGGTACCTTCAATGCCAAGTCGCTGCATCAAAGGTTGTGCACAATGATGTCCTGTGCGGACAGCGATACCCAAACGGTCTAATAACGTCCCTAAGTCAAAGTGATGAATATTACCTACCAGGAAAGAAATTACAGCTCCCCTGTCGGAAGCTTCACCGAATATACGCATATCGGGAATTTCCTTCAATCGTCGCAAAGCGTAATTAGTCAGTTCATGTTCGTGATCCGCAATCCGTTCCATGCCGATACCGTTCACATAATCAAGGGCTTTCGCCAATCCGGTCGTACCGATATAATCCGGTGTGCCGGCTTCAAATTTGAAAGGAAGTTCATTGAACGTCGTTTTCTCGAAAGAGACATGCTGAATCATCTCTCCTCCTCCTTGATAAGGCGGCAGACGGTCCAACCACTCTTCTTTTCCATACAGCACGCCGACTCCTGTCGGTCCGTATATCTTATGGGCAGAGAACACTAGAAAATCGGCTCCCAAATCCTGCACGTCCACCTTCATGTGAGGAATGGACTGGGCAGCATCTACCAGGAAAGGCACACCATGGGCATGTGCTGTCGCAATCATTTCCTTGACCGGATTCACAGTGCCCAAGACATTGGAAACCTGGACTACACTGACAATTTTAGTACGTTCGGAGAAGAGTTTCTCATATTCATCCAACAATAGCTCACCTTTATCGTTCATCGGGATTACTTTGATGGCAATACCTTTGCGGGCTGCCAACAACTGCCAGGGAACGATATTGCTGTGATGTTCCATCACCGAAAGGATAACTTCATCTCCTTCTTCCATAAATTCATCACCGAAACTGGAGACAAGCAGGTTAATGCTTTCCGTTGTTCCCCGAGTGAAGATCACTTCGTTAGTAGTACGGGCATTAATAAACTGACGTACCGTCTCACGAGAAGCTTCATGCAGTTCCGTAGCCTGTTGAGAGAGATAATGTACGCCGCGATGCACATTTGCATTCACGGAGTAATATTCATCTACCAACGAATCGACCACCAGACGAGGCTTCTGCGTCGTCGCACCATTGTCGAAATAAACCAAAGGCTTACCATAAACCGTACGGCTCAAGATCGGAAAATCCTCACGTATCTTTTGAATATCCATTTTTATGTTCATTTACAGATTGCACATCCCTGACATCTGTTCAACTCACCACGGAAGCGTTTTTCCACCAACAGATGAAGGCGGTCCTTCAACGCATCCAGACGAATCGTATCAATCACTTCATTGACAAATGCAAACATCAACAGCAACCGCGCTTCTTTCTCCGCAATTCCACGTGCACGCATATAGAACAACGCATTTTCATCAAGCTGTCCCACTGTCGCTCCGTGCGAACACTTCACGTCGTCCGCATAAATCTCCAACTGGGGCTGTGTATACATCCGCGCATCACGGGTGGCGCAAAGATTACGGTTGGTTTGCTGGGAACTTGTATGCTGCGCATCAGGACGCACCAGTACCAACCCGGCAAAAGCACCTACCGCTTGATCATCGAGCACGTATTTAAACAGCTCATTACTCGTACAGTTGGGCACTGCATGGTCAATACTCGTGTTGTTATCCACATGCTGGTTCTTATCAGCGATAGCCATGCCGCAAAGATTTATTTCAGCTCCCTCGCCTGCCAACAACACTTCGGTTGTATTACGGGTTGTACCGTTATGCAACGTCATGCCATTCAGATGTACATTGCTGTTCGCTTCCTGCTTCACATACAGGTTGCTGAAACGCACCGTGCTGGTATGTGTCTCTTCCAACTCATACATATCGAATACCACATTCTCTCCGGCAAAAACCTCAATCACCTGCGTTGCCAGGAAATTCACGTTATCCATTGCATGGTCGCAAAGCAATAAACGTGCCTGTGCACCGTCTTCCAGAATAATCAGCACACGGCGATTGACCATAAAGTTGACATCCGCACGCAGGATGTTCACCAACTGAATAGGTTTTTCCACAACCACATTCTTCGGCACATAGAAGATAACACCATCCTGTGCAAAAGTCGTATTAAAAGCTGTCACACCATCTTTGGAGGTATCCGCCAACTTACCATAATACTTCTTCACCAACTCCGGATACTGTTCGGCCACCTCTTTCAGGCTACCGAAAATAACGCCCTCCGGTAAATGGGTTTTAGGGAGTGCCTTATTATAGAATGCGTCATTGACCACAAAATAAAGAGCTGTGCTCATGTTCGGAACATCGCACTTAAACACCTCATACGGATTGACCGGAATAGCAAGACGATTCAGATTCAGACCGAAATCCGGTTCAAAATACTTGCTTACATCCGTATATTTGTACTTCTCCATCTTACGGGTCGGAAATCCGATTCGCTCAAAATCGGCAAAAGCAGCAGCACGAGGGGCATTTAACACCTCAGCGCTATGTTTGCAGATCATGGCTTCCGTTTGTGAGAAGAGATCTATGTATTGTTGTTCAGCATTCATCGTCATTCTCCTACTTCTTTCTTAATCCAGTCATAACCTTTATCTTCCAATTCCAGAGCAAGTTCCGGTCCGGCAGTTTTCACGATACGACCTTTGTAAAGTACATGCACAATATCCGGTTTGATATAATCGAGCAAACGTTGGTAGTGGGTGATGACAATCGTACTGGTTTCGGGAGTCTTCAGTTTATTTACCCCTTCGGCCACAATACGGAGCGCATCGATGTCCAAACCGGAATCCGTTTCATCGAGAATGCTCAAACGCGGTTCCAGCATTGCCATCTGGAAAATCTCGTTCCGTTTCTTCTCTCCACCGGAGAAACCTTCGTTCACCGAACGGTTAGCGAGCTTATTGTCCAGTTCAACAACCGCACGTTTCTCGCGCATCAGTTTCAAAAACTCACTGGCGGTCAGTGCAGGCAGACCTTTATATTTGCGTTGTTCATTCACAGCAGCACGCATAAAGTTTACCATGCTCACACCCGGAATCTCTACCGGATACTGGAAACTAAGGAAAATACCCTCATGGCTACGGTCTTCCGGACTCAGTTCTAACAGATTCTTTCCATAAAAAGTAACCGAACCTTTCGTTACCTCAAAAGCAGGATTACCCACCAATACGGAGGAAAGCGTACTTTTACCGGAACCGTTCGGTCCCATAATCGCGTGTACTTCGCCCGGCTTTACCGTCAGGTTAATGCCTTTCAATATCTCTTTGCCATTGATGCTGGCATGCAGGTCTTTTATCTCTAACATAATCTTGATTAAAATTCATTTATCCTACGCTTCCTTCCAACGAAATAGTAAGCAACTTCTGTGCTTCTACCGCAAATTCCATCGGAAGCTTATTCAATACTTCTTTCGCATATCCGTTCACAATCAGCCCGATAGCGTCTTCTGTCGGGATACCACGCTGATTGCAATAGAAAATCTGATCTTCACTGATCTTGCTCGTCGTAGCTTCATGCTCCACTACCGCCGTCTCATTGTGAATGTCCATATACGGGAACGTATGCGCACCGCATTTATCCCCCAGCAACAGCGAGTCACACTGACTATAGTTACGGGCATTATCCGCTTTTTCCGCCACACGCACCAACCCGCGATAGGAGTTCTCGCTATGTCCGGCAGAGATACCTTTACTTACAATCGTACTACGGGTATTCTTCCCTAAATGAATCATCTTCGTGCCGGTGTCCGCCTGCTGAAAATTGTTTGTCACAGCTACGGAATAAAACTCGGCCGTCGAATTATCACCTGTCAGAATACAGGAAGGATATTTCCAGGTAATTGCCGAACCGGTCTCCACCTGCGTCCAAGAGAGTTTGCTGTCCACCCCTTTGCAGTTACCACGCTTCGTCACAAAGTTATATACACCGCCCTTACCTTCGGAATCTCCCGGATACCAGTTCTGAACGGTACTGTATTTCACCTCCGCACGGTCGTGTACAACAATTTCTACAATAGCGGCGTGCAACTGGTTCTCATCCCGCATCGGAGCCGTACACCCTTCCAGATAGGAAACATACGAATCATCATCCGCCACTATCAATGTGCGTTCAAACTGTCCCGTGTTGCGGGCATTGATACGGAAATAGGTGGAAAGTTCCATCGGACAACGTACTCCCTTCGGTATATAGACGAATGAGCCGTCCGAGAACACTGCCGAATTCAGTGCGGCAAAGAAATTGTCACGGTAACCCACTACCGACCCCATATATTTCTTTACCAAATCCGGATGTTCGCGCACCGCCTCACTGAACGAGCAGAAAATAATTCCCTTTTCCATCAGTGTTTCCTTGAATGTCGTCTTTACGGATACGGAATCCATTACTGCATCCACCGCCATCCCGCTAAGAGCCATCTGTTCTTCCAGAGGAATTCCCAGTTTATTAAACGTCTTTATAAGTTCAGGATCTACTTCTTCCATACTTTTCGGTCCCTCTTTCTTCTTCGTCGGGTCAGCATAGTATGAAATAGCCTGATAATCAATCTCCGGAATACGGAGATGTGCCCATGTAGGCATTTCCAGCGTCAGCCAATGGCGGTACGCTTTCAGCCGGAACTCCAGCAACCATTCCGGTTCGTTCTTTTTCAATGAAATCAAACGAATCACATCCTCATTGAGTCCACGCTCAATGACATCGGTATGCACTTCCGTGGTGAAGCCATATTTATACTTCTCCTGCGTCAGTTCCTTTACATATTTATTGGGTTCTTCTTGTTGCATCTTTATTCTCTAATATATATTGTTGAGTCATATTCTTTGCAGCAGGGAAAAAAATTCCCGCAAACGTCTCCATCGGATAATATAACAAGGATTCTTCCTTTTTTGTTGCACTAATTAACTTATTATCGCCATCCACAAACTCTATCGCTCCAATCACCACACTTGTCAATAACAGAAATTTAAGCGCTCCCAACCCGCTTCCCAGCCAACGGTTCAACCAGTTCAGCGAAATGGCTTTCATCGCTTTTGTCAGCAAGGAGGCAATCAGCACAAAAATCAACGGAACGGCAATCCATATCATTATGAAAGCCAATACCTGCGCAACGGTCATCGAATCTGTCACTGCCGGACAAAGCTTCTCCGCCAAAGAAGCATACAAAGCCTTTGCCGCCAGCAAACCGACTATCAATCCCAAGATAGAGGCCAACTGACGGATAAAGCCCTTTATAAAGCCTACAATTGCCCCTGCACCCACTACTATAAGGATTATTATATCAATCGTTGTCATATTCCTTTCTATAAAGAAAAAAGAGGCACGGAGTTATAATTCACTCTGTGCCTCCGTTTATTCTCAATACAGTACAGTTTATAATGTCTGTTTCACTTCTATTTCCTCGAATGTCTCGATCATATCGCCCACCTTCATGTCATTGCAATTCACCAGACTGATACCACACTCGAAGTTTGTACCCACTTCCTTCACATCGTCCTTGAAGCGTTTCAAAGCGTTGATGTTTCCGGTAAAGATAACGATACCATCGCGAATCAAACGAGCCTTGTCGCTGCGTTTCACCTTTCCGGTCTTCACCATCGCACCGGCTACAAGTCCCACCTTCGTGATGTTGAATACTTCACGCACTTCGATCGTAGCTGTCACCTGTTCTTTCAGTTCCGGTGCCAACATACCTTCCATAGCAGCTTTCACCTCCTCGATTGCATCATAGATGACAGAGTATTTGCGGATATCGACACCTTCCTGTTCCGCCATCTTAGCGGCAGCACCCGAAGGACGTACCTGGAATCCGACGATAATCGCATCTGAAGCGGCAGCCAGAGAAACATCCGACTCGGAGATTGCTCCCACACCCTTATGGATTACATTAACCTGGATCTGTTCGGTAGACAACTTAATCAAGGAGTCGCTCAATGCTTCGACAGAACCGTCCACGTCACCCTTCACAATGATGTTCAATTCCTGGAAGTTACCCAAAGCGATACGACGACCCAACTCATCCAATGTAAGGATTTTCTGCGTACGCAAGCCCTGTTCGCGAGCCAACTGCTCACGTTTGTTGGTAATTTCACGGGCTTCCTGATCGCTTTCTACCACGTGGAATGTGTCACCTGCGGCAGGAGCGCCATTCAATCCCAGAATCAATGCCGGTTCGGCAGGTCCTGCTTCCTTAATACGCTGATTACGTTCGTTGAACATTGCCTTCACACGTCCGTAGCTTGTTCCTGCCAATACGATGTCTCCCACTTTCAAAGTACCGTTAGATACCAGCACAGTAGCTACATATCCACGTCCCTTGTCCAATGAAGATTCGATGATGGAACCCGTAGCATTACGGTTCGGATTCGCTTTCAGATCAAGCATTTCCGCTTCCAGCAATACCTTTTCCAACAAATCTTCCACACCTATACCTTTCTTGGCAGAGATATCTTGTGACTGATATTTACCACCCCATTCTTCAACGAGATAGTTCATGGCAGCCAGTTCTTCCTTAATCTTATCCGGATTTGCCGTCGGCTTATCAACCTTATTAATGGCAAAGACAATAGGCACACCTGCCGCCATCGCATGGTTGATTGCTTCCTTTGTTTGCGGCATGACGTTATCATCGGCAGCTACAATAATAATGGCGATATCCGTTACTTTCGCACCACGGGCACGCATAGCGGTAAACGCCTCATGACCCGGAGTATCGAGGAATGTGATACGGCGTCCGTCCTCCAACTTCACATTATATGCACCGATATGCTGTGTGATACCTCCGGCCTCACCGGCAATCACATTCGCCTTACGGATATAGTCAAGCAATGAAGTCTTACCGTGGTCAACATGTCCCATCACCGTAACAATCGGAGCGCGCGGTTCCAGATCTTCCGGAGCGTCTTCCTCTTCCACAATAGCCTGAGCAACTTCCGCACTTACATATTCGGTCTTGAATCCGAATTCTTCAGCCACCAGATTGATTGTTTCAGCATCCAGACGCTGATTGATGGAAACCATGATACCGATACTCATACAAGTGGCGATTACCTGGTTGACAGAAACATCCATCATCGTTGCCAGTTCATTAGCCGTAACGAATTCGGTCAGCTTCAATACCTTGCTGTCCGCCATTTCCTGATCTTCCAATTCCTGCATACGGTTAGAAGCCATCTCGCGTTTCTCTTTACGATATTTGGAAGTCTTATTCTTACCTTTGGTTGTCAGACGAGCAAGAGTTTCTTTTACCTGCTTTGCTACATCTTCCTCGCTTACCTCCTGTTTGAGAACCGGTTTCTTGAAGCGATCCTTATTATTATTTTTACGGTTATTATTGCCACCTTGGTTGTTGCCACCTTTGCCTTGCACATTCGGTCTCGGAGCAGCAAAGCCCGAAGTAGCCACGTTGTTCACGTCCACCTTCTCTTTGTTGATACGGTTCCGTTTTTTCTTGTTTCCGGCTGCGTCAACATTATCTTTCACTCCACCCTTCTGCAGTTTCGAGTCATCCTTGCGAATCTCTTTGATGATAGCTTCTTTCATCAACTTCTTCTGATCCTGACGGATTTTCTCTTTCTCTTCACGTTCACGGCGTTTCTCTTCCTTCGATTTTTTCTTAGGACGGGTAGACTGGTTCAATGCAGCCAAGTCGATCTGACCGATTACATTGATTTTCGCGCCCAATTCCGGTTGACGGATTTTGAATATCTCTTCTTCTTTAGAAGTTTCTTTCTCTACCGTTGTCTCCGGGGCTACTTCCGCCGATACTGTTTTCACAGGTTGTTCCATGCTGTAATGTTCTTCCGCCTTCACAGGTGCAACTTCTACCTTCGGCTCTTCTTTAATCACTTCCTCCACTACTTTTTCAACTTCTGCCGGTTGCTTTTCCACTATAGGTTCCGGCTCTTTCACCGGTTCCGGTTTTACAGCCTCCGGTTGCTTCACCGGTTCTGTCTGTTTGACCAGTTCAACTTGTTTAGCCACAGGTTCCGCCTGAACAGGTGCTACCACCTCTTCTACCTTCACCTCAGGTGCCTTCTTCACTTCCGGTTGAGCTACTGGACGTTCTTCAACAGTTTCTTTCTTCTGTTCCGGTTCTTTCTCAGTTCTACGACCGTTCAATTTATCCAAGTCAATTTTCCCGACAGGTTTAAACTTCGGGCGTGCATCCTCCGGTACGACTGTTTTGATCACATCTTCCGACTTCGGTTTTTCCGGTTGCTTTTCAAAGCCTTCAATCGAAACCGACGCCTTATTACGATCCTTATTCTGACGTTCCTGAATGAAACGCTCCGACTCAAGTCTAAGGTTCTTATCTGTACTAAACTCTTTTACGAGTATAGCGTATTGCTCCTCGCTAATTTTTGTATTAGGATTAGCCTCAACGGTATACCCCTTCTTTTGCAGGAACTCAACTACCGTCGCGATTCCTACGTTCAAATCTCTTGTAACTTTGTTTAACCTTATCGTCATATTTTAAATTTAATGAATAAATGGAGCTTTAAGAAGTTGAGAGTGGAGAATTGAGAGTTGAGAGTGGAATGAGTATGGATTTCTTTCACTCCCAACTCTCAACTCTCAATTTTCAATTCTCACTTTCTTCAAACTCCGATTTCAAAATGCGTATTACCTCGTCCACCGTCTCTTCTTCCAAGTCCGTCTTTTCAATCAACATCTCACGAGGAGCATTCAACA